>JAEEGF010635850.1_pt1 | contig 37548 bp, 30 predicted proteins | sample 9134171 | NCBI WGS metagenome assembly JAEEGF01 (sample SAMN16246542, study PRJNA631951) | gut metagenome | biome: gut microbiome; feature: rumen; material: AP-attached | host: Bos | place: Iran: Karaj | collected 2018-10 | reverse complement strand
TAGTCTCAATGTTAGATTACTACACCGAAAGGTGTGTTACTTGTTAAGTTGATTGAACCGCCGTGTACCGAACGGTACGCACGGTGGTGTGAGAGGTCGGCGGTCATTGACCGCCTCCTACTCGATTGCTATGTGCAGTTTGGGGACAGCTTTTTGCACCTTGACGCATTCCCCCGTGGGTTAGTAAACTATATAAGGAAATAATTATAACTTGGGGGTTACAGTTATGTTTCATAAAATATGCAGGCGGACAGTGGCCTGTTTATGTCTTTTTACAGTTCTTTTGCTAGCGATGGGCTGTCAGGGGGGTGAAGAACCCCAGAACGAGCCTGCGTTGCTTTTGGGATTCAGCCAGGTAGGATCGGAGAGCGCCTGGAGAATGGGCAATACAAGGGATATTGAGAATAAGGCTGAGGAATGCGGAATCGGCCTTATGCTTGAGAATGCCAATCAGAAGCAGGAGAACCAAATCGCAGCAATCAGGCGTTTTATCGCCTATCAGGTAGATGTTATCGCTTTTTCCCCAATTGTTGAGGAGGGGTGGGATAACGTTCTTTCAGAGGCTAAGGAAGCCGGAATTCCCGTAATATTGGTTGACAGAGATATCAGCACCTCAAAGGAAGGCCTTACAGCCTGCCTTATTGGCGCGGATTTTTATAATGAAGGAGTTATGGCAGCACAATACCTTATCAGAAAGGCGGACAGCCTGGGGCTTGAGAAGGTAAACATTGTTGAGATAACAGGAACCGAGGATTCAACGCCCATGCGTCAAAGACAGGCGGGCTTTATGGATACCATCAAAGACGATGAGAGGATGGTTATTTTAGAGAGCATTAACGGTGATTTCTTAATAAGCCGCGGAAGAGAGTGCATGAAGTACCTGATTGAGAAGTACGGGGACGAGATAGATGCGGTGTACAGCCACAACGATGAAATGACTTTAGGTGCTCTTCCCGAGATTGAAAAAGCAGGCTTTGCTCCGGGAGAGGATATGATTATCATTTCCATCGATGGCGGACAGGATGCCATTAATGTCCTTAAAGAGGGAAAGATTAACTGTGTTGTCGAGTGTACGCCCATGCTTGGAGAAGAGCTTATGGAGACAGCCAGAAAGCTTAAAGCCGGTGAGGAAGTGGAGAAGGTTATTCACCCTGAGGAACAGTATTTTTCCGATGAAATGGATTTGACGGGGCTTGCTCCCAGAGGATACTAGGCCATGGAAAAAGTTAAAAAGGAAAAAAGCATAATCGGGCAGATTAACGATATGTCCCACAAGCTTGTATTCCTGCTTGTGATTCCTATTTTCATAAGCCTGGTACTTATGCTTGTTTATGCCGCAAAATATAATAATGCCATTGCCAGAATGGAAACCATCGCAAGCCTTAAAAACGTGGTGTCAGAGGAGATTCCCGGCAGCGTCTGGAATATTGTCAGCGGACGGGACACCATAAGGGAAAGCGGAATTTATTCCACCATTCACAACGTGGAGGATACCATAGAGGCGGTAACGGCTGATACAGGGCAGGAAAACAGCCTGTCTTTGGTGATTGCCGGGCGAACCATGAAGACTCTGGAAAACTATGTTGACATGATAAGGGACAACATAGAAGCAGAGGTTCCGGTGGTTGAGAACGAGGAAATCCTTAATGAGATAAGGGACGTTTCAACCCTGGTTGACAGTATGTTAAACGAATATATTGCCGGAGAGATTGACTCCACCGGCCGAATGAGCCTGACCTTAAGACCCATTATTTTCGCAACCGCTCTGGCTGAGTGTATTATAGTAGTCCTTGCCCTTATTATAAGAAACCGGGCAATGAAGAAGACTGCCAACTTCGTAAGAGGCCCCATCGAGAGCCTTGAGCAGGTTTCAGAGAGGCTGGCGGAAGGTGCGCTGGAGGCCAGAATTCCGGCCACTGAGGTTACGGAACTTCGTAACCTGACCATTCAGGTTAACACCATGGCGGACAGACTTGAGACCATGATGAAGAAGAGCCTTCAGGACGAAAGAAACCTGAGAAAGGCAGAGCTGAGGACTCTCCAGGCTCAGATTAATCCCCACTTCCTGTATAACACTTTGGATGCCATCGTATGGAAGGCGGAAGCCGGGGAAAAAGACGAAGTTATCTCCTTAACAAGCGCTTTGAGCGACTTTTTCCGCATAAGCTTATCCTCAGGTGCAGACTGGATACCCTTAAGTCAGGAGAAGAAGCACATTGAGGGATACTTAAGAATTCAGCAGACCAGGTACAGAGATATTATGCGCTATGAGATTGATATCCCTGACGAAATCGGTCATTACTATATATTAAAGCTTCTTTTACAGCCTTTGGTTGAGAACGCCCTTTACCATGGAATCAAGGGTAAAAGAGGGGGAGGAACCATTAAAGTCAGTGCGAGACTTGAGGATGATATGCTCCTTTTCTCGGTCAGAGATACTGGCCAGGGCATGACAGAAGAACAGATTGAAAGCCTGAGGGAGCGCATGAAGAAGGGACAGCCTTCCATAAGCGAACATTCCGGAGGCTTCGGCCTTGTAAACGTCAACCTTCGAATCAGACTTTACTATAACCAGGTTGACGGTTTAATGATTACAAGCGACGCAGGCGGCACAGAGGTAAGCTTTAAGGTGCCCAGTCGTACAAGAGAAGGGATTTTGGAACATGAAAGTATTTCTGGTTGATGATGAGATTGTTGTGAGAGAGGGTATAAGAGAGTCCTTTCCCTGGGATGACAGCCCCTACACTCTGGTGGGAGAGGCTCCCGACGGCGAAATGGCAATCCCCATGATAAGAGACACCAACCCTGACATAGTTATTACAGATATAAAGATGCCCTTTATGGACGGAATCGAGCTTTGCAGGCTCTTAAGAAGCCAGCTGCCCTGGATTGGAATCATTGTCCTAAGCGGCTATGACGAGTTCGAGTACGCCCGTCAGTGCATCCAGCTTGGAGTGAGAGAGTATCTTCTAAAGCCCATAAATGCCGAGGATTTAAGGCAGGCCCTTGATAAGGTAAGCGGTCTTTTAAAGGAAGAGAGACGCACCAGAGAGCATGCGGAAAGCTTAAGGGCCCGCACAGAAAGCGACACAAGATTTCTTAGGGAAAAACTGCTGGGATCTCTTTTCTCGGAAGACGCCATGGAGGAGGACGCTGTCAGTGCCCTTGAGCAGTTAAGAACCATGGGTTATTCCGTTCATGCACCCTTCTATGTCGTTATTGATGCGGCTTTTTCCTCTGTTGACAAGGGTCAGCCCATATCTGAGGATCTGGCTTTAAGCAGCTCCGGAAGTATTTTTGCCACAAAAAGCAGAACCGGATCCAGAATTCTGGTTCTCGGGGACACAGTGGCAGATGCGGAGGAAAGAGTTTATGCCGCTGCCACATCTCTTGCCCAGGAGCTTGAGCGTGCCGGATGCGAGACCATAAGAATCGGTATCGGTGACATCGTGGATAAGCCCGGTGACATTTTCAAAAGCTTTAAGGCAGCAAGACATATAAGACATATTCTTGTGGAAAAAAATGATACGAAAGCTCTTATCTTCGGCACCCGTGAAATGGGTGACGCTCCCACGGACAAGAAGTCTTCGGCGGTTATAAGTGAGGCAAAGCTTTATATGTCCAAGAACTTTACTGACTCGAACCTCATGCTTCAGGATGTGGCCAAGGCGGTAAATATGAGCAACAGCCGTTTTTCCACGGTATTCTCCCAGCAAAACGGCCAGACCTTTACCGAGTATCTTATTTACTTACGACTTAAGAAGGCCAAGGAACTTCTTCGAACAACTGATAAGAGAAGCTCCCAGATTGCCTTTGATGTGGGCTATAATGACGCCCATTACTTCAGCTATATTTTCAAAAAGAATGTGGGAATGACACCCTCAGAATACAGGGCACAGAATTCCTGACAAAATAAAAATTAACCTGAATAAAATAATTCTTAACCTTCTCAAAAAAGTCAATATAATTTTGAACTTTGTCAAAATGAATATTGATTTACTGATAAAAGCAAACTCTGTAACATGTTATCTGTAAGCGGTCAATAGTGACCAAAGATTAAAAGGAGGAGCTTTTATATGAGAAGGTTTTCTAAAGTAGTAGCATTAGCATTGGTACTCGTTATGGCGCTTTCACTTTGCGCATGTGGTGCCGGGGGCAAAAAGGCGGGCGGAAAGATTACAGTTGGTGTAGTTAACAATCCCCCTTCAGAGTCAGGTTATCGTGAAGCCAACGTTAAGGACATGGAGTCAGTGTTCTCAGAGGCTAACGGATACGAGCTTAAAGCTTTCTACAGCATAAAGAATGATGAGCAGCTTCAGGCAGCTCAGGGCTTCATCACAGAAGGTGTTGATTATCTCCTTATTTCAGCAGCTGAGACAACAGGCTGGGACGAAGTTCTTAAGAAAGCAAAAGAAGCAGGTATTAAGGTTTACCTCTTCGACCGTATGATCGACGTTGACCAGAGCCTTTACGAGGCAGCAGTTGTTTCCGACATGGCTAAGGAAGGTGAGACAGCAGTTAACTGGCTTCTTGACCAGAAACTTCCTGAGTACAATGTAATCCACATTCAGGGTGCTATGGGTTCTGACGCACAGATCGGCCGTACAGGCGCTCTTGATGCTCAGTTCGCAGCAGGCACAATGAAGAAGGTTGTTCAGCAGACAGCTACATGGGACGAGGCAGAAGCTAAGAAGATCGTTGAGTCAGTTATCAACAGCGGTGAAGACTTTAACGTAATCTACGCTGAGAACGATGGTATGGCTAAGGGTGCTGTTGCAGCACTTGACGAAGCCGGCATTACTCACGGTGTTGACGGTAAGGTTGTTGTTATGGGATTTGACTGCAACAAGTGGGCTTTAAGAGAGCTTCTTGCTAAGGCATGGAACTACGATGGACAGTGTTCACCTTTCCAGGCTCAGATCATCAGCGATTTGATTAAGAGCGGCAACGCACCTTCATCCAAGATCATCATCAACGAGGAGAAGGGCTTTGATGCAACCACACTTACTCAGAGCGATATCGATACCTACGGTTTGGGTGAATAATCCTTTAGATTGATCTAATGGCGCAGCCCGGTTGAATACAAATCGACTTGGCTGCGCTTTTTGCTAAGTGAATTCCGCAAAAGGAATTCTAATCAGACGAGGAGGTAACAGTATGCAGGATGAATGCTTACTGAAACTGCGTGGAATTGAAAAGAGTTTCCCGGGTGTGAGAGCATTGCACAATGTGGATTTTACCTTGAGAAAAGGTGAGATTCATGCTCTCATGGGCGAGAACGGCGCAGGCAAATCTACCCTGATTAAGATTCTTACCGGCGTATATCAGATGGATGCGGGCAGCATTACCATTGAGGGGGAGAGTGTAAATATCCACTCGCCGCAGGATGCGCAGAATAAGGGAATCAGTACAGTTTATCAGGAAATAACCCTTTGCCCCAATCTGACGGTTGCAGAGAATATGTATATCGGCAGAGAGAAGAGCAGTTGGGTAAAACAAAAAGAGTATGAGACCAAGGCAGATGAGATTCTAAAGAGCCTTGGAATACCCGCAAGAAGCAGTCAGCAGCTCGGGAGCTGCTCATTGGCGGTTCAGCAGATGGTTGCCATCGCCAGAGCAGTGGATATGAACTGTAAGGTTCTGATTCTTGACGAGCCCACTTCATCTCTTGATGACAAAGAGGTTAACATGCTCTTTAGTCTCATGAGGGATTTGAAGTCAAAGGGCGTAGGAATTATATTTGTCACCCATTTCTTAGAGCAGGTTTATGAGGTCAGCGACAGAATTACCGTATTGAGAAACGGTGAGTTCGTTGGTGAATATCTTACCAAAGAGCTTCCCCAGGTACAGCTTGTTGCCAAGATGATGGGTAAGGAACTGGATGAATTAAACAGTCTTTCAGATGCCGAAGACCGTGAGGAAGGTGTGGGCGAAGTACTTTATGAGGCTGAGGGCCTTTCAAGTACAGAAACCAATCCCTTCGACTTCAAAATCAGAAGAGGAGAAGTTAACGGTTTTACCGGGTTATTGGGATCGGGCCGAAGCGAGAGCGTAAGAGCAATATTCGGTGCCGACAAGGTCAATTCCGGCAAAGTCAAAATCAACGGCAAACCTGTTAAGATTACAAAACCCATTGATGCCATGAAAAACGGTATCGGCTATCTGGCAGAGGACCGCAAGCGCGACGGCATCATTCCGGATTTAAGTGTTAGAGAGAATATTATCCTGGCATTACAGGTTATGAACGGCTTCTTTAAGCCTATAAGCCGCAGCGAGTCAGAGGCTTTTGCGGACGAGTATATTAAGGCACTGAACATCAAGACAGCCAGCGCGGAGACCCCTGTTGGATCTTTAAGCGGCGGTAATCAGCAGAAGGTTATCCTTGCCAGATGGCTTCTCACCCATCCTGATTATCTGATTCTCGATGAGCCTACCCGTGGTATTGACGTAGGTACCAAGCTTGAGATTCAGAAGCTTGTTTTAAAACTTGCCAAGGAAGATGTGAGCGTAACCTTTATTTCTTCCGAAGTGGAAGAGATGCTTCGAACCTGCTCACGCCTTATTGTTATGCGCGACAGACACATTGTCGGAGAACTTAAGGGCGCGGACCTTAATCAGGCCCAGGTTATGAAAACTATAGCGGGAGGTGAGGCATAATCATGAAGGAAAATAAGAAGAGATTCCTTAAGGGCGGACTGGGACAGCTTACGATTCCCGTTATTGCAGTTGCTCTTTTGGTGATTTTTAACCTCATTAGAGATCCCGGATTTTTCAGTATCAGTATTACCCACAACAATTACGGTAACGCAGTTCTTGCGGGTAACCTTATAAGTATTATCAATGGCGCCAGCGAGCTTGCCATTCTTGCAATCGGCATGACTCTCGTTACGGCGGCAACAAAAGGACAGGATATCAGTGTGGGTGCGGCAGCAGCCATTGCCGGAAGTGTGTTTGTTAAGGTCCTGAAGTCTGCATCGTCTATATCGGTGGGAACCGTGATTCTTGCGTTCCTCTGTGCTGCCGTTGTGGCGATGCTCTTTGGTGCCTTCAACGGAACACTGGTTGCGGTATTTGGCATTCAGCCAATGATTGCCACATTGATTCTCTATACCTGCGGACGTTCCATCGCCTACTGGATTAACGGCGGTGCAACTCCCACAGTGGAGAGCCCCATTATTTCCGCAATCGGAAGCTTTGCGCCGGGAATTCCCATTCCCATGCCGGTTATCATCGTCATAGTTGTAACCATATTGTTTAAGCTTTTGTTCCACTTCACATCTCTTGAAATCCTCACTCAGTCGGTTGGTATCAACCAGAGTGCAGCGAGATTAAACGGTATCAACACAACTTTCATTAAGCTGTTATCATTTATTCTCCTTGGAGTCTGCGTTGCGGTTTCGGGATGTATCGGAGTAAGCAGACTTGGACTTATTAACCACGAGACTTTGCTTCTTGATGTGGAGATGGATGCCATCCTGGCAGTTGCCATTGGCGGAAACAGTCTTGGAGGCGGTAAGTTTAAGATCAGCGGAAGTATTATCGGTGCTTATGTAATTCAGATGTTAACCATCACTCTTTATGCAATGAAGGTTTCATCCACCGATGTTAAAGCCTACAAGGCAATCGTCATTGTTCTTCTGGTTGTTATCGGTTCACCGGTTGTTAAACAGCGTTTCCAGAAGTTCATGGGAAACCTTAAAAAAGGCAAATCTGAGACGAAGGGGGTGGAAGGCGCATGAAATTCTTTAAGAACAAAAGAAAAGAACCTTTGACAGACACCCAGCTTCTCATGACCATTACCATCTGCATATTCGTTGCAATGTATTTATTGGCAATGCTTCTTTTGCAGGGCGGATTCTTACATGCACAGCAGATATTTGACCTGTTAAATGATAACGCAAGTCTGATTATTGTTTCCTGCGGCCTGACCATAGTAATGATCGGAGGCGGCATCGATATCAGTGTAGGAGCGGTTACCTCCCTTGTAACCATGAGTTCAATCCTATACTTAAACGGCGGAGGAAATGTGTTTATGTCAGTTCTTCTGTCCCTTGGAATCGGGCTTGCCTTCGGTCTTGTACATGGATTCTTAATCAGCTACCTTGAGATTCAGCCCTTTATCGTAACTCTTGCCGGAATGTTCTTTGCAAGAGGTATGACAACAATCCTCTCAGTTAACCCTCAGAAGATTGATAATGAAGCTTTCAATGCAGTAAGAGAATCCAAGATTGAAATTCCCTGGCTTGGTTATGTGGCCAAGAACGGAAACCTTGTTCCCGCAAGAATGGAGCTTGGTGTTGTAATTGCTCTTGTATGTGTGGCTCTTGTATTTGTGCTTTTGAAGTTTTTAAAGCCCGGACGTAACCTCTATGCAATGGGCGGAAACCAGACAAGTGCTCTTATGCTTGGAATCAATGTAAAGAGAACTCGCTTTATGAGTTACATCATAAGCGGCTTCTTAAGCGGAATTTCAGGATTCGTCCTCATGCTTCACACCGGAGCCGGAAACGCCACCAACGCAGCAGGAATGGAAATGAACGCCATCGCTTCATCAATCATCGGCGGAACCCTTCTTACAGGTGGTGTAGGTAACGTAATCGGAACCTTCTTCGGAACCCTTACACTTACTACAATCAAGAAAATCGTTGTATCCAGCGGCCTTAAAGATCCCTGGTGGCAGAGTATCACCACCGGCGGCATGCTTTGCTTTTTCATCCTTCTTCAAAGTATCGTTTTGAGCCGCAGAAATAAGAAATAACCCATTATTCAGGAAGGCACCGGGGGCCGTTGGCCCCCGGTGCCTTTTTGACGCTGCTATGGATGAGCAATTTTTAGGGTTTTGTACCCAGGCGGAGGGCGTATCACTTGATTTAGGTACAAGAAAATCAAATCGAACTTACTATTTCTTGGGAAAATGTACCTAAATCAGGTGAGCAAGAGAGTTTTAGGTACAGTTTTAAAGCGGACTGAAGCCAAATTCGCTTGGTTTTCCTCAAAAAGTGTACCCAGGTGTAGGCCTGAATTGGGGTTTTAGGTACAAAAAGCAAAAAACGGGATGCATTGTGATATACTAGCTGTATGGAAAAAAATAACAGCAAACAAACGAAATCGGCTTGCCCGGTGGTGGGACAGTGCGGGGGATGCACCCTTCTTGATGTTCCATACGACAAGCAGCTTGAAAACAAAAAGAAATATTTGAATAAACTCCTTGGCAGTTACTGTAAGGTTGATGAAGTCATAGGCATGAAGAATCCGTTCCACTACAGGAACAAGGTTCATGCCGTTTTTGGCATGAGCAGGAAAAAGCCTGTCTGCGGTATCTACAAAGCAGGCTCCCATGACATAATCCCCGTAAACAACTGTCTTATCGAGAACGAGAAGGCGTCCGCAATCATCAAGACCATCGCAAAGCTTTGCCCTTCTTTCAAGATAAGAAACTATGACGAGGATACCGGCTACGGGCTCCTTCGTCATGTTCTTATAAGAGTGGGTCATAACAGCGGCGAAATAATGGTCACTCTGGTCATTGTATCTCCTGTTTTCCCATCCAAGAACAACTTTGTGAAAGCTCTTACCAAGGAGCACCCGGAGATTACAACCATTGTCCTTAACATAAATGACCGCAGAACCAGCATGATTCTTGGTGACAGAGAGCAGGTTATTTTCGGCAAGGGCTATATCGTTGACAGCCTTTGTGGTAAAACCTTCAAAATCTCATCTAAGTCCTTCTACCAGGTTAACTCCACCCAGACAGAGGTGCTATATAACAAAGCCATGGAGTTTGCCGGGCTCACGGGCAAGGAAAAGGTGCTTGATGCATATTGTGGCACAGGAACCATCGGCCTTATTGCTTCCGATAAGGCAAAAGAGGTAATTGGCGTGGAATCCAACAAAGATGCCGTCAAGGATGCTATTAATAATGCTAAGCATAATGGCGTAAAGAATGCCAGATTCATTGCTGCAGATGCCGGTAAATTTATGGTTGATGCTTCTGCTAAGGGAGAAAAGTTTGATCTTGTATTCATGGACCCGCCAAGAGCCGGTTCAGATGAGGCCTTCCTTTCTTCCCTTGAGAAACTTGCTCCAAAGAAAATTGTTTATGTCTCCTGTAACCCTGAAACTTTGGCCAGAGACCTGAAGCACCTGACAAAGAACGGCTACAGGGTAATAAAGGCTGTGGGCGTTGACATGTTTTCGCAAACAGAGCATGTTGAGACGGTAGTTTTGTTGAGCAAAAATTATTCGAAGCCCAAGGATTATATTCAAATAGGCATCGATGCAGAGGATTACTACAGGATAAAGGACGCTGAGCGAGAATGACGGGAAAAGAGAGTGAGATCTTTAGTAAAGAATATGGAAATAAGAACAAAACGATTGATACTGCGACCAATTCGTATAGGGGATGAAAAAGAGATCCATGAATATGCCGGTGATAAAGATATTACCATGATGTTTTGGCTGCCGAATGACACTTTTGAAGAAACTGTCGATTTTGTCAAAAAGAACGCAGAAGAATGGAATTCGGAAGACCAGACGAACTTTGAATTCGTGATAATTTTGGACGGAAAGATCATCGGGGGATGTGACTGTGACCTCGGACACAGTGAAGACAGATCATACGCCACTCTAGGATGGATCATTAATAAGAAATACAGAAAGCAGGGATATGCTTCGGAGGCTGCCTCTGCGGTTCTGAGATTTGCTTTTGAAAATCTGGGAATAGATAAGGTATATGCGCAGTGTGACATCAATAATCCGGCTTCATTCGCGGTGATGCGCAAGATCGGGATGAAGTGTATCAATGATAAAGGTACCCGTACATACCCGAAAACCGGAGAAACATCGGGAGAATATACCTGTTTGATCACTCGTGATGAGTGGGAGACCGAAGCAGAGAAATAAGATTCGGACCATCGGGCGGGTTTGGTGTCCGGCCGATTCTAATAGGGAGAAAAAATGGAAGACTTTTTTTTTAATGTAGGATACACATATATTGAATTGAGAGAAAAACCCGAATTGATCGATATGGCGGCAGACTGGTTTCATAAAAAGTGGGGTGTGCCAAAGGAAGCATATCTGGAATGTATGACAGCTTATCTTGATGGGAAAACGGAAAACGGATGGTATCTGTGTATGCTCGGAGATCAGATCGTGGGAGGCCTGGGAGTAATAGACAATGATTTTCACGACAGAAAGGATCTGAGCCCCAATGTATGTGCTGTATATACAGAGGAAGCTCATCGCGGGCAGGGGATAGCCGGAAAACTTCTTGATATTGTTGTGAACGATATGAAGGATAAGGGTGTTTCACCTATTTATCTCGTAACCGATCATACCGGTTTTTATGAGCGCTACGGATGGGAGTTTTTCTGCATGGCTCAGGGTGATGATGAACCCGAGCAGACGAGATTGTATATTCATAGATAGGTGACAGGGATGCGTCAGATCGTCAAGGCCTTTATCGTACAGGCTTTTGCCAAGGAAAGGATAGAAAAATGGCTAAACAGAATATTTTTGACAATGAGACGTTCTTTGAGGGGTACAAGGCTATAAGGGACAGGGAAGGTGAGCGCGAGTCTGAGTGGTTTGTTGAGGGAATAAAGAAATATCATCGCATGTTCTCGACCATCGTTAATACCTTGACTGAGAATGGTTTTATTATAGAAAAGATGATAGAGCCTATTCCTACAGATGAGATTTTAGAGAGGTTTCCTGAACAGGAGGATCTTTTCCATAAGCCGGATTTTCTTTTGGTCAAGGCGAAAAAATAATATATATCATAGATTTTATATATGAAACGTTGCTACGAACTGGCAATCAGTGCCGGAAATAAGGGCTATGATACTTTTGGCGCAGTTCTTGTTCATAAATGCGCAAACAAGTATTGAGATGACGTTCAAAGAATCTTATGATTCTAACCATGCAGTGATCTATAAATCTGGGAGAGTAATCGGAAAGAATCGGATGATTTTTCTTGCCCACGTAACAGAACGTCGAGACGGTAGTATTGCTGTCACGGGTAGAGGTCGATGAAGACAGATGATTATATTTTAAGTTAAACGAATAAAGTATTTAGGAATATAGGTACTCTTGTGAAAAAAACATACATGTATTTAATCATTGCGTTTTCAATCACATATTTTTTCTGGGGATTTGATGCCGTTCTAAGCCGAATGGGATTATACGAACATCCTTCATACAATATAGGAATTGTTTTTTTATATCCTTGCAGCTTGTTCGCCTGCGATTGCAGCATATATAGTGTTGCAAAGGGAAACTGATAAAAGAGGACTGCACTATTTCCTTAGATCCGCTGTAAGAGTTGATCAACCGCTTATTGAGCTCCTGTTGATTGTTTTTTTCTTATCCATTCGCTTTGGAGTACCGTTTTTATTCGGAGAGGGAAGAATAACTGGTAACTGGTGGCAGGTAATCTTGTTTATCCCAATCATGTTTTTGTTTGGTGGGCTTGAAGAGATTGGATGGAGAGGATACCTTCAGCCCATATTGGATAAAAGATTTGGTCCAGTAATTGCAACCCTGATCAATTGCGCAATATGGACAGTGTGGCATTTGCCGCTTTGTTTTATCAAAGGTACATATCAGTATTCAGGAAGTTATTTATGGTTTGTTGTTTCTCTAATCGGCTCGGCTTTTTCGCTTGCGGCAATATTCAGAGTGCATGGAAGCATAATGTCATGTATCCTCTTTCACGCTGCGGGTAATGCTATTGTGAGCTATGGTATATCCGGTAGTGAAGGAATAGGAATGGCAGTTTCAACCTGTATTCAGGTTTTAGTTTCGATTGGAGTGTTTATAGTATATAAAAAGAATAAAGCATCTCTTTTCATGACTGATAGAACATAATCTCGCAATATAATTGACTAAGACAGATTCCCGTTTGTCGGGATGAACGTTGGAACATAAAATCGGAATATAAGAAGTTTCTGGGGAATGAGAATTTTTGATGAATGAATTATGTATGATAATTAAAGACATGGTAAAACCGAATTTCCTAAATATTCGGACATCTATTCAGACCTACGATCGTGATGCGATTTGTTGTGGTGCTCCCTGTTGGAGATGGGCATATCACGCGCTTCATTCTGCAGATAAGTGGTTCATTAATCCTTGCATATATGATGAACCTCCATTTCATGAAGATGGTTTGGATAATCCTGATAATCCGGCTCTGGTAATATTATCAGATGAACAGCTCCTTGATTATCTTGATAGAATCGAGAAAAAAACTTACGCATATCTTGATTCTATTACAGATGAAATGTTGTATGAATGCCCTGAAAACTGTGAGCATACAAGAATGGAATTGGTGCTCAGACAGTTTCGCCATATCTCATTCCATACAGGAATGCTTAATGGGCAAACGGCTTTGGCAACAGGGAAGTTTCCAATGTGGGTATCTCAGGCAGATAAGTATGTGGATGACGGTATTTTTTTTGGAAGGTATCGTAAAGGACGAGTAGAACGATAAACCGGAAGATAATCGTGCTAAAGGTGACGGAAAAAAATCTGGAATCAGAACAAAGATAAAAAAAGGCTTTGGAATATTGATATGTTCTGCCATACAAGCGAAAGGTATTGATATGTTCCCACAAACAAACGAGTTGAAATGGTATCCATGTTATCGTCCCAAGCCATGTTGAGAGTGTTGTGTTATTGTCAAAGGAACAGAGGGTCGGGAACGAAAACTTATGAAATTAAAGAATGTGCTGATAGTTGTAAAGGATATTGAAAAAGCAAGACGGTTTTATCATGACCTGTTCGATCTTGAACTGATTCATGATAATGACGGAAACATGATTCTTACAGATGGGCTTGTATTACAGGAAGAGAAGTACTGGACTGAGTTTCTCGGTAAGGAGATTATTTCAGAGAACAATTCAAGTGAACTGTATTTTGAAGAAACTGATATAGAAGGATTTGTCAGAAAGCTTGAGGATTATTATCCGGAAGTTAAGTATGTTAACAGGCTTATGACGCACAGTTGGGGACAAAAAGTGATACGTTTCTACGATCCGGATGGTAATCTGATCGAGGTGGGGACTCCGATGTAATATGGCAAATATCATTACAGTTGTTCGTATTATCTGCAGTATGTCTTTGCTGTTTTTTAAAGCGTTTTCTCCAGCGTTTTATACTCTGTATATCGTTGCCGGAATCAGCGATATGGTCGATGGAACAATTGCGAGAAAAACAAATACTGCAAGTGATTTTGGATCAAAACTGGATACATCAGCTGATATTGTTCTGGTAACAGTATGCCTGATAAAGATGATTCCTGCGATCGCAATGCCGCTTTGGATTATTATATGGATCGCTGTTATAGCATTTATTAAAGTGATCAATATCCTTTCCGGTTATGTGATGCGAAAAGAGCTTGTTGCTGTACATACAGTGATGAATAAAGTAACGGGAATCGCGCTTTTTTTGTTACCACTAACACTATCAATCATTGATCTGAAATATAGTGCTGTGTTTGTCTGTGTACTGGCAACCGTTGTTGCGATACAGGAGGGTCATCTGATCAGATCAGGAGCAGAAAAGTACGTGACGAAAGGACTGTTATGATAGAGACGGAAAGACTCCTGCTCAGGGAGTATACCATGGATGATTTTGATGCGCTGTATGAAATAATGTCCGATGCCGAGACCATGCAGCATTATCCTGCTCCATTTGATGAAGCAAGGACCAAACGCTGGATTGAATGGAATCTGGAGAATTATGAACAGTACGGATTTGGGCTGTGGGCGGTCGTGCTGAAAGAAACAGGAGAGTTTATCGGAGATTGCGGTATCACGATTCAGAATATTGACGGAGAGATGCTGCCTGAGATCGGATACCATATCCATAAGAAGTACTGGAGACGCGGATTTGCTAAAGAAGCCGCTAGATCTGTGAGGGATTGGGTGTTTAAAAACACGGATTACGATACGATCTATTCATATATGAAATATACAAATGTGGGCTCTTATTCAACAGCTATATCAAACGGCATGAAAAAAGTGAAAGAGTATCCTGATCCGAAAAACACAGTTTCTCACGCCTATGCGATCACGCGAAGCGAGTGGGAAAGATTGCAAATGTCATAGTTTTTACCACGCAGGAAACGATGAAGATAACCTCATTGCTGTCAGGAGAACAAGATGGTATATGAACTGAATGATACATATAAAGTTGAAAGACTGTTTGAAGGATGGCAGGAAACATTAATATATTCCTGTCTGCAAAAAGTCATGGGAAAGGTATATGTTACTGATCTAGAGAATCCTGTCTCTGCATCTGCGTTTGTGGGATGCTTTTCTTTTTTTGCAGGAAAACCTGATGTGGAACTGGTAAAGAACAAACCTTCAGGATTTGTGATAATGGTACCGCAAAACAATGCATGGGAAGAATTGATAGAAACGACCTATCCAGATGCCAAGAGAGTTACGCGTTATGCAATAAAGAAGGATACACGATTCGATGTCGAATCCCTGAAAAAGAATCTGAATATCCTTCCTGATGACTATGAATTGAAACCGATAGATGACAGAATATATGACATGTGTTTGGAAAGTCCTGTAACAGCTGATTTTGTTTCCACTTTTGAAAGCAAGGAAAAGTATCTGAATGAAGGCAGAGGAATGGTGATACTTAAAGAAGGCATGATAGTGTCAGGAGCATCTTCCTATACTCGTTACAGAGAGGGCATTGAGATCGAGGTTGATACGATAGAATCACAGCGAAGGAAAAATCTGGCACTGATCGCAAGCTCAGCTCTGATCTTAAGATGCCTGGATGAAGGCTTGTATCCCAGCTGGGATGCTCAGAATATGGGTTCAGTGTATCTGGCACAAAAACTGGGATATGAATTCGATCACGAATACACTGCTTATGAGGTCAAAGACTGAAAAGCCATAAGGATATATTATTTATCAAGAGGATTTAATAATGAATCAATTGTGTATGATAATCAAAGATATGGTAAAACCTAATTTCCTTAATATTAGAACATCGATACAGACTTATGATCGAGATGCGATCTGTTGCGGTGCTCCCTGCTGGAGATGGGCATATCACGCACTTCATTCTGCCGATAAATGGTTTATCAATCCCTGTGTATATGATGAACCATCATTTCACGAAGAAGGTCTGGATAATCCTGATAAGCCGGCATCGGCTGTACTTTCAGATGAACAGCTTATAGAGTATCTTGACAGTATAGAACAAAAGACCTATGCATACCTGGATTCTCTTACCGATGAAATGCTGTATGACTGTCCCGAAAACTGTGAGCATACAAGAATGGAGCTGGTACTCAGACAGTTTCGTCATATCTCTTTCCATACGGGAATGCTTAACGGACAGACAGCACTTGCAACAGGCAAGTTCCCGATGTGGGTTTCACAGGCTGATAAGTATGTAGATGACGGAATCCTTTTTGGTAGATACCGCAAAGGTCAGGTAACAAAATAGTTTTTTGTTCACAATATCGTGCATTGAGACGATTGCTGAGGAAAGATTAAGATTAATTGACAACATCAATTGTAGATAGTACAATTTGAGAGAAGGCAAATTGTATGACAAAACGCCTTGAATTGGGGAATTGAAGATACAACAGCATACTGAAAGGAGTGACTTATGGAGTATACTACAAAGTTATTTGGCAAGATCGATGTTAATGAAGATAAGATCATTGAGTTTCCTGATGGAATACTTGGCTTTGAGGAGCTTAAGAAATTTACATTGATGTTTGACAGCGAGAGCAGTTCACCGACGGGACTCAATTTCCTCGTTTCTCTGGATGAACCTGCATTTATGATGCCTGTAGTACCGGCTATCGCAGTTAAGCCTGATTACTCACCGAGTATCACAGGCGATATTGAAAAGGCTATCGGACCTCTTACGGAAGACAATCTTCTCATCATGGTTACGATGACAATACCTTCAGATATCACACAGATGACAGTTAATCTCAACGCTCCGATCATTATCAACAGTGAATCGAGAAAAGCTGTTCAGTCTATGGTTGAGAACGAGGGATATGATATCAAATATCCTATCTATGAAAGCTTAAAGAAATGATCATATTCTTATGATGATGAGCCTGCAAATCTGCAGGCTCCTTTTTTATTTGGACATAATTCTTTCACACATTTTACAAATTTTATCCGCAAATACATGTCATTATAAATCCATACAATACACAACAAGTAAGCGAAAGAGGTACTGGACATGCAGTTTCGACATGAATTGAAGCATGAGATAAGCACGTCGGATATGATAGCCATAAGGCAGCGCATGAGAGCGATCGCTAAAAGCGATCCGCATGCAATAGACGGGAAGTATTTTATAAGAAGTCTGTATTTTGACACTCCCGAGGACAGGGCTTTGATAGAAAAGCAATCCGGCGTAAGCAGAAGACAGAAGTTTCGGATCAGATATTATAACGGAGATAAATCGGTTATAAATCTGGAAAAGAAATGCAAGAGTGGTGGTCTTGGATGCAAGATATCGGCACCGCTTAACGAAAAACAGGCTGAAAAGATCGTTAACGGTGATACAGCCTGGATGAAGGATTCGGATAATGAACTCATAAGAGAACTGTACAGCGCAATGGTATCTGACAGACTTAGACCGAAGACTATCGTCGATTACACAAGAGAACCGTTCATTTTCGGCCCCGGAAATGTCAGAGTGACGCTTGATTACAACATAAGGACGGGCCTTCATCTGACAGATTTTCTAAATACAGAATGTGTTACGGTTCCCGCTTCATTCGGCACATGTATCATGGAAGTAAAATGGGATGATTACCTTCCTGATATTATCAGAGATGCCGTCTTATTACCGCATTCACGGACGGGCTCATTTTCAAAATATGAAGCCTGCCGTTTACCTATGATATAGAACAACAAATAAATAAGGAGATTAAACAAATGACTTTTAATGACATCTTTAAATCAAGCTTTCTTGAAAATGTGACGAACGTGAGCATACTTGATATGGTGATCGCCATGGTACTGGCTTTTGCGATAGGAATGTTCATTTTTCTTGTGTATAAGAAGACTTACCAGGGCGTGATGTACTCATCAAGCTTTGGAGTTACTCTCGTAGCACTAACCATGATAACGACACTTGTAATACTTGCAGTAACAAGCAACGTAGTTCTTTCACTTGGTATGGTAGGTGCCCTTTCTATCGTTCGATTCAGAACAGCGATAAAAGAGCCACTTGATATAGCATTCTTATTCTGGTCTATCGCGGTAGGTATCGTACTTGCTGCAGGATTGATCCCGCTTGCGGTATTCGGAAGCATAATCATTGGTGTGATCCTTATTGTGTTTGTAAACAAGAAGTCTTCTCTTATGCCCTATATCGTTGTATTAAGCTGTATGGGTCATGATGCTGAGACAAAGGCCGGTGAATTTATCAAGTCCAAAGTTAACAGGTTTGTTGTCAAGAGCAAGAGTGTACAGAAGGGAAATATCGAACTCAATATAGAGATAAGACTTAAATCTGACAACACTGATTTTATAAATGAACTGGCTGATATGGGTGGTATAAACAGTGCAGTATTAGTTAGCTATAACGGCGAATACATGGGTTAAGGATATGATATCTAGTAAGAATATCAACAAAATATGTGCAGTGATAACAGCTCTTGCGGTTATCATAACCGTTCTGTTCATGAACGGCGCGTCACTTGGTGTGCAGGCGATAGATTCCGTCTCCTTTGATTATGAGGATACGCTTTTTGATGACAGCTATGTTCATACGATAGATATATCCATAGATGACTGGGATGGCTTTATTGAAAATGCGACCAGCGAGGTGTACAGCAATGCCGATGTCACGATAGACGGCGAGACTGTAAAAAACGTGGGTATCAGGGCAAAAGGAAACACATCGTTAAGCACGGTATCTCAGCTTGACAGTGAAAGATACAGCTTAAAGATCGAATTTGACGCCTACAATGCAAACGGAAACTATAATGGACTTGATAAGCTGTGTCTGAATAATCTCATTCAGGATTACAGCATGATGAAGGATTACATCGCATACAAGCTGATGTACGAGTTCGGAGTGGCCTCCCCGCTTGTAAGCTACTGCTATGTGACAATAAACGGTGAGGACTGGGGACTGTATCTTGCAGTTGAAGGTGTTGAGGATTCATTCCTTGAGAGAAACTATGGCACAAATTACGGGGATCTGTACAAACCGGATACTCTGTCTATGGGAGGCGGCCGAGGAAACGGTGGCGGCTTTGATATGAAAGACATAGATTTTGATAAACTCGGAATGGACAATCCGTTTGAGAATAATGGCAATATGCCTTCCTTTAATGAAGGAGGAACTGATACTGAAAGACCTGATAGCAAAGACAGGGATTCCAACTCTCAAAAGCCTGATTTTAAAGATATGGATTTCGGTTCACAGATGCCGGATTTCGGATCGCAGAGACCTGATTCTGAAAGCGGTGATTTACCTGATGGTCAAAGAGATATGAAAGGCGGATTTGGCCCTGGCGGCGGATTTGGCATGGGAAGCGATGAAGCCAAGCTTAAATATATCGACGATGATACCGACAGTTATTCAACACTTTGGGAAAGTGCCAAGACAAAAGTAAACAAAGCAGATATGAAAAGGCTGATAAGCTCACTCAAATCACTGAGTGAGGGCATTGAGGAGGCTGATACAGACAAGATAGACAGTGCTGTAGATAACGAGGCTGTCATGAGATATATGGTCGTTCACAACTTTGTCGTTAACGGTGACAGTTATACGGGAAGCATGATCCACAACTACTACCTGTATGAAGAAGACGGACAGATGTCTATGATACCCTGGGATTACAACCTCGCATTTGGAACATTCCAGGCGAGTGAAGCGACAAAAGCCGTTAATGATCCGATAGATACGCCGTTATCAATTTCGCAAAATGATACCGACAGACCGATGTTCTCATGGATAATCTCTGATGATGAATATATACAGGAGTATCATGAGTATTATGAAGAGTTCATAGAACAGTTCTATAACAGCGGATATCTTTCAGATCTGATCGAGGATACTTATGAGATGATAAAAGACTACGTTGAAAAGGATCCGACAAAATTCTGCACGGTTGAAGAATTTGACAAGGCAGTAGATACCATGCAGCAGTTTGTAAGCCTAAGATGCGAGAGCATCAAGGGGCAGCTTGACGGATCGATACCTTCAACGGATTCCGGCCAGGAACAGGATTCTGACAGCCTGATAGACGCATCGTCTCTAAAACTTTCAGATATGGGTTCGATGGGAGGCGGCATGGGCTTTGGCAACAGGCCTGGCTCTGATCGTGAAAGCTCTGAAGATAAAAACTCTGAAGATCAAAGCGACGAAGCTCAAACTGATCATAGTTCAAAAAGGAGTGGGTTTGGCACACCTCCGTCAGACATGGGAGGTGAAGGAGGATTTCCTTCCGATAACGGACAAACAGACAGAACGCCGCCGGATTTTGGAGGCGAAACTTCCGACTTTGGCAGCATGCCGATGAACATGGATAGTCAGGGATTCGCCACATCCGGTGTAAATTACATATATATTGCAGTTTCACTTGTCGGGATACTGGCAGCTATAGTGTTTGCAAAAAGATATGGGTCATAGCTTATATGACCCATTTGTTTTATTTAGCGGATTAATGATATAATTAGATGTTTGATTGACGTGATTTTAGACAGGAGAATATATGACAGAAATAAAGCAGAAAAGATTGACCGGTGAGAGGGCTTTGTTTGCAGGATATGATCTTAAGATCACAGACTGTATCTTTGAGGACGGCGAATCCCCCCTAAAGGAGAGTCATGATATCAGTATCGAAAACAGTATTTTCGGATGGAAATATCCGCTGTGGTATTGCAGAAATGTAAGTGTAAGCAACACAAACTGGCTCGAGATGGCAAGAGCGGGCGTATGGTATACGAACAACATAACCGTAGAAAATGCTGTCATTCAGGCGCCCAAGAACTTCAGAAGATGTGACGGTGTAAAACTTACCGATGTTTCACTCACAAAAGCCAGCGAAACATTCTGGAACTGCAAAAATATAAGGCTTGAGAATGTAACTGCAGCCGGTGACTATTTTGCGATGAACAGCGAAAACATTGAGATAGACGGTTTTAAGCTTGACGGTAATTACTCATTTGACGGATGTAAAAATGTAGTCATCAAAAATTCAACACTGATATCCAAGGATGCATTCTGGAACAGTGAGAATATAACCGTATATGATTCATTCATTTCAGGCGAGTATCTGGGATGGAACTCAAAGAATCTCACACTCATAAACTGTACGATAGAAAGCCTTCAGGGCATGTGCTATATTGAAAACCTTGTCATGAAAAACTGCAGGCTGATAAATACGACTCTTGCATTCGAGTATTCGAGTGTTGATGCCAATATCACATCCAATATAGACAGCATACTGAATCCTTCATCGGGTGTTATTAAGGCTGATCATATAGGTGAGCTCATACTCGAAAAGGATCAGATAGATCCTTCAAAGACCAAGATCATATGTAACGGTATAGATACCGAGAGCGATACAGTGGAGTGGAGAAGATGACGTACGATTTTGACACAGTCATATCCAGAAAGAATACCGCTTCCCTTAAATGGGATGTAAAGGATAATGAGCTTCCCATGTGGGTGGCTGACATGGATTTTAAGACAGCACCCGAGATCATAAAGGATCTTGATCAAAGGGTAGCTCACGGCGTATTCGGATACAGTATCATACCCGATGAATGGTACGATGCATATATCACATGGTGGAAGAAAAGACACGGATTTGAAATAGAAAAGGAATGGCTGATATTTACAACGGGTGTGATACCTGCGATATCATCCACCGTAAGAAAGCTGACTACACCGAATGAAAAAGTAGTCATACAGACTCCTGTATATAACGTATTCTTTAACTGTATTTTCAACAATGGATGCAGGGTTCTTCAGAATGCTCTTATATATGAAAACGGAAATTACCGTATGGATTTTGAAGATCTTGAAAAGAAGCTTTCCGACCCGCAGACAACACTTATGATCCTCTGCAATCCCCAGAATCCATCCGGAAAGATATGGGACAGAGAGACGCTTGAAAAAGTGGGTGATCTGTGTGTCAAATACAATGTTGCCGTGATAAGTGATGAGATACACTGTGACATTGTTACGCCCGGAAAGAAATATATACCGTTTGCTTCTGTTTCAACAAACTGCAGAGCCTGCAGCATAACCTGCATAGCTCCGACAAAGACATTTAATCTTGCGGGACTCCATACAGCAGCCGTATTTATACCGAATCCCTATCTGAGACATAAGATATGGCGGGCACTGAATACCGATGAAGTGGCAGAACCAAATGCCTTTGCGGTAACGGCAGCTGTGAGCGCATTCACAAAGGGCGAGTCTTGGCTTGATGAATTAAACGCATACATATATGACAATAGAAAAATCACCGAAGACTATATTGCTGAAAACATCCCGATGATAAAGGCCGTAAGCGGAGAAGCGACATATCTTATCTGGCTGGATATTAAAGATATATCATCAAAGCTTTGTGATCGAATAGATACAAAGAAGATCAGCAGATTTGTTACCGAATACATCAGGGAAAAGACAGGCCTGTTTATGACAGAAGGTGACGAATACGGAGATTCGGGAGAAGGATTTATTAGGATCAATGTAGCATGCCCAAAGAGCATGTTAAATGACGGCCTTAAAAGGCTTAAAAACGGCATAGATATGCTGGTTAAAGAGTACGATTTATGATATGATATAAGGTAATCTGAAAATACGAGGTTTACCATATGAACGGTTTATATGTGGATACAATATCATACGGAGAGGTCAATGCTGTCAGTGCATTCATAATGCTGGTATTTGGACTGAGCGGTATAGCATTTTTGAAAAGACTCAATATGAAGCTGAGCAGATACATGATCGTTTTGTCAACGATGTATATGATCGCCATGATCTGCGAGACAATGCACTATTACCTTGAAGGTAATGTTGTTTCGATGTATGCCGGAAATGCAAGACTCTATATACTTATCAGTGTTGTCTGCCAGCTGGCGGCAGCAGCCATGTGGCTTGCCTTTGTACACAGCCGTACCATAACATCTCCCAAGGTGAGAAATGCGTTTGTCATTACGGGACTTACAATAAATACTCTTATAGTGGCAGGATGTATTGCTGCTTATGTGAGAAATGATGCTGTAGTGGTCTGGGAGAACCAGACAGGTTCGGCGGGAATGCTTGTATGGTTGGTAGAGTGTCTGATACTCATCATATATGCGATATCTCTTCTGCATGCGTTAAGCCTTTTCTTCAAGCCTGCATGGATAGATAAGAGAAGAGCTTTAGCCATGATAGCATTTGTGCTGCCTATCTATATATTCAGCATTCTTCAGATCGTTACGGGAAGATATTATAAGCCGTTTGGATGGATGTTGGCGTATATACTTTATCTGTATATCAGAATGAATGATCTGGGAAGAGCTCAAAACCGTGAACTGATACACTTCTTAAGCATCATGGATTCGATCAAGGAAGAGTATCTCTGTATTTACTATGTAAATATGGATGAGAATACCTTCGAGGCTTATCTTGAAAGCGACAGGATCAAGAGGGACTTTACTTTTGACAAGCACGGCGGAAACTATGAAAAGATGGTCGAATTGTACACCGACAATCTGGTTTATTCATCCGACGTTGACAAGTTCAAGAGTGCATTAAACAGAGAAAATATAAAGAGCAGGCTTGAGAAAATGGATGAGTTCATTTTCGAGTACAGAGCTTATAAGGACGGTGAGCTTGCATCATATGAGATGCATGTATGGAAAGCCAAGGGTGAGAAGGACTGCACCTATGTCGTACTCGGATTCAAGGATGTGAGCGAGGAGAAGCAGAGGAAGCTTGCATCACATAAGAACAGTATGATCCTGCAGAGCCTGGTTGAAGGCTTTGAATACGTATGCTACATCGATTTCGGAAACGAGACAATTGAGGAATATCACACATCTAAGAGATTCGAGTATTTCTTTGACATTGTCGGCGAGAAGGATCCGATGAAGAAGTTTGATGCGATATTCAAGCACGGCATGCCAGAAGAAGACTTTAATGATTTTCGTATCAGATTTAACAGAGATAACGTGCTTGACGAGCTTTCGGAAAACGGCACATACAATGTAGAATGCAGGATGAATCTTGGCAGAGGCAGCAGATATTATTCTGTTAAGGCTCTTGCTGACAAGAGAAATCCCGAAGCGGTTATCGTTGGTATTACCGATATCGATGAGCAGATCCGTGCAGAGATAGAGAAAAAGGAAAGAGCTCAGGAGAGAGAATACAGCATACAGCTTGAGACTACTATCGCGGAGAGAACCGCAGAGCTTCACGAAAAGGCTAAGTCTCTAAATCAGATAAACGAGGATATCATCGAACTTCTCGGTAACATCACCGAGGCTAGGGATGTTGAGAGCGGAGAGCACATCAAGCGTGTCAAAGGCTTTACCAATATCCTGGCAAGAAGGATCATGAAGGATTATCCCGAATACGGCCTTGATGAAGAAAAGATCTCGCTTATAACATCTGCGAGCGCACTTCATGATGTCGGAAAGATCATGATACCGGATGCTATCCTAAGAAAGCCCGGAAGGTTTACTGCCGAAGAGTTTGACCAGATGAAGCAGCACTGCGAAAGAGGCTGCGAGATCCTTGAGAGAGCTCCCAAGGGATGGGATGAGAGTTATCTTAATTTCAGCATGGAGATATGCAGAAGCCATCATGAGAAATGGGACGGAAAGGGTTATCCTAACGGACTGAGTGGCGATGAGATACCTATATCCGCACAGATCGTTTCCGTAGCTGACTGTTTTGATGCTCTTACGACAAAGAGAGTATATAAGGATGCATATACTCCCGAAGAGGCATTTAACATGATCATGAACGGGGAATGCGGTGCATTCTCGCCCAAGGTCATGGAGGCATTCAAGAAGGCAAAGGATGAATTCAAGCTTCAGTTCCTTCATAAGGAAGAGATACATGCAGCACCTGTTACCGGAACTGCCTATGCGCTTTCTGATATCAGACTGCTTTTGGTTGAAGACAATAAGCTTACAAGAAAGATAACTACAGAGATCCTCTCAGAAGAGGGTGCTGTGGTTGTTTCTGTTGAAAACGGACAGGCTGCCATTGATGATATTACCGGTAAGGAGACGGTTGATTATGATGCCATCCTTATGGATCTTATGCTGCCTGATATGGACGGATGGGATGTTGCTGCAAAGATTAAGGAATGCGGAATTAAGGGAGCCGATGAGGTTCCTATCATCGCTATATCTTCAAGTAGCGATGAGATCATGAAGCAGAAGGCACTTGATGCAGGCATGGTCGCATATATTCCCAAGCCGGTATCTGTTTCCGCTCTTACAAAGATACTCATAAGGAGCATGAGAACAGAGCAGGATTCGCTTAAGAAGCGTCTTGAAGAAGTCGTTAAGAGAGCAAACAACGACCCGTTGACCGGAGTTAAGAATATCACTGCATATACAGAGGCTGTCGGTGAACTGACAAGAAAGATTGCCGACAAGGAAGAGCCTGAATTTGCCATAGTTATGTGTGATGTTAATCACCTGAAGAGAGTCAACGATGATTTCGGTCACCAGATGGGAGACAGATATATAAAGAACTGCAGCAAGCTCATATGCAAGACTTATGCCCATTCTCCGGTTTACAGGATAGGCGGAGATGAATTCGCGATAATCCTTACAGGCGAGGATTATGCGAGACGAAACGAGCTTATTGACGATATCGGAGAACGTATTGTCAAGGCAAGAGATATCGACAGCATCGAAAACGGTAAGGCAAGTCTTGCCGTAGGCATGTCTGTATTTAATCCATATACCGATTTCAGTGTAGCTACCGTTGCCAAGAGGGCTGATGATTCCATGTACGTAAATAAGCGTATGATGGAATATGACGGTACATACAATTAACTCTATTGCATCGTTCAGACTGTTGTGCTATAGTAATTAAGTTTTGAAAATGGTTTTATTGAGGAAAGATTATGGTACAGTCAAGAGACGATGTAAGAAATGTTGCTATAATAGCTCACGTTGATCACGGTAAGACAACACTGGTAGATGAGCTTCTTAAACAGAGCGGTATATTCAGAGAGAACCAGGAAGTGGCTGAAAGAGTCATGGATTCCAATGATATCGAAAGAGAACGCGGTATCACCATCCTCTCAAAGAACACTGCGATCAATTATAAAGGAACAAAGATCAATATCATAGATACACCCGGACATGCAGACTTCGGCGGAGAGGTTGAGCGTGTTCTTAAGATGGTTAACGGTGTTATTCTTGTTGTCGATGCTTTCGAAGGCGTTATGCCGCAGACAAAATTCGTTCTTAGCAAGGCACTCGAACTCAAACTCCCAGTTATCGTATGTATAAATAAGATAGACAGACCGGAGGCAAGACCTCAGGAGGTGATCGACGAGGTTCTCGAACTGTTCATGGATCTTGATGCGAGCGATGAACAGCTTGACTGCCCGTTTGTTTTTGCATCCGCAAAATCAGGAATAGCAAGCCTTGATGCAGATGTAAAGGGAACAGACATGGTGCCTCTGTTTGAGACTATCATCGACTATATCCCTGCACCCACAGGCGACCCTGACAAGGGCACACAGGTGCTCATCAGTACCATTGACTATAATGAGTATGTAGGAAGAATAGGCGTTGGAAAGGTTGACAACGGAACAATAAAAGTCAATCAGGACGTTATCATAGTAAACCATCATGAGCCCGACAAGGCTGTCAAGGTAAAGGTCAGCAAGTTATATGAGTTTGACGGACTTAACAAGGTTGAGGTAAAGGAAGCTACCATCGGTTCAATCGTTGCTATATCAGGAATAGCCGATATACATATAGGAGATACGCTTTGCTCTCCGGAATCACCCGATCCGATACCTTTCCAGAAGATATCCGAGCCTACCATTGCGATGAACTTCATGGTAAACGATTCGCCTTTGGCAGGTCAGGAAGGCAAGTATATAACCTCAAGACATATAAGAGACAGACTGTTCAGAGAACTGAATACGGATGTATCTTTAAGAGTCGAAGAGACAGACAGCACGGATGTATTCAAGGTAAGCGGAAGAGGCGAACTGCATCTTTCGGTGCTCATCGAGAACATGCGTCGTGAAGGTTATGAATTTGCCGTATCAAAGGCAGAGGTCCTTTACAAATACAATGAGAGAAATCAGAAGCAGGAACCCATGGAGACTGCATTTGTTGATGTCCCCGAAGAGTTCTCCGGAAACGTAATACAGAAGCTTTCTTCAAGAAAGGGTGAACTGCTTGGAATGACTTCCATAAACGGCGGATATACGAGACTTCAGTTTTCAATCCCCTCAAGAGGTCTTATAGGCTACAGAGGAGAATTCATGACCGATACCAAGGGTAACGGTATCCTGAATACGAGCTTTGACGGATACGGCCCATACAAGGGAGACATGATGTACAGAAAACAGGGTTCTCTTATCGCATTCGAAGCCGGAGAAGCTATCACTTACGGCCTGTACAATGCCCAGGACAGAGGAACACTTTTCATTGAACCGGGCGAGAAGGTTTATGCCGGAATGGTAGTCGGTCAGACTGGAAAAGCCGAAGACATTGAGATCAATGTCTGCAAGAAGAAACAGCTGACCAATACAAGAAGCTCAAGTGCCGACGAAGCACTAAGACTATCTCCCAAGAAAGTCTTAAGTCTTGAACAGGCTCTTGAATTCATTGATACGGATGAGCTTTTAGAGGTTACGCCCAAGAATCTTCGTATCAGAAAAAAGATACTTGATTCTACTTTAAGAAAGCGTGACATGATCAACAGAAAGAACGCTGTAGGTTGATTAACACTTGAAAATGCTTTATGCATTTGATATACTTTACTTCGGTCACTGACCGATGAGCTGGTGTGTCGGAATGGCAGACGATGCAGACTCAAAATCTGTTGCGGGTAACCGCGTGTGGGTTCAAGTCCCACCACCAGCAGTGCTTAAAGCTCGTGTTTTACGGGCTTTTATTTATATAAAAAAGGAGAAGGATTTGAGTTCTGAACAAACCGTTAAACTCATAATAATCATAGTTCTTGTACTGCTTTCTGCATTCTTTTCTTCGGCTGAGACAGCCCTTTCCACAATAGGAGAGATAAAGGTCAGATCACTTGTTGAGGAAAAGAAGAGAGGCGCACGCATACTTGCAGGCATTCTTCAAAACTACAGCAAGATGCTAAGTGCGATCCTTATCGGAAACAACATAGTAAACTTAGCTGCTTCCGCACTTGTTACCGTATTTACGATGGAGCTGTGGGGCAATGCGGCAATATCGATAGGAACAGGAATACTTACCATCGTCGTATTGCTCTTTGGAGAGATAATCCCCAAGAATGCCGCAAAGATAAAGGCTCAGAAGATGGCACTCATATATGCGCCGATCATTTACGCTCTTATGTGGATAATGACTCCTGTCATATTCATTGTTGACAAGGTGGCTGCAGTCATCATGTTCTGCTTAAGGATTGATCCGAATGCAAAAAGTGCGATAACCGAGGCAGAACTTCGTACATATGTCGATGCCAGCCATGAGGACGGCGTGATAGAATCAGGTGAAAAGGTCATGATAAACAACGTGTTTGACTTTTCTGATTCGGTCGCAAAGGATATCATGGTGCCCAGGATCGATATGGTCTGTGTCGAGGAGAAAGCAAAATACGATGAAGTACTTGAGGTGTTCAAGCAGTATATGTACACCAGAATACCTGTCTACAGGGATGAGCCGGATAATGTCATAGGCCTGATAAACGTAAAGGATTTCATACTTGTTGAAGACAAGAGAAGCTTTGCGATATCCGATATCTTAAGAGAAACATATTTTACCTATGAATATAAGAAGACTGCCGATCTTTTGATGGAGCTGAGAAAAACTCCTTTCAGCATGGCTTTTGTTCTCAGCGAATACGGTGTATGCGTCGGTATGGTGACACTTGAAGATCTTCTCGAAGAGATAGTCGGAGAGATAAGAGACGAGTATGATGCCGATGAAGAGGAATTCTTCAAGAAAGTCGAGAAGAATGCATACCTTATCGATGCAAGCAGAAAGATAGACGATGTCAACGATGAACTGGGGCTTAAACTTGACAGCGAGGATTACGATTCGATCGGCGGTCTGGTCATCCAGATACTCGACCGTATGCCTCAAAGAGGTGATGAAGTCGTCACTTCTGACGGCATAAAGATCAAAGTCCAGTCTATCGATGAGAACAGGATAAAGAAGGTATTGCTGAGGATACCTGAGAATTAAGTTGCTAAGAATAAAAAAATATGCTATAGTGAACAGGATTATTGGTATAGTATCTATCCAACCTTAGGAGGAAGTATTATTTATGAAACACATTAAGACTTTGGAAACAAGAAACCTTAAGGAGTCTATGAAGAAGGGCGGATGCGGCGAGTGCCAGACATCATGCCAGTCAGCATGCAAGACAAGCTGCACGGTCGGCAACCAGAGCTGTGAGAAGTTAAAATAATAGCATTTCTGAATTTTTAGAAACTATTCAAACTCGAAGTCAAAGATGGCTTCGAGTTTGTTTTGGGTTGAGGTTTTTATGATCCATCAGTACAAGAACAACGGTTACAATATAGTCCTGGATGTAAACAGCGGATCTGTACACATAGTGGATGACTGTGTTTATGACATGGTTCCGCTTCTTGAAGCCATAGTTAAATCCGGAGTTACCGGTGAGACGGCCATTGAAGCGGTCTGCATGGCCTGCGAGAATACAAAGTACAGTTCACAGGATGTAAGAGAAGCCGTAACGGAGCTGCTTGAGCTATATGAAGCAGGACAGCTCTATACAGATGATATTTACGAGAATTATATAATAGATTTTAAAAAGAGACAGACTGTGGTAAAGGCTTTGTGCCTGCATATCGCACATGACTGCAACCTTGCATGCGAATACTGCTTTGCGAGCGAGGGTGAATACCATGGTGAGCGTGCTCTGATGAGCTTTGAAACGGGTAAGAAGGCACTTGACTTCCTTGTTGCCAATTCCGGAAACAGAGTCAATCTCGAGGTTGACTTCTTCGGAGGCGAACCGCTTCTTAACTGGGATGTGGTAAAAAGACTAGTTGAGTACGGACGCAGCATTGAAGAAGCGAATAACAAGAAGTTCAGGTTTACTCTTACGACTAACGGAGTATTGCTTGATGACGATATCATCGAATTTGCCAATAAGGAAATGGCAAATGTCGTATGCAGCATAGATGGCAGAAAAGAGGTCAATGACAGGAAGCGTCCTTTCAGAGGCGGACAGGGCAGCTATGATATCATAGTTCCCAAGTTCAAGAAGGTCGCTGAGAGCAGGAATCAGATGAATTACTATGTCAGAGGTACATTTACCCATGACAATCTTGATTTCAGTGAGGATGTTAAGCATCTGGCAGATCTTGGCTTCAGACAGATCTCAGTTGAGCCTGTTGTAGCCCGTCCAGAAGACAGCTATGCGCTTAAGGATGAGGATGTGCCGAAGATCATGGATGAGTATGATAAACTCGCAAAGTTCATCATAGATAGAAGAAAGACTTCAGAGGCTGTAAATTTCTTTCATTTTATGATAGACTTAAGCGGTGGTCCGTGTGTGGCAAAAAGGCTCTCGGGATGCGGCTCTGGTACAGAGTATCTCGCAGTAACACCGTGGGGAGATCTTTATCCATGTCATCAGTTCGTCGGTAACGAGGATTTTCTGATGGGCAATGTTGATGAAGGAATAAAGCGCACTGACATAAGAGATGAATTCAAGACATGCAATGTATATGCCAAGGAAAAATGCAGAAAGTGCTTTGCAAAGTTTTACTGCAGCGGCGGATGTGCCGCAAATTCCTATAACTTCCACGGCAACATAAACGATGCTTATGATCTTGGATGCGAATTGCAGAGAAAACGTATAGAATGTGCGATTATGATAAAGGCGGCTATCGCCGATTGGGAGGAAGAAAAAGATGAGTAAGAAAAACGGTATCATAACACTTCTGGTTATGCTGGCTGTTTTGGTCGGAGGAATATATGCAAGCATCTACGGCATAGATTCAAACGGATCGGGCAGTGCAGCTAACATCAAGCAGGGTCTTGATCTTGCCGGCGGTGTCAGCATCACATATCAGGCTGTAGGTACTGAGGAACCGACAAAGGAAGATATGGCAGACACTATCTACAAGCTGCAGAAGCGTGTTGAAGGATACTCTACTGAGGCACAGGTATATCAGGAGGGAAGCGACAGAATCAATATCGAGATTCCCGGTGTACAGGATGCCAACGCAGTTTTGGAAGAACTTGGAAAACCCGGTTCACTGTTCTTTACAGACAAGGACGGAAACGAGATCCTGTCAGGTACGGATGTAGCCAATGCACAGGCTGGATATCAGAAGGACAACATGAACAACCAAGAGGTTGTCGTACAGCTTACCTTCACACCCGAAGGTACAAAGGCATTTGCGGATGCTACAACAAAGGCTGTTACAAATCATGATGTCATCTATATCATATACGACGGTGAGATAGTAAGTGCTCCCGCTGTTCAGGCAGCGATCACTGACGGAAGAGCTATAATCACCGGAAGCAAGACATTTGAAGAAGCTGAAAGACTTGCTTCAACGATCCGTATCGGTGGACTTAAGCTTGAACTTGAGGAATTAAGAAGTAACGTTGTAGGTGCTCAGCTCGGTTCTGAAGCTATTAAGACAAGTCTTTATGCCGCAGCGATCGGTTTTGGTATCGTAGCCGTATTCATGATAGCTGTATACTTCATACCTGGTCTTGCATCTGTTATCGCGCTTGCTATCTATGTATGCCTTACCATCCTGATGTTAAATGCATTTGAAGTGACACTTACACTTCCCGGTATAGCAGGTATCATCCTTTCGATCGGTATGGCGGTTGATGCAAACGTTATCATCTTTGCCCGTATCAGAGAAGAGATCGCTACAGGCAAGACAGTAAGCTCATCTATAAAGATAGGTTTCCAGAAGGCTCTTTCAGCCATCCTGGACGGAAATATAACAACCCTTATCGCAGCGATTGTACTCGGAGCTATGGGTACGGGTTCTGTAAAGGGCTTTGCTCAGACACTCGGACTTGGTATCGTTATATCAATGTTCACAGCACTTGTTATAAGCAGACTCATACTGAATGCATTCTATGCTATCGGTATAAAGGATGAGAAGTTCTACGGCAAGGCAAAGGAAAGAAAACAGGTTGATTTCCTTTCAAAGAAGGTTATCTTTATCGTGATCTCACTTGTATGCATCCTTTCAGGATTTGTATTCATGGGAGTAAACAAGAACTCCATCGGAGACGTGCTCAACTACTCTCTTGAGTTTAAGGGCGGTACTTCTACAAATGTTACATTCAATGAAGACCTTGCTCTTACAGATATTGATACAAAAGTAATCCCTGTTATCTCGCAGGCTATCGGCGGCGGAACAGTACAGGCTCAGAAGGTTCAGGGTTCAAACGAAGTAATCTTCAAGACTTCTACATTGAACGTATCTCAGAGAGAGGCTATGCAGACAGCACTGGTTGATAACTTCCAGGTTGATGCAGGAAAGATAACAGCTGAATCCATTTCTTCAACCATCTCAAGCGAGATGAGAAGCGATGCGATCGTAGCCGTGATCGTAGCTACCATATGCATGCTGATATATATCTGGTTCAGATTCAAGGATATACGTTTCGCAGCAAGTTCAGTACTTGCTCTGTGTCATGATGTACTAGTTGTTCTTGCCTTCTATGCGGCAGCAAAGATCAGCGTAGGTTCGACATTCATCGCTTGTATGCTTACGATAGTAGGTTACTCTATCAACGCGACGATCGTTATATTTGACAGAATTAGAGAGAATCTTGCTGTAATGAGCAAGAAGGAGACGCTTAAGGATCTTGTCAACAGATGTATCAATCAGACACTTTCACGAAGCATCTTCACATCATTTACAACATTTGTCATGGTCGCTGCACTGTATGTATTCGGTGTAACGAGCATCAAGGAATTTGCCCTTCCTCTTATGGTCGGCATCCTAGTAGGTACTTATTCTTCAGTCTGCCTGACCGGTGCGATGTGGTTCATCTTCAGGACCAAGTTTACTAAGGGCGATTCAAAAAAGGAAACAAAGAAAGAAGCTAAGAATTAAGAATACAATTACAAAAAGGATGAGCCAAGGCTCATCCTTTTTTGCTAACTTAAAGGTACGAATATGTCAAAATGGATGGTATCCACAAAAAAATGCGATTTCAAGCAGATAGGCGATGAACTCGGAATAGATCAGGTAGTCGTACGCGTGATGCGTAACAGAGACATGACCGACATTTCACAGATGAAGAGCTTTTTAAACGGATCTGAGGAGATTTTTCACAGCTATGAATATATGAAGGACGTTGATAAGGCCGTGGATATCCTGCTAGACAAGATCGATGAGGGAGCAAGGATCAGGATAATAGGCGACTATGATGTCGACGGTATCATGTCAACCTATATCCTATGGAAAGGGCTTACGCTGTGCGGCGCGCATGCAGATACGGTCATACCGCATAGAGTAAGGGACGGATACGGCATAAGCACGGCTTTCATTGAAGAAGCCGCAGCTGACGGCATAGATACGATCATTACCTGCGATAACGGTATTGCCGCTACTGAAGCCTGTGATCTTGCTCTTGAGCACGGTATAACCTGTATCATCACAGACCATCATGAGATACCTTTTGAAATGATCGATTCAAAAAAGAAATATATACTCCCTAGCGCACCTGCAGTGATCGATCCAAAGCAGGAAGACTGCATGTATCCATACAAGAATATCTGCGGAGCCGTTGTTGCACTTCGTGTGATCGAGGCTTTGTTTGATGCGATAGGAGAGCCTGAGGATGAACTTAATGAATTAAGAGAACTGGCAGGTTTTGCTACCGTATGCGATGTTATGGAACTAAGGGATGAAAACAGGGTACTTGTCAAGAATACGTTAAAGAGCCTAAAAAGGAGCAAAAACGTCGGGATGCGTGCACTCATCAAGGTGTGCGGCTTAGAAGAAAAAGTGATAAACTCTCACAGCATAGGATTCATACTCGGACCGTGCATAAATGCAACAGGAAGACTGGACAGTGCAAATCTTTCGCTTAAGCTTCTTCAGTGTACCGCCATAGAGGATGCGATAGTAATAGCAAATGAGCTCAAGCTGTTAAATGAAAACAGAAAAGCCCTAACGGAACAGGGACTTATTAAAGCCTTAAAGATAATAGATGATAAACATATATCTGATCAGAAGGTAATGGTCGTATATATGCCACAACTTCATGAGAGTCTTGCAGGAATTGTTGCGGGACGTATAAAGGAGAAGTACAAGAAGCCTGTATTTGTCGTAACGGATTCAGATGAAGTGCTTAAGGGATCTGCAAGGAGCATACCTGCATATCATATCTATGAGGCTATGACAGAGATATCCGACCTGTTTGTAAAATACGGCGGACATGCGATGGCGGCCGGATTTTCACTGAAGAAAGACAAGCTTGAGGAGTTTATAAGACGTATAAACGATAACTGCCGACTAAATGAAGAAGACTATGAGGAAAAGATCGTTATAGATGTTCCAATGCCCATGAGATATGTGACACAGCCTCTGATAGAACAGCTTTCATATCTCGAGCCTTTCGGTCTTGGCAATGAGAAGCCTGTATTTGCCGAAAAGAATGTCGAGCTGATTAGCTGTCGCCTAATGGGATCAATGCAGGATATGGCAAGGTTTAACGCACGTACAAGTGACGGATTTAAGGCGGAACTGGTAGTCTTTAGAAATGCAAATGACATGTTGTCTGCAATAGAGAAAAAATACGGCAGCGCTGCCTTAAAGGATCTGATGGATGCAAGAGCATCAGGGATTCTTATGGATGTGATCTATTATCCTTCGATAAATGAGTATCAGGGAAGAAAGACGATACAGTTTATAGTCGGGGACTATAAGTGATCATCATAAATGTGATATATTAATACAAGGAAGGAGGTCCGAAGATGTTTTCAAAGATAATAATAAACATAAGCGTTGAAAATCTGGATCGTCCTTTTACTTACAGGATCCCCGAGAGGCTGATCGAAAGATGCCATCCCGGAACAAAGGTTTTGGTACCGTTTGGAAATGCAAACCGCATGATAGAAGGTTATATCTTAGAGATCACAGATCATGCGGATATAGATGAGAACAAGATAAAGGATATAGACTCTGTCGTTGTAGAGCAGTCTGCGACCGAATCAAGACTGATAGAGCTTGCGGCATTTATAAAGGAACAGTACGGATCAACGATGAATGCTGCGCTTAAGACTGTCCTTCCGATAAAGAGAGCATACAAGCCCAAGGAAAAAAAGACGATCGAAGCTAAGGCAGACAGAGATGTGATCGTTGAAGCATATTCCGAAGCGATGAGAAAAAAGCAGTCTGCAAAGGCAAGACTGTTGTCTGAGCTGATAGAAGAAACGGTTTTGGACTATACTCTTGTCACATCAAAGCTTAAGGTGAGTGCGGCTACTATCAACTCTCTTCAAAAATCAGGAATAATCAGTGTAAAAAGCGAGAATTACTTCAGAAATCCCGTTGTTCTGGGAAAGAGCAGGGAAAAAGATATTACCCTTAATGAAGACCAGCAGGCCATAACCGATGAGTTTGTCCGCGACATGGATAATGCCATTCATAAGACCTATCTTATCCATGGAATTACGGGAAGCGGAAAGACACTTACATATATAAGCCTCATCAAGGAGGTCGTAAAAAGAGGAAAGCAGGTTATAGTCCTGATACCTGAGATAGCGCTCACCTATCAGACATTAAAGCGGTTTTACCACTATTTCGGAGAACGCGTATCGGTACTTAATTCCACGATGTCTCCGGGTGAGAAATACGATCAGTGTCAGAGAGCGAAAAATCGGGAGATAGATGTTATAATAGGACCAAGATCGGCACTGTTCACGCCGTTTGGTGATCTAGGTCTCATAGTAATAGATGAAGAGCATGAAAATACATACAAATCAGACTCTATGCCAAGATATCATGCAAGAGAAGTGGCTGCAAAGCTGGCCGAGCTTACAAATGCCAGTCTGGTACTCGGAAGCGCGACTCCCAGTGTTGAATCATATTTTAAGGCATTAAACGGTGAATACAGGCTCTTTAGCATGACAAAGAGAGCTACCGGAGCAGTCCTGCCTAAGACCATGATAGTTGACATGCGTAAGGAGCTTCATGACGGCAATAAATCGATATTCTCTGAGGCGCTTAAAGAAGGCATTAAAGACAGACTAAACAAGGGACAGCAGGTCATGCTGTTTTTAAACAGACGAGGTTATGCTGGATTTGTATCCTGCAGAAGCTGTGGAGTGGTAATGAGATGTCCCCACTGTGATGTATCGCTCTCAGAGCATCTTTCAAGCGGAAGGCTTGTATGTCACTACTGCGGCTACGAAGAGAAAAGACCAAAGATATGTCCAAAGTGCGGCTCAAAATATCTGCTCGGATTCAAGGCAGGAACTGAACAGATCGAAGAGGAAGTGCATAAGCTTTTTCCTGATGCCGTAACAGCCAGGATGGATGCTGATACGACCAGGCAGAAAGGCAGCATGGAAAAGATACTTGAGGATTTTGCGGAAAAGAAGGCAGATATCCTTATAGGAACGCAGATGATAGTCAAGGGACATGACTTTGAAGATGTGACACTTGTTGGTATAATAGCAGCAGATATGTCACTTGCGATAAATGACTATCGCGCAGGAGAAAGGACCTTCCAGCTAATCACTCAGGCTGCTGGAAGAGCAGGCAGGGGAGACAAAGAAGGCCAGACCATCATACAGACATATCAGCCTGAACACTATGCGATAGTACATGCCGCTGATCAGGACTACAGAGCCTTTTATGACGAGGAGATACTGTATCGAGAACTTGGAGGTTATCCTCCCGCAAAGGAGATAGTCGGCATCCTTGTTACAAGTGAGGATAAGGCACTTGCACAGACAACGTGCGAAAAGATGGCCGACTATATCAGAAAGACTGAAAACCAGGCTGAGGTCATGGGACCTGCAAAAGCCGGCATAGGCAGGATAAACGATATATACAGATATATATTTTATATAAAGAGTAATGATAAAAACATACTCATCAGATGCAAGAATAGACTTGAAGAGGGATTAAGTCTGTCAAACAGACTTCAGGTCTACTTTGACTTTAATCCCATGAACCCGCTTTGATTCAGGCAAAGGAGAAGATTATGGCTATAAGAAACATAAGGATATTCGGAGATCCGGTACTCGAAAAGGTATGCAAGGAAGTAAAGGAGGTAACTCCTAGGACAAAAGAGCTTATAGATGACATGTTTGATACCATGTATGATGCCAATGGAGTCGGCCTTGCGGCACCTCAGGTAG
>JAEEGF012004999.1_pt1 | contig 37588 bp, 32 predicted proteins | sample 9134171 | NCBI WGS metagenome assembly JAEEGF01 (sample SAMN16246542, study PRJNA631951) | gut metagenome | biome: gut microbiome; feature: rumen; material: AP-attached | host: Bos | place: Iran: Karaj | collected 2018-10 | reverse complement strand
TTATTCCGACCGTAACAAGGACTCCCGCACCTCGAAGAGCTTCGGCGTCGACTACGACTTCGTACTCACCGCCCAGATTACCCCCTGGCTCTCCTTCGTATCGCAGACGCGTGCCAGCGCCGGTGCCTGGACCTTCGACTATCACCGTACCGCTGACGTGGAATACATGCAGCCCGGTGACCAGGTGGAAGGCGAGCAGTCGCTCGACTACGGCGGCATCAGCACCAATATGTTCAAGGTCCAGAAAGACTGGGGCAAGCACTCGTTCGACGCTCTCGTCGGTTACGAGGCCCAGCGTTCCTGGTGGCAGAATGTCTACGGTGAAGGCAAAGGCCTTCCGTATGGCCTGTATGTGCTGAGCGTGGCTTCCGACAGCAAGGATGTGGCCGGCACCAATTCGGTGACGGGTATGCAGTCCTTCATTTCGCAGGCAGCCTACAACTATGCTTCCAAGTACTTCATCAACGCTTCGTTCCGTATCGACCAGTCTTCGACCTTCAACAAGCAGAACCGTACGGCTATGTTCCCGAGCGTTTCCGCCGCGTGGGTGCTCAGCAACGAAGACTTCTTCAACGCGTCGGCCATCACCAACCTCAAGCTGAAAGCCAGCTGGGGTAAGACCGGTATGAAAGACATCGGCGCCAGCAAGTATCTCGAAGCGTTCTCCTACAGCACGCAGTACGACAACCACTCGGCCGCTACGGCAACCCAGATGGCGAATGCCAACCTGAAATGGGAGCAGACGACCCAGTTCAACATCGGTGCCGAAATCGGTATCCGCGACTGGCTGTCCCTCGACCTGAACTGGTATCGCAACAAGACCAACGACCTGCTCGTCTACCGCGACCTCCCGCCGTCCGGCGGCTTCTCGCAGCAGTGGCAGAACCTGGGTTCCGTGATCAATACCGGTTTCGAAGCCGCCGTGATGACGACCCCCGTCAAGACGCGTGACTTCCGTTGGGACGTTGACTTTGAAATCGCCTACAACAAGAACTGGCTGACCGGCTTCGGTGAAGGCGTCACCGTCACCAAGTCGAACTACTCCGGTGTCTCGCAGGTGTACCACGACGGCGGCCAGCTGGCTACCTGGTATCTCCGCGAATATGCCGGCGTCGATCCGCAGACGGGCCGCAACCTCTACATCGACGCGAACGGCAACAAGACCACCGACTACGCTTCCGCCCGTTACATCGAGGCGGGCTCGCCGATCATTCCTTGGCAGGGCGGTCTTTCGACGGCCTTCACCTGGAAGAACTTCAAGCTGTCCGCCACCAGCAATTTCGTATGGGGCAACCAGCTCTACGGCCGCAGCCGTGCCAGCGAACTGGCCATCTGGGTCGAGAACTCCCTGCTGCCTTCCAATGAAGACAAGATCTGGCGCCGTCCCGGCGACATCGCCACGATCGGCTCGCCGACCTATGCACCGGCTACCCTCTACCACACCGGCTATCTGGTGCCCGGCAACTATTTCAAGATCCGCAACATCACCCTGTCTTACACCCTTCCCAAGTCGATCATGAAGGACAAAGGCCTGTCGTTCTCGCTCTCCTGCGACAACGCGGCTACGTTCACGACGGTCTGGGGCGGTGACCCTGAGGTGGATATGACCGGATCGGGCCTGATCGGTACCATCCAGGGCATCGACGACCGTTACCCGAACAAACGGCAGTACATTTTCCAGGTCAACTTCACTTTCTAAATCCGGAATTCCATGAAAAAGATATTTTCCATTCTGCTCGCGCTGGCAGTGTCAACCTGCCTGTTTACCGCCTGCAATCTCGACATCGCTCCCGCTGACTCCCTTACCGGCGAGCAGATGACAGAATCTCCTTCGGGCCTGGAAGACATCCTCAACGGCTGCTACGCCACCATGAAGGACGATACCGAAGAAAGCAACTATTGGTGGGGCCGCCAGTATTATCAGCTGGCTGACTTCGCTTCCGACGACGTGGTTTACGGTCACGAGACCTCCGACGACCTCAACATGATCTTCCGCTACGACGAGCGTTCTCCGGTGCTTGGTAACTTCCGCAGTTTCTGGGCGCTGAACTATAAGCTCATCTACTCCTGCAACGTGGCCCTGGCCACGATCGCCCAGAAAGAGGATCTGACCGAGCAGGACATCTACCTGCGCGGCGAGGCCGAGTTCTTCAAGGCTTTCTGCATGCACGCCCTGCTGAAGAATTACGCCAAGCAGTTCGATCCGGCTACTGCCAACAGCGACCCGGGCATCATCCTCCGCGAAGACAGCTCCGATTCGGAACTCAAGGATCGTGCATCCGTGGCTGACAGCTACAATGCCATCATCGACCTGCTCCTCAAAGCTGAACAGGACTTCACGGCCGGTTCCTTCCCCGATCGGGAAGCAAACAAGGGCTTCGCCTCGCTGGCCGCTGCCCAGGCCATGCTGGCCCGTGTGTACATCTTCACCCAGGAATGGCAGAAGGCTGCCGAGTATGCCACCAAGGTCATCAACAGCGGTGACTACGCACTTGAGTCCGCCAAGAAGTTCCCGAGCTATTTCACCGAGACTTACAACCGCGATGAAACCATCTGGTGCATCCGCATGATCCCGACCGACGACCAGGGCAGTGCAGCCGTGGCCTCGATGATCTACAACGGTGCTTCCGGTTGCTGGGGTGAGGAAGGCTACAGCAAGCCGCTGCTCGATGACATGAATTTCGAGAAAGACCAGTATATCGACGTGGACTGTCGTTTCAGCTTCGTCTGCGCCCCTTATCTGAAGAACGGTCTGACCCTCTATCCTTGCTCCAAGCATACATGGCAGGACGGCATCGCGACGCTCTGCTCGCACCCGCTGCTCCGTCTGGCTGAAGTGTATCTCAACCGGGCTGAAGCCTATGCCCACCTGAACAACGAAGCCGGTGCATTGGCCGACCTGAACACGATCATCGACAGCCGTATGGATTACGATGTGGCTGCGTCCAAGGGTTACTCGCCGAGCGACTACCACCTGACCAGCGCCAGCATCAAGACGAACCTCGTCGACCTGGTCCTGACCCAGAAACGCATCGAACTCTCTTTCGAGGGCTTCCGCATCTACGACCTGCTCCGCAACAAGAAGGACGTCATCCGCAACTACTGGGGCTTCCACACCAACTATGTCAACGGCCAAAGTACGGGTCTCGCCCCGGGTCTCAGTGCCCCCGGCGTCAGCACCAAGTATGACTATGGCCGCCTCGTTTGCCCGATTCCCCAGCAGGAAATCCTCAACAACCCTGCATGTACCCAGAATGAAGCTTATAAATAAGACCCTGTCATGAAAAAGATCAGCATATTCTTAACGGCCCTTGTTCTGATGGTCTGCTCCCAGACGGCCTGTGTCCATCTTGGAGACCTTGACCTGGAACCGATTCCGGACATTTCGTTCACCTACGAATGCTCGGGCCTGACCTATACCTTCACTTCTGCCGATGCCAAAGATGTCAAATGGAACATCGTGGGCGAAACGGAAGGCAGTGGTGACACGTTTACCTACACCTTCAAGAAACCCGGCAGCTACTGGGTGTCGATGAGCGGAACCTACAATGGCGAGCAGCAGACGGTCTCCACCAAGATCCTGGTGGCCAAGGCCTCGGTTGTGAAACTCGATGACGGAACCATTTCCGACTGGGATGCCGTGACTTATCCCGACTTCATGCTCTACGGCAATGACGGCGAGAGCTACGGCAAGTTCGATTACGACGCGAACAACATCTATTTCATGTTCGTTCTCACCGAACAGGATATGTTCGACATCAACCAGGCCATCTGGAACCTCCGTATGGATGCCGACGACAACAGCCAGACCGGTTACTCCACCAAGAGCCTTGGCTGCGAATGGTACTACGAAGGCAACTGCTGCGGTGATGAACCTTGGGACGACTGGTACATCGGCGGCGACGACCTCGAGTGGACCGATACGGTGAAGGAAGTGATGGGTACGCGTGGCGTGACCGACGACGGCAAGTTCTTCTTCGAGCTCGGCATCAGCCGCAAGACGTTCGGCATCAAGACGGCCGCCGTGGCCTTCTTCACCAAGTTCTACAACTCGGATTGGGATGACGCCGTTGCTTTCAGCGACAAGGACGGCAACACCTCCATCCACCTTGGACTTGACAAGGACTAACACGTGAAACGACGTGACTTTTTAAAAACAAGTCTTCTCGCTGCGGCCGCCGCCGGCATGGCCCCTTCCCTGAAAGCGTGGGTTCCCTCGCACAACTGGGAGAAATATGATTTCGGCGGCGGCCCGCAGGTGAAGGACCGGCTCTACCAGGGACCTTTCCCGCAGTATGAGCCGGAAGCCTTTTATGGCGGGTCAGTGGTGCAGTACACCACCCCGGGCCGGCAAATGCTCAATTGCTTCGGTATGGGGCTCACCTCCTATATTTCAGGAGACCTCGGCGCCCCCGTCGTGCCGGGCAAGAGCCTGGAGAAGGTCATTGACGAACTTGTCTCCTTCCCACTGGCAACCAAGCTCTATATCCGCCCCAACTGGCGGCATGTCCAGAAGCGGGCGGGAAGACTCGACTTGGACGACTATTGGAAAATCACGTTCGAGAAAGCCGCCAAGTACGGCAAGCGGGTCGGTTTCCGCATCATGCTCAACAACCCGGACATCCTGGAGGATGCCCTTCCGGAATTCATGCTCAAAAAGGTGCCGATGCACAAACTCAAAGGCACCTGGAAGGGGAATCCCAATGAGGTCCGCTACCAGAAAGTCCAGACGGTTCCCAAGTATGACGATCCCTATTTCCTCGCCTGCTACGAGGAACTGATCGCCTTGCTGGCCCAGGAATACAACGGAAGCCCGCTTGTGGAGTACGTGGATACCTGCCTGTATGGGTTCTGGGGCGAAGGCCATACCTGGCCGTACGAAGACCATCCTTTCGAAGGGGATTTCGGCGGAGAGGAGACCTTCCTGAAAATGTATGACATCCAGAACCGGTACTTTGACAAGGTGCCGCTGCTGACCAACACGCAGCCCGACTTCAGCCGGGTAGGCAATTCGTCGGTGGTGGACCGGACCATCCGCGACGGCAACTGGCTCCGGACCGATACCATTTTCATCGAGAACGAGCAGATCGAGGCCCTGAGCAACCGTCCGGCCTGGACGGCGGCCGCCGTCGAATGCGGTCTCTCCGACGGGCGTGAGGAGTCGATGCGACGTGATGACGCGGGCATTCCCCGCAACGAAGCCATCATCTCCCACGTCAAGGATGTCGGCGCCAATTACTTCTCGCTCTGGAACTGGCATCATATCGATGCCGACAATCTCTATCGTTACTACCGGGCCTGTCCCGAAGGATTGGATGACCTGGCCTCCTGCATCGGTTTCCGTGTCCGTCCTTCCTGGATCTGGGTGTCCGAAGGCAATGACGGACGGACCAACCTGATCTTCGGCATGGTCAACGACGGCATCGCCTGCGTGCCGGGCGTGCTTCGCCTGACCCTGTTCACCGATGACGGAAGTGTCCATGTCAGCGGTTGCCTCGATGCCGGCTACCCCAAGACGCGCGGTGTCCGGCAAGCGATGATGACACTGCCCGCGGGTGTAAACTGGAACTCCGGGGCGCTGAAATTGAAGGCTGAAATCGAGGTCAAGGGTGTCCTGTATCCGGTTCCCTTCGCAGTTGCCCAGAAACTGAATCCCGATGGTTCCCTGACCATCAAGGGAGAATATATGTAAAACCTGTCCCCATGAAATACACGAGAATCTTCTTGTTGCTGCTGGCTTTCGCCCTCCTTGCCAGCGCCTGCCGGAAAGAGGAGGAAACAGGGCTCAGCTACTATGTGACGCCCAATCCCTATGACATCGTAAACGTACAGGAGCCGCCCGCATCCAACGAGATCCGCAATGTCATCTTCCTGATCGGCGACGGCATGGGCCTCGAGCAGGCCAGTTGCGGCTGGGTCCTGAACCACGGCAAACTGAATCTCGACAATATGTCTGTCGTGGGTCTGTCCCGGACCTACAGTCTGAGCGACCTGATCACGGACTCCGCGGCTGGCGGGACGGCCCTGGCTGTGGGACAGAAGACCGCGAACAACCGTGTGGCTGTGGATATCGACGGCAACCCCCTCAATTCCATGTTTGTCAAGGCCCAGGAAGCGGGCAAGAAAACAGGTGTTGTCGTGACTTGCCACTTGGCCGACGCCACTCCTGCTGACTTCTGCTGTCATAGCGATCATCGCTACAAGTCGGATGAGGTGGTTGCCGGCTATGCCACTTCGGGCGTCGATTTCATCGCCGGCGGCGGCCGGGACTTTTTCGGCAAGAAGCGGAAAGACGGCCGCAACATCGATGACGAGATGGGCACGAAGGGCTATGCGGTGGTGTACGACGAAACGGCCCTGATGGAGGCGCACCTGCCGATTCTGGCCCTTCTGGCGGAGGACAACCTCCCGGTAGCTTTGGAACGGGGCGACTTGTTCCGGCACATGGTGGCCAAAGGCATTGACGAACTTTCGTCGCAGAGCGTTGACAAAGGCTTTGTCATGATGATTGAAGGTTCCAGCATCGACGACTGGTTGCATGAAAACCGGATTGACCGGGCCATGGAAGAGTTGCTGGACTTCGACCGCACGCTGGGTGATGTCCTCAAGTGGGCGGCGGCTGACGGCCATACGCTGGTTGTCGTGACGGCTGACCACGCGACGGGGGCCTTGACGCTGCAGGATGGAGACCTGGCGGAAGGACGCATCGGCGTGGCTTTCGGCAACGACTCGCACAACGGCATTGCCGTTCCCTATTATGTATGGGGTCCTGGCCGGGACCAGTTCCACGGATCCATGGAAAACAGTGAACTCGGCGCATTGATCATGTCTTGTGTCCGATGAGTAAAAAGACTATCTTTGTAGGAATAATAAGTCCTGTTATGAGAAATACCCTCTTTACCTGCTTGCTGCTGACCTTGCTGCTGGCCGGCTGCAACAAACCTGCTGATACCCTCATCAAGACGCCCGTCCCGGCACGACCGGCAGGGCAGACGGATGTACTGGGCCTGACCGCAGAACCGATTGAGACCGTTCACATCGGTGTCGTGGGCCTTGGCATGCGCGGCAGTGAAGCCGTGAACCGGCTGGCCCAGATTCCGGGTGCGGAGATCATCGCCCTTTGCGACTTGCTGCCCGACCGCGTCGAAGGAAGCCAGGCCATCCTGGCCGAGCGCGGCAAACCTGCTGCGGCCAACTGCTACAGCGGCACCCAGGAATCCTGGCGCGGCCTCTGCGAACAGCCCGATGTCGATCTGGTCTATATCTGCACCGACTGGCTGAACCACTATCCCATCGCGATGTATGCCATGGAATGTGGCAAGCATGTCGCCATCGAGGTGCCTGCCGCCCTCGACATGGATGAGATCTGGGGCCTGATCAACCAGTCCGAGAAGACCCGCAAGCATTGCATGATGCTCGAGAACTGCATCTACGACTTCTTCGAAATGACGACGCTCGAGATGGCCCAGCGAGGTCTCTTCGGCGAGGTGATCCATGTGGAAGGCGCCTACTGCCACAATCTCGACCCGTACTGGGACGAGTATTGGAACAACTGGCGGCTCGACTACAACCAGAAACACCGGGGTGACGTCTATCCGACCCACGGCATCGGCCCTGTCTGCCAGGTGCTGGATATCCACCGCGGCGACCGCATGACCACGCTCGTCTCGATGGACACCAAATCGTTCAACGGCGCCAAGATCGCTTCCAACCATGAAGGGAAGCCGGTCACCGAGTTCGCGAACGGCGACCAGACCTCCACGCTCATCCGGACCGAGAAGGGCAAGACTATGCTCATCGAGCACGACGTGATGACCCCGCGTCCGTACAGCCGCATGTATCAGGTCGTAGGTACCGATGGCTATGCGGCCAAGTATCCGATCGGCCAGTACTGCCTGCGTGTGGACAAGCCGGCTGACAAGGTGGACGCCCGGCACATCAGCGACGAGAAGGTGTACAGCGGCGAAGAGATGGAGGCCCTCCAGGCCGACTATCGCAACGTCATCCTGACGCCCGAATTCGAGGCGCTTGCCAAATCGGTGGGCGGTCACGGCGGCATGGACTTCATCATGGACTACCGTCTGGTGTACTGCCTGCATCACGGCCTGCCACTCGATATGGACGTCTATGACCTGGCTGAGTGGTGCTGCGTAGCTCCACTGTCGCGTGTTTCGCTGGAGCACGGCTCGATGCCTGTTGAGGTGCCCGATTTCACCCGCGGTGCCTGGAACAAGGTAAACGGATTCCATTACGCCCTTGCCAAGTAAGAAGATGGACGGGCGACTGAAACAGATTGCCGGTCACTTTGCCATCGAAGGCCAGGTGACCGGCATCCGTCCGTTAGGCAACGGACTGATCAATGATACCTTCCTTGTCGAGACCGATGGTCCGGACAATTATGTCCTGCAGCGCATCAACCAGTCCATTTTCCAGGACGTGGACTTGCTGCAGCACAACATCGACTGCGTGACCCGCCATATCCGCGCCAAACTCGAAGCGGCCGGGGAGACGGATATCGACCGCAAAGTGTTGCATTTCCTGCCTGAAAAGGAGACCGGCAAGAGTTTCTGGACGGATGGGAAGGAGTGGTGGCGCGTGTCGGTGTTCATCCGCGACGCCCTGACCTATGAGGCGGTGACGCCGGAATATGCCGGTTATGCCGGCGTGGCGTTCGGCCGTTTCGAGGCCATGCTGGCCGATTTGCCGGACCAGTTGGGCGAGCCGATCCCCGATTTCCACAATATGGAACTCCGGGCACGGCAGCTGCACGAGGCCGTGGAGGCGGATGCGGCCGGCCGTATGGCTGACCCGGAAGTCCGCGCGCTGGTGGACCAGATTTTCGCCCGGGAGGAGGAGATGTGCAAGGCAGAGCGGCTGTATCGCGAAGGCATCCTGCCCAAGCGCGTCTGCCACTGCGACACGAAGGTCAACAACATGCTGTTCGACCGCAACGGCAATATCCTCTGTGTCATCGACCTCGATACGGTGATGCCCTCGTTCGTCTTTTCCGATTTCGGCGACTTCCTGCGCACGGCGGCCAACACGGCGGCGGAAGACGAGCCCGATCTGGACAAGATCGATTTCAACATGGACATTTTCCGGAGCTTCGCCAAAGGTTATCTCTCCACGGCCGGCGCTTTCCTGACGCCCGTCGAACGCGAGAACCTGCCGTTTGCAGCCACGTTGTTCCCCTATATGCAGACAGTCCGCTTCCTGGCCGACTACATCAACGGGGATACCTACTACAAGATCCGTTATCCGGACCACAATATGGTCCGTTCCCGCGCCCAGTGGAAACTTTACCAGGCTGCCTGTGCCAAACTGGACGAAATGGCGCTATCTTTGTAGGCTAGACACGACAATACTATAATTGTATCGGCAATGAAGAAGTTTTTCAGCATTTTTCTGGTGGCAGTCCTGGCCCTGTTGACCGCCGCCCCGCTTCCTGCGCAGGAAAAAACGCTCAAGCGGAAAGTGGCCATCGGCCGCTTCACCAATGAAACCCAGTACGGCAAAGGCCTGTTCTACGATAAGGAGAACGATCCGATGCGCAAGCAGGCGCTTGACATCCTTTCAGCGAAGCTGGCCCAGAGCGGCAAGTTCATCCTGCTGGAGCGGGAGGACCTTGATGTTCTGGTGTCTGAAGCAGGGGAGGATATGAACAAGATAGGCGCCGACTACATCATCCTGGGCTCCATTACCCAATATGGCCGGAAGAATGAAGGCCACGAGCAAGTGTTCTCTTCCACGAAGACCCAGACGGTCGAGGCCGGCGTCAGTATCCGGCTCGTTGAGGCCGCCACGGGCCTGATCATCTACTCCGATGAGGCCAAGGGCTATGCCGAGACGACCTCCAAGCAGACGCTGGGCATCGGCGGTTCCTCCGGTTTCGATGCCACGCTCAGCGACAAAGCCATCTCCGCGGCGCTCTCGCAATTGGTCGAGAACATCATCAACAAATGCATGGACAAGCCCTGGCGCTCTTACATCCTGGCGGAAGATGCGGGTTCGTACATCATCTCCGGCGGTGAGGCGCAAGGCCTTTCTGTCGGCGACAAGTTCAATGTGTACAAAAAGGGCCGCAAGGTCAAAAACCCGCAGACCGGCATGGAGATCGAACTGCCCGGTGCCCTGGTCGGCATCGTGACGGTGCAGACGATCGTCGGTGATACGCCTGTGACCGAGATATCTTTCTGCTCCTACAGCGGACACGACCTGGATCTGGATCATCTTGATAACTATTATATCCTCGACGACTAATATGAAAAAGTACTTTCTGATCCTTTTTGCCGCCGCGCTTTTGCTGACGGGTTGCGGTGTCGGCTCCCACACCGTGGTCTCCGGCAGGGCCGATGAGGCGGGTGTCGTTTTCTTCGCCGATCGTTCGCAGCCGATCGAAGTGACGATTGACGGACACACCTATTACGTCAATTCCGTCAAGGACAGTTCCTTCAAAAGCAAGCGCAACATCAAGAAGACGGCCGACAACATGATTGTCGTCAAACCCGGCCAGCACGACGTCAGGGTACGCATCAAAGGCCAGGTCATCCTGACCCAGAAGATCTTTGTTTCCGCCGGTGACACCAAAGTCATAAATCTATGAGATTGAGACTGGTTCCCGCTATCCTGGCGGTCGGTCTGCTGCTTACTGCATGCGGACCGACCGCTGAGGTTCTTTATTATTGGGGCGGAACGCACAATGGGGTGACGGAATATGAACGATATGCCTATCGTTCCGCCTCCAAGCAGAGTCCGGAAAGCACCTGCGCGATGCTGATGATGTATGAATCGCTGGTGAACCACCCGGGCGGCCTGCGCCAACTACCGCCTCCGGGCATCTGTGCGGAATACGCTTGGCTGCTGGCCCAGCCTGAAACTGCGGCCGTTTTTGCCGAACATGCGACAGCCCGGCAGAAAGCCGTCTATGATTTTACCGACTACGGCAGCGGTTTCCTCGCGCGGAGCCGGGAACTTTTCGAGCGGGAGATGCAATACTACCCCGAATCGATCCTGTTCATCAAGCCCTTGGCTGAAAGACTGTTCAAGTGATATGAAAAGATTATTGTCCCTTCTTCTCCTCGTGCTTGCAGTCTCTTCCTGCGGACTCTCGTCGCCCAACCAGACGCGTAGCAGCCTATATCCCGGAATGTATGAGGAGCATCCGGTCACGTTGCTTGTGATGCCCCCCATCAATAACACGGCCAATGTGGAAGCCAAGGAACTGCTCTATACCTCCATCAGCCGTCCGCTGGCGGAAGCGGGTTATTACGTGATTCCGCCCACGCTTGCGATGGCCGTCCTCCGGCAGGAAAGCGGCTACGATGCCGAACTCTTCCTCGACCGGCCGCTCCGTCAGTTCCATGATTTCTTCGGGGCTGACGCCGTAGTATTTTCCGTCATCGAGTCCTGGGCCAAGCAGGGTGTCGGCATCAATACGAAACTCCGCTATTTCATCAAATCGACCTTGACAGACGAGATTCTGTTCGACAGGACCTGCGACTTGTTCCTGGACTTGTCAGTCCATTCTGATCGGGGATCCTCCCAAGCAGGGATTGGTTCCACGCTGCTGGGCGTCCTTGTGGACCTGGCCGCATCTGCCCTGAACACGGCGATGACCGATCACATCGAGGCTGCCCGCAAGGCGAACTATTATATCTTCCAGGATCTCCCGGTCGGGAAATATGACAACCTGTATATGAAAGATCAGGATTTCGCGGCCGAGCCCAAAGATGTGAGCAAAACCGTCAAATAGTGTTCATCCACGGCATCGAACGTGTCGAGTTCGGCACTGTCGATGTCCAGTTCCGCCACGACAGCGCCCTCTCGCAGGATCGGGATTACAATCTCGCTCCGCGACAGGGCGCTGCAAGCGATATGGCCCGGGAACTGGTCCACGTCGGGCACAATCAGGGTGCGCGCTTCCTTCCAGGCTGTGCCGCAGACACCGCGACCATACGCGATGCGGGTGCATGCCACGGGGCCTTGGAACGGACCAAGGACGAGTTCTTCACCGCATACTCGGTAAAAGCCGGTCCAATGAAATCCCATTCGGGCCTGGATGGCGGCGGCGATGTTGGCCATGTTGGCGATCTCGTCGGTCTCGCCGGCCGTCAGGGCTTCCACCTCCGGCAGAAGCGCCTGGTAGTTACTTTCCTTCTCTGTCATTCTGAGCGAAGCGAAGAATCTATAATTTCATTATTTTTGTAAAAATATAAAAAATACGGACATGAAACGTCTTCTCCCGCTTTTCCTTTTGTTCTTTATGATAGCAGCCTGCGATAAGAATCCCCAAACCCCCATTACGGCCAACAGTGATGACCGGGGTGTCCGCCAATGTGCCGCGCTCTGGCGGGCCGAAGACGGCACCCAGGCCGATTTCGACGCATTCGTCAAGCAATGGCGAGCCCAGACCCCCGAGGCCCGCTACGCCCTCTTTGAGAAACTCTCCCGCGCCTTCGAGATTTTCAATACCCAGGCGAACCAGCTCACCATCGGGCTCGGTCGTCCCACAGTGCTGGCTGAAGGCAAACCGGGTGAGATTGATTACCTGATGGCAAGCTACGATGCCAGCGCCCATTTCTCGGACGACATGTTTGCCAACAAAGTGGCTTTCATCACTGTCCTGAATTTTCCGCACTATACCCTGGAAGAGAAAAACGAGATGGGTCCCGGCTGGGACCGGCTCCAGTGGGCTTATGCCCGCATGGGCGACCTGTTTACCGAGCGGGTACCTGCCACGGTGAGCCAGACCGTTACGGCCGTGCGCAGTGCGGCGGAAGCGTATGTCGATGTGTACAACATCCAGATGGGGCATCTGCTGACCGAAGAGGGGAGACGCATCTTCCCGGAAGACATGTCCCTGCTTTCACACTGGAACCTGCGCGACGAACTCAAGTCGAATTATGCCGACGTGCCGGATGCCCATGAGAAACAGGAGATGATCTACAAGGTGATGGAGCGGATCGTCACTCAGGAGATTCCCGCCGCTGTGGTCAACAACCCGGCATACGATTGGGCGCCTTTCTCCAACCGGACTTGGCAGGATGGCAAGGAAGTGACGCTCGCCGCGGAAGGTGACGTTCGCTACCAGCATATTCTCAACCAGTACCATACCTATCAGGAGCTGGACCGCTGGTGCCCGGCCATGCCGACGGCCATCACCCGCAATTTTGAAGGCAGTATCGAGATGACGGACCAGGAAGTCGAAGACCTCTTCATCCGCTTCCTGACTTCCGAACAGGTCCGGCAGGTCGGCACGTTGATCCGTCAGCGGCTCGGCCGGGACTTGCGCCCCTACGACATCTGGTACGACGGCTTCAAGAGCCGCTCCGCGATTCCGGAAGACAAGCTGACCGCCGAGACGCGCAAGCGCTATCCGGATGCCGAAGCGTTCCACCGCGACATGCCCCGACAGCTCCGCAACCTGGGCTTTGCTGCGGATGAGGCCCAGTTCCTCGCCGACCACATCGTGGTGGAAGGCGCCCGCGGTTCGGGCCATGCCTGGGAATGCGTGGGCCGCACCGAGCCTGCACGGCTCAGGACGCGGATCGGCGCAGGCGGCATGGATTACAAAGGGTACAACATCGCCGTCCACGAGTTCGGCCACAACGTGGAGCAGGTGACAGACCTCTACCATATCGACTATTACCCGCTGGCTGGCGTGCCCAATACCGCCGCGACCGAGGCGATGGCATTCCTGTTCCAGGTGCGCGACCTGCAACTGCTGGGTTACGGCAAGCAGCAGATGGATGCCAATGCGACGCTGGATATCTTCTGGAACATGTATGAGATCATGGGCGTCAGCCTGGTGGACATGTACACCTGGCGCTGGCTCTACGCGCATCCGTCCGCTACGGCCATCCAGTTGCGGGATGCCGTGCTCGAGATTGCCCGGGATGTCTGGAACCGGTATTACGAGCCGGTGCTCGGGACACCCGATTCCCCGCTGCTGGCCATCTATTCCCACATGCTCGATTATCCGATGTACCTGCCCAATTATCCCATCGGGCACATCATCCACTATCAGCTGGAAGAACACCTGGCAAAATGTGGCAGCGACGCCGCCTTCGCCACGGAACTCCAGCGCATCTACAAGCAGGGCCGGCTGACCCCGCAGGCTTGGATGCAGGGTGCAACCGGCTCTTCGATCAGTGTCGATCCGATTCTTGCGGCTGTCAGCCGGATTGTTGGGGAGTGAGCGGTTACTTGTAACCGATCGGGGTCCGGGCGCTCTTTTTGCCCAGAGAGGAAGGATTGCAGCGGATGGCGTCTTCCAGGTGCCGCTGGCTGATGGCTTCGTCGGCCAATGCGGCGACCAAGGCCGCATCATTGGCGATAAAGGCTATGTCGGAGGAGGCGTAGCCTTCCGTGAGGTCGGCCAGTCTGGCCAGGTCGATATCGTTGGCCAAGGGACGTCCCTTGAGGTGATGGGCAAACATCAGCCGCCGTGTCTCATGTTCCGGTGCCGGGACCTCGATGAGCAGGTCCAGCCGCCCTTTTCGCAGGACTGCCGGGTCGATCATATCCATCCGGTTGGTCGTTCCGATGACGAAGATGCCCCGTTTGGCGCAATTGTTCAGTTGCGACAGGAATTCGTTGACTTCTTCCGGCCGGTGCCGGGCGGCTTCGCTTCCGCGGGACGGCACGAAAGAGTCAAACTCGTCGAAGCAGAGAACGGTGGGCGCCTTGGCGGCTGCTTCCTGAAAGAGCGCAGCGATTTTTCCCTGTGTGCCATGGATATAGGTGCTTCCCAGATCCGATCCGTTGACAACCATGTAGTTGAAGCGGGATTCCTCGGCGAATTTTTCAGCGAAATAGGTCTTGCCGCAGCCCGGCGGGCCATAGAGCAACATCCCATTGGGCGGCGTAAGCCGGTATTTCTGGGCTTTTGCCTTGTCACGCAGTACCCAGATGACCCGTTCCGTCAGCATTTTCTTCAGGTCATCCATGCCGGCCACGTCCGCAAAGCCGCCGCCGACACCCCCTCGCTGCAACGTCTTTTTGAGGGAGGTGCTATCTGTCGTTGCTTTCAAGCCGTCCGCCGGTGTCTTTTTCCCGGAATTGGAGGTAGTTGCTGCTTTCTGCTGCACGTCCACGGCTTTGCCTGTCAGCATTTCCAGCATCTTTTCCGGGGTCGGGCGCTGTGCCGGGTCGAGCCGGAGTCCGGTCAGGATTACGTTCCGGAGGGCGGGATCAGCGGAATGGATGGCAACCGGCCAGACCGGAATCCGTTTGCGTGCCTCGCTGACTCTTGCCTTGCGGTCTTCATAAGGATCCGTCGGGTCGATCGACAGATTCCAGGGAACTGTTCCGCACAGCATCGTATAGAGCACCGAAGCGATGGAAAAAGCATCGCTTTCGGGCGAGAAGACGCCTTGGAAAGTTTCTGGGGCGGCGTATAGCAGATTCAGGTCCGTCAAAGGGAAGGGCGGGTCGCCTGAAAGGGTGGCGTGGGCATGTCCAAGGTCGATGAGTTTGGGTACGTACGTGGCGCCGGATGCGGTTTCAAGCAGGATGTTGCGCGGCGTGATGTCGTTGTGGTTCAAGTCGCAGGATTGCTCCAGATAGACCAGGCCCTGGAGGATGGGAATGATCAGGGCGCGGGCTTCCGAGCTGGTAAATACGCGTCCTTCTTGCAAATACTCCGACAGCAACGATCCCTGGAAATACTGCATGAGCAGCACCGGATAGGCTTTGTCCTGAAAAGAGACACCGCCGTCGGCCACGTAGGATACGACGTTTGGATGGTTGATCCGCCTGCTGTTGACGATCTCGGTCACTGTGTCCCCTACACGCAGGCGTTGTGGCACGGCTTCCCAGTCGAAGAGCTTCATGAAAAAGAGGTTCCCCGCTTCATCGGCCACTTGATAATTGCCGTTGAAGAGGCCATCCTTGATAAAGCGCTTGACTTGGTAGGCGCCTATCTTTGTGCCGTTTTCCAGGTGTAGCATAGGGGCGTGGGGGAGTTAGCAGGCAGGGGCTTCCAGCATTGCGTCAGCCAGGGCTTCCAGTTTCGGCAGGTCTTCGGCGTGCATCCGGCTGCGGATGGAGACCATCGGTTCGACGACCGTGATGCCCTTCATCGCACCGAGCATTTCCTTCATCACACGGCCGGCGGAGGGGGCCCAGCTGCCGTTTTCGATCAGGCCGACCGTCCGTTTCTGGTAGCCTTTGGCCTGCAGGCGGTAGAGGAAGTCGTGCATCGGGGTGAATACGCCGGCATCGTAGGACGAGGCGGCGAGGACCATCTTGCCGTAGCGGAACGCATCTTCCACGCCTTCGGCCAGATCGTCGCGGGTCAGGTCGGCCGTCGCGACTTTCGGGCAGCCCTTCTGACGCAGGATCTCGGCGAAGCGCTCGGCCGCGGCGGCCGTACCGCCGTGAATGGAGGCATAGGCGACAAAGATGCCTTCCGTTTCCACGCCGTAGCTGCTCCAGGTCTGGTAGAGACCGAGATAGTAGGACAGGTTCTCGTTGAGGATCGGGCCGTGGAGCGGGCAGATCAGGGAGATTTCCGTCCCGGCGAGTTTCTTCAACAGATTCTGCACCTGGATGCCGTATTTGCCGCAGATGTTGAAATAGTAGCGGCGGGCTTCGCAGGCCCAATCGTCGTCGTCCGAGGCCCAGAAAGCAATCTTTTCCATGGCGCCGAAGCGGCCGAAGGCATCGGCCGAGAACAGGATCTTTTCGGCGGACTCATAGGAGACCATCACCTCCGGCCAGTGGACCATCGGGGCCATCGCAAAACGGAGCGTGTGGCTGCCCAGACAGAGCGTATCGCCTTCTTTGACGGCGAGCGTGCGGCCTTCCAGGGAGATGCCTTCGAAGAACTGCGGGAGCATCTTCAAAGCGGCGGCGGTGGCTACCAGGGTCATCGAAGGATATTGCGTCAAGGCCCAGGCGACGAGGGCCGAGTGGTCGGGCTCCATGTGGTGGACGACCAGGTAATCGGGTGTCCGGTTGCCGAGCGCTTCGACCAGGTTGGCCTTCCAGGCCTCGCCTTTGCGGCCGTCAGCGGTATCCAGCACGGCGACTTTCTCGTCGAGGATGACATAGGAATTGTAGGACATGCCGTCTGGCACGATGTACTGGCTTTCGAAAAGATCGAGGTCGAGGTCATCGACGCCGATGAATTTGACAGAAGAGGTAATATCTTTGACCATAATTGAAAAAAATATCAGTTGAATATGCAAAAATAGTAAATTTGTAAGATAATAAACAACCCTCCACAACATGAAACGTTTCTTTGCAATTGCATTGGCTCTTTTTGCTATGATAGCTTGCACAAACCAACGCACGAATCCTTTCTTTGCGGATTGGAACACGCCTTTCGGCATTCCTCCGTTTGACCAGATCCAGAATGCGGACTACCTGCCGGCCCTTCAGGAGGGCATCACGCAGCACAACGCCGAGATCCAGGCCATCATCGACAATCCCGCCGCCCCGACCTTCGACAACGTGATCGCGGCATTCGACCTTTCCGGCGAGCTGCTCGCCAAAGTCAGCGGCGTCCTCTTCAATCTTGCCGAGACGGACAACAGCCCGGAACTCGAGAAAATCGTAGAAGAAGCCACCACCCTGATGGCCAATCATGAAAACGACATCACCTTCAACAAGGCCCTCTTCGCCAAGGTGGAAGCCATCAACAAGCAGAAAGCTTCGCTCGGCCTGACCCGCGAGCAGGAGATGGTGCTCGACAAGATCTACCGTTCCTTCGCCGACAACGGCATCGCCCTCGACGAGGCCGGCCAGGCCCGGATGAAGGAGATCAATACCGAACTCTCCACCCTGAGCAACCGCTTCGGCAATTTCCTGCTCAAAGAGAACAATGCGTTCAAGGCGAAGTTCGGCGTGGCCATTTCCGAATATACCACGGCCATGACCAACGAGGAAGACCGTGCCAAGCGGGAAGAGATGTTCAAGGCCTACGCGAACCGTGGCAACAACGGCAATGAGAACGATACCAAGGAAATCATCCTCAATATTCTGAAACTCAAGGAAGAAAAGGCCAAGCTCCTGGGCTATCCCAACCCTGCCGCCCACATTCTGAGCGACAAGATGGCCAAGACGCCGGAAGCCGTCGATGCCTTCCTGGCTAATATCTTCAAATATGCCGTGGCCCGCGCCAAGGAAGAGGTGAAGGACATGCAGAAGGTCATGGACCAGGACATCAAGGCCGGCAAAGTGGAGAAGGGTGCCAAGATCCAACCTTGGGACTGGTTCTACTATGCCGAGAAGGTCCGCAAAGCCAAATATGATCTGGATGAGGAGATCACCAAACCGTATTTCCAGATGGAGAACGTCCGTCAGGGTGTTTTCAACACGGCTTCGAAACTCTACGGCCTGCAGTTCGAGAAGATCGAGAACGCGCCTGTCTATCACCCCGATGTAGAAGCTTTCAAGGTCAGCGATGCCGACGGTTCGCTGATCGGTGTCCTTACGACCGACTATTTCCCGCGTGAAAGCAAGCGCGGCGGCGCCTGGATGAACAACATCCGCGACCAGTACGTGACCGTCGACGGCCAGATGGTCCGCCCGATCATCGTCAATGTCGGCAACTTCAACAAGCCGACGGCCGATACCCCTTCGCTGTTGAGCCTTGACAACGTGGAGACGATGTTCCACGAATTCGGCCACGCCCTGCACGGCCTGCTCACCCAGTGCCACTACCGTACGGTCAGCGGTACGTCCGTGGCCCGCGACTTTGTCGAACTTCCTTCGCAGATCAACGAGAACTGGGCCTTCCAGAAAGAAGTCCTCGCCGGCTATGCCAAGCACTACCAGACGGGTGAAGTGATTCCTGACGAGCTGGTCGAAAAGATCATCGCCGCCGGCAACTTCAACCAGGGTTTCATGACGACAGAACTCTGCGCCGCCTCGATCCTCGACATGAAATGGCACGAACTCGCCTCGGTGGAAGGCATCGATATCGAAGCCTTCGAGAAGAAAGCCTGCCAGGAGATGGGCCTGATCGACGAGATCATCCCGCGCTACCGCACCACTTACTTCAACCACATCTTCAACAGCGGCTACAGCGCCGGCTACTACAGCTATCTGTGGGCCGAAGTACTTGACAAAGACGCGTTCGAACTCTTCATGCAGAAGGGGATCTTCGATCCGGCCACGGCCCGGAGCTTCCGCCAGAATATCCTTGAGAAGGGTGGCAGTGAAGAGCCGATGACGCTTTACAAGCAGTTCCGGGGCGCCGAGCCCGATCCGGACGCCCTGCTGCGTGCACGCGGCCTGAAATAACGAGACTTACAGCAGCTTTCGCAGATCGTCCAAAAGATAATTGGGAGAAGCGCCGGCCAGTTGGTCGGCGCTTTGGTTTCCATACGACACGCCGCAGGTATAGCAGCCCGCAGCTTTGCCCATCTCGATATCGAAGGTCGTGTCGCCCACCACGAGCGTCTCTTCGGGTTTCACCCCCAAATTGCCCATGATCACATAGACCATGTCAGGGGCCGGTTTGTGCCGGGCCGCCGTTTCCACGCCGAACACATGCTGCAATGGGATGTAGCGGTCGAGCCCCAGATGCTGCATCAGCCCTTCCAGCGAGTGCTGCCCGCGGGAAGAAGCGACAGCCATCGGAACGCCCCGCTCCGCCAGCGTGGAGAGCACTTCCTCCACGCCGGGAAAGCAGGTGATGACAGGAATGGCGACTTTTTCGAAAATCTCCCGGTAAATGGCCACTGCGCGGTCTGCTTCTTCATCCGAAAGGCCAGCCCCGCGGGTGAAATTCTCTTTCAACGGGAGTCCGATGGTCGCTGCGAGCGCCTGCTCATCGGCAGGGGCGTATCCCATCCGCCGCAGCACTTCCTGCGCCGTGGCCAGGATGCCGCGCTGGGTGTCGGCGAGTGTCCCGTCGAAATCGAAAATGAGGGCGGCCATTACAGCGGTGACTGGTCGCGCCGGAGCTGTTCGGTAAACGCCTCGATGCGGCGCATCTGTGCAGGAATGGCGATGCGCTGCGGGCAGGTGTCCACACATTGGGCGCAGCCGATGCAGTGATTGGCCTGGCGCAGGCGGTCGAGGCTCCGGTCGAGCGAGACCAGGTAGGCCCGACGGGCTTTCCGGTACGCAGGATCCTGCTGGTTTTCTTCGATCATCGCCTGGTTCACACATTTATTGTAATGGACGAAGACACCCGGGATATCGACGCCGTAAGGGCAGGGCATGCAATACTTGCAGTCGTTGCAGGGGATGATGGGGTGGTTGGCGTAGTCGTCCGCAACCTCTTCCAGGAACGCCAGTTCCTCTTCCGTGAGCGGCTCGACCGGGCAGAAGGTCGAAAGGTTATCGACAAGATGCTCCTTGTAGGTCATGCCGCTGAGCGCGCACATCACCCCGGGATAGGTCCCGCAGAAACGGAAAGCCCACGAGGCGAGCGATGCGTTCGGGTTGCGTGCAAGCAACTTGTCCGCTGCATGCTGGGGCAGATTGACCAGGCGGCCGCCCAACAACGGTTCCATAATGACCACGGAGATGCCTCTGCGCTCGAGTTCGCCGTAGAGGTAACTCGCGTTGACATTGCGCCGCGAGATCAGCTGGGCATGGTTCCAGTCCACATAGTTCATCTGGATCTGGACAAAATCCCAAAGAGGCCTGCCGCCTTGTGCGGCGTTCTCGTCGTGGAGTTTCAGCAGATGGTCGAACACCTGCTGGTCGCCGTGGAACGAGAAACCCAGATGCCGGATGTGCCCCGCCTCCCGCTCCTTCAGCAGGAAATCGAGGATGCCGTTGTCGAAGAAGCGCTGCTGCAGGACATCCATGCTGGAAAGATCGCCGCGCGAACCGCCTACCGAGTGGAGCAGGTAGTAGTCGATATGATCGACCTGCAACGCTTCGAAGGAATGCCGGTACATTGTCAATGCAGCTTCGCGCGAGTAGTTCTGGGTATTCGAGAGTTTGGTCGCGATGAGGAACTTTTCGCGCGGATGCCGGTTGAGTGCAATGCCCGTCACGCGTTCCGATTGTCCCTGTCCGTAAACGGGAGCCGTGTCAAAATAGGTGACGCCATGCTCGATGGCATAGTCCACCAAGCTGTTAACTTGTTCCTGGTCGATGACGTTCTTGCCGTCCGCATCGGTCATGGTCGGCCAGCGCATGCAGCCGTAGCCCAGCAGCGACACCTTGTCGCCCTGGGAGCTGGTGCGGTATGTCATTTCGCCGGGTTCCTTCTTCCCGGCTGTGGTTTGCGGGGTATTGCCCGTGCAGGCGGCGATAGCCGTTGTGGCGGCGCCTGCGCCGAATATCTTGATAAAATCGCGTCTTTTCATGATTATCTCTCCTTATGGACCTCATGTCCCTCTACATAGATGGCGCTGACCGGACGGGCCGGGCAGTGGTATTCACAGGCGCCGCAACCGATGCACTGTTCGGGATTGACGGCGGGTACGCTGAAGCGCTTGCCCCCTTCGCGCGGAACCATGGTGATGGCACCGACCGGGCAGTGGCGGGCGCAGTTTCCGCAGCTGACGTTGTCGCGGTTCACCACACAGTTTTCGGGGATTACCACGGCGTGGCCGATCTGGATGGCGCTCTTGTCGGCGGCGCTTTCCACCGGGCGGATGGCGCCGGTGGGGCACACCTGCGAGCAGCGGTTGCAGTCGATGCTGCAGAAACCTTCATTGAAGTTCATTTCGGGCTGCATCAGGTGCTCGAGGCGGGCGGAAGGCCGCAGCACTTTATTCGGGCACTTGCTTACACAGAGCTGGCACGCAGTGCAGTGTTTGTAGAAATTCTTGAGGCTTTGGGCGCCGGCAGGCACGGGAATCACTTCCCGGGCGGGCATCTTCTTCTCTTCCAGCGCGGCTACGCCTTCGGCGAGTTTCTGTTTCTTCGCCTCGACGGTAGCGGCACCTGCGACTAGGGCCATGCCAGTGATGAAAGCCCGGCGCTTCGGGTCATTGCCGGCTTGACTCTTCGCTTCATTCCCGGCGTGCCCTTTTCCGTAAGCAAACCGATACTTGATGGCGTGGCTGTGGCAATTCTCGATGCAGTCGAAGCAAGCCACGCAGCGGCTGTAGTCGATGGCGTGGTTCTTCGTGTCGATGCAGGACGCTTTGCAGCGTTTGCCGCAGACCGAGCAGTTGATGCACTTGTCCGTGTCGATCATCGGGCGGAAAAGGGAGAAACGCGAAAGCAGGCCAAGCGTCGTGCCGACCGGACAGATGGTGTTGCACCAGGTGCGTCCGCCCCGCCAGGCCAGGATCACAATTATAATAAAGGTGACGATCGCCACGATCAGGACCGGCAGGCTCTTCAGATAGACTTCGGTCGGATAGAACGCATAGCTGCCGAAATGGGCCGAGACAGCGGCCAGCAGGTTGTTGCACCAGCCGTAGAGCGGAGCCAGCAGGCTGGTGACCATGCGGCCATACGCGCTGTACGGGGCGATCAGCAGAGCGATGGCACCGAGTCCAGCCACCATCAGAATGATGAAAAGTACAAGTACGCCATAGCGGAGCCACTTGTTTTCTTTCTTGAATCCGAAACGGTTCTTTTTGCCTTTGCGGCGTCCGCTCAGCCAGGAAACAATGTCCTGGAATACGCCTAAAGGACAGATGACCGAGCAGTACACCCGGCCGAAAAGCAGCGTGAGCAGGGCCAGGAAGACGATGACGGCGACATTCAGAGCAAGGACAGCCGGCAGCAGCTGGATTTTCGCCATCCAGCCGAACCAGGTATGCAGCGCGCCTGTAAAGTCGAGAAACAGCAGCGTGACCAGCGCGAAAAAGAGTGCTGCCACGACGATTCTGATTTTGCGAAGCATAGGGATTAATTTTTCACAAAGTTAACGGAAAAATCGAACTATCCGCAAAAAGTTGACTTTCAAAATTTGTTTTCCCAAAAAAGATTCCTAACTTTGGGGTTGCTAAGTATGTTAGGACGAAAGTGTACGGCAGTAATTTGTGTAAATAATTAATATTTAACTAAATAAACAAAAAACATGAAAAAATTGAGTACGTTGTTTGCAATGGTGGCCTTGATGCTCGTTGCAAGCTTCTCTGCTTCGGCAGTGGAAAACTCCTACAAGGTCGGCAACGGCAAGGTTACGGTGACGATCTCCGATCTCGCTCCGAACGCTACCGGTACGGCGCTCATCGCCTGCTACAACATCGATGTAGCCGCAGACGCCATCGACGAGTGCTCCTCGCTGGTGATCACCCCGCTGGTGCGTGACAACAACAATAACAAGAAGTTGATCGAGATGATCGTCGTCAACGGCGAGTCCCGCAGAGTCAATACGGAATGGCTGCAGCGCGTATGCTACGGTGTATGCGATCCCAACCGTGTCCGCTTCTTCACGATCAAGGAAGGTGAACCCCTCCATGTGAAGACCTGCACTGAAGTTCCTTACGAGGAATGGATGGATGACGGCGCCGCCTTCTACATCACCACCCAGAAGGCTACCTACAAACCGAACTGCATCACCAACTATCCGGGCGAAGAGTACATCTGCGACATCCCGTATCTCTCCGAGCCGCTCGTGGTTGATCCGGTCGTCGCTCCCGTCCCGATGGAAGCCAACCTGGAAGGCACCCGTGTCCTCCGCACGAAACTCTTCTATCCGGTCAACGTGACCCGCAAGGTTGACAACTACCTCGAGAACCCTGAGGCCCTCGAACTCCTGAATACCCTCGACCGCGGTAACTTCGAAGTGACCTCCGTCGCCATCGAAGGCTGGGCTTCTCCGGAAGCGACGGTTGCGTACAACCAGAACCTCTCGCTCAACCGTGCCAAGACGGTCAAGAGCATCATCTCCGAGAAGTACAACTTCCCGCAGGATGTCTATACTGTCCAGGGCAATGGTGAGTACTGGGATGCCGTCATCGACTATGTCGACAACACCGAAGAGCCGATCGTCGCCGAGAACCGCGCTGCCATCCAGGATGCCATCGCCGCCAACGGTGACCTCGACAAACGTGAAGCTGCCATCAAGAAGATTGCCGGTGGCAAACCGTACAAGGCTATCTTCGATGCCGTTTACCCGCGCAGCCGCTTCGCTGAGGCCGTCGTGACCTTCAAGAACAAGGGTTACAACCGGGAAGACGCTATGACGCTTTACAAGGCCGATCCTTCGAACCTCTCCGCTGACGAGTACATCCTCATGATCGAGGACGGTGCGCCCGCCGATGTGGCCGAAACCGCTGTGAAGCTCTATCCGAACGATCCGCGCGTGGCCGCCGTCGCTGCTGGCAAGGCCTACGAGAACGGTGACATCGACAAAGCCATCGAACTCTACAAGAAGGCCGGCAACTCCGAGGAAGTGATCAACAACCTCGCCTGCTGCTACCTCAAGAAGGGTGACTACGAGAACGCCAAGGCTTGCCTCGAGAAACTGAGCGATTCCAAGCTCACCGAGACCAACGCCAACGAGCTCCGCAAGGTTTATCTCAACAACAAGTTCTTCGGCAAATAATTGCCGAGGCCTCCTGCAGGCTCCAAATGAAAAGGGGAGGGTCGCCCGACCCTCCCTCTTTTTACCCCCGCCCCGGTGGTGAAATGGTAGACACGAGGGACTTAAAATCCCTTGGCCCGAAACGGCCGTGCGGGTTCGATTCCCGCCCGGGGCACCTTGGAAAGAGCTAACTGCCTGATTTTCAGCAGTTAGCTCTTTTTGCGTCTCATTTTTTGGCGACATTTTGGCGACTTAGGGGCGTTTTTGCTGATTTATTGGAGTTTGACGATATGGTTGAAACTAGTCGATCTATAGGGGAAATAGTATTTCTAGTAACCATTCATATTTTATACAAAGTCCACTGACACTTATCAATCCGTATATGGTCCATTAGTTTGGAGACTCTTTCTGTGTCTTGTTCAGTATGCCATGAACACCGCCATTGGGCATCTTTATTAATGCTCCCTTTTATTTTTTCAAAATATGGCCAGTCTATCTCATTACATGAGTGACCAATAACAATAACCTGAGATATTTGTCTTAAACTATCAAAGAAGTCTTGATGCTTATCAATAATCTTTTCAATAGGTTTGTAAAGATCATTTATCTCGCACATGTGTTGAATTCTTGAGTTGTTTTCTCGAAAATCCGCCCCGTCAAGTGTGTAATCCAGAGGATCAACTAAACACCTATGCCCCACTATGATGTTATTCGTCCGACAACTACCATGAATGTGAAGAATACTTTCACTAGGAATATCATAAGTATCTTCAAGCGTATCCGTGTAATTAAAACTCAAGAAAACAGATTCTGGCTTGAAGCTTACCTTTGGGACCCCGATCATTTCAATCTGGTTTACCCAACTGCAAAACGAGTCGTTAACTATTGACTTAAGGGAAGGATCAAGTAAAAATGACGGCGAAAAGATAGACTGACCACCAATAGTATCCTCTGTAAGGTAAAGGCGCTCAATGTCCCAAGTCGCCGCTATTTCCGAATCATAATGACCTAAAGCCTCTTCAAAGTCCGACCATAATAAATAAGAATTATTAATTCTCTCACAAAAAACAGTTTGCAACTCACAAACTACATCAATACGATTGTTTGAATAAAGCCATTCTCTATAGTCAGCATATGACGTTTTCATCCCGTGCATTAAGTCAAACCCATTTCCAACTATATATAAGCTTCGCGTCATTTTCCTAAGCTTTATTTAATAGTTGAATGATTCGACCTTTTATATTCTCATATGTAGTATTTAGTCTATTCTTGGCAGCTTGAGTTAATCGTGACGTATGACAAAGCGCATCTCGGATTGGTTTATACTCTTTGGCATCCCGTATAAAAGAAACATTATTAGTTTTATCTAATGGATCAGCAGCTAGGCTGGCAAGAGAGCCCATATCACAAAACGATAAGTCGTCTGAATTCTCCCGTACTTCAAAGAAGATATTCCCATTTTCTTTAGAAGTCTTATGTTGATTTCTCATCTTTGTTATCTGTTCCTGAATTTGAGTTGGGATGGGGACACTCTTTTCTTTCACATAATTTCTAAGAAGATTCTCGGAAAGGAAACATTCTGTATATGAGGACACGTTAAATTGTGCATCATCATTTAATTCGTTTACCCATGTTTCTACTTTTTTTCTGCTGTCTGGGTATTCTTTACTCGGGACAAGCTCGGTTGCAACAACAGAAACAAGTTCTCGAGATTTCCGTTCTTTCTTTGTTATCCTCGTATTCTCCGAGTCTCCCTCCTGATTAAGTTCTACCCTCCATTTATCCCAATCCTCAATGATTGTTCGCATAGCTGACTCTATTTCTTTTAAGAAAGCGACAAATTTAGGATCATCAGAGACTACGCTTTCACGGCTACTTGTAAAACGATCTTTCTCATCGTCCAAAGCATCGTAATGAATCTGCCCATAAAGGTAATTCTCAACGATTCGTGTAGATGGAATGTGTCTAAGGATGTCCTTTTCTCTTAATCGGCCATTAACGAATAAGTCTACACTAATCTTCTCCTCTGTTCCTCTAATCTTCAACTCGGAGGGCTTGTTTACAGAAGCAATAAAACCCTTGATGCCATCAGCGACAGAAGTTATTGTCTTTTTCTTCTTAAGGTTATCGTTCTGCTCTAACTGTTCGGAGACATAGGCATCGTTTAAGTCGTTAATTTTCCACAAAAACTGAGTGTTATTTGACAAGTCTTGCAATTCGTCTATTCCAATCTCTTCTCCGTTAAGATGGATGTGAAAACTAGAATCAATAATCGAAAACCTAAAATATAGTGCCAGCAACTGGCGAATATAATCTATCCTATTTCGAACCCCATCAGTAATATCATCAAAAATCAAAACAGTCCCTTTGTCTAAAGAGCCATACACATCAAGTGTTTCTTGGGGGACAGTCTCAAGAATGTAATCATCTGTAGATACGTCGTCCTTAATTGCTTCATTTAATCCAGTATTGTCGATGACTCCTGACACCAATGGGGAACTCTCCTTTTTTGTGATAATTGATACCGTCCGAGCGCAAGAAAGTAGTGCAAGTTTACCGATACCTTTCCGACCAATGAAGGGACGGTTTACATTTATGTTAATAGTACTATCCTTTCTTTTTGAATACCCGATCTTTAGAAACTTATCTTGGAAGTCATGCGAAGACATTCCTTCGCCGTCATCTTGAATAATGATCCTATTCTGATCCTTGTCAATCGTGATATACACATTATTTGCACCTGCATCCCATGAATTAGAAATGGCTTCGCCAAGGACAGTAATAATGCTTCTATACAAATTTCTCCCCAGATGATTAAGAATGCTTAGGGAGATATTAAACTTGAAAGTGTCCATACTATATACATTCAATTATACTCTCTGCGATCACTTCTCCCAAACGAGGCGGCACGGCATTTCCAATATACCGAGCAGCTTTTGTAATAGAAACACTTGATTCGTCAGCGAAAAACTTATAATCCATTGGGAACGACTGAAAAACCGCAGCTTCCCTAGGGGTAATAGCTCGATTCTGGACGGGATGAGCAAAGCGCCCATTGCCGAAACCGGTGCATTCCGTAGTCATCGTTGATGCGGGTTTCTCCCAAACGAGCCGACCGTAAACACTGCCATAGGTTTTCCCAGTATCCTTCTTATGGCATTCCAGTAAAAGATCTTCCGGCCAATCTCTCCAACTGCCGCCATATGGGGTGGCAATCATTCTTCTCATATTTAGTGGACTTAGTGAAACCGCTCTATGAAGCGGATCCTGCGGATCACGCTCTCCAGCATTTACTGGAGGAAGATTACGGATCACATCTCCTACAGTAACATATTCTTCTTTTTTATGCGTTGGCGGAATGAATTCTATCTTGTTTCCTTTTGTTGCTATTAAAGCGAGCCTTTTTCTTGTTTGGGGTATCCCGTAGTCGGGGCAATATACAACCTTATAGGAGACTTTATACTCAAGCTCATCTAGTAAAGCAAGAAAATCCGGGAAGACCGGTTTAAGTTTAAAAACCATAATCTGTGGGACGTTCTCCATCGTCACTATATCTGGTCCCACTTCCTTAATAAGGCGTCCGAACTCATACAGTAGATCATACTTGTTAGGGTCTTTCTCTTTCTTCGAATGTGACATTGAGGAAAAAGGTTGACATGGTGCACATCCCGCAAGCACTTTGATTGCAGCCTTTGAGTATAAAGATTTAATCTGTTCCCCCGAGACGGTCTTAATATCTTGATTGAAAAAAGATGCCTCATTGTTGTGCTCATAAGCATATCGACATGTTCCATCAATATCAAAGCCACCTTTAATAACAAAGCCTTTTGATTTCAGACCATAGCTCAACCCCCCTATTCCACAAAAGAGGTCAACAACTTCAAAGATGGGGCTATTTTTTATTCTTCTGACTTTGTTCATAACAATCTAGATTCAAGCATAAGAGATCACTTGGCTCTCATCCTCTCCCGATAATACTTTACTTAACTTCCGTTCGAGAGATGCCTCAATACTCTCCATCCGACAATTAAAGGTTTTGAAACTATCACAAGTCTGGGGAATATTAACACTGATCACATGTATCTCACCACCGAGCCCACACAAAACACCAACTCGATGATACATTAAGTTCCATCCATCTTCGGGAATAGGCTCTCCATTTTCACTCGGATACTCGAAGTCATCCCGTGGACAAATAAACACACCGATATTCTTTCCAGTAATGTGTAAATATGTGATCATCTGGTTAAGATCATCACGTGGTATTCCGAGTGAGACTTCTTCTTCAGGTGCCCGATAGAGTCTCTTATACTTCGCGTCGGCGATAATACTTGGGTGTATATAATCAGGATAGCGGAGTGTTCCTCTGCCGCTGAGGTAAACGGGGATACCACCAGACTTTGTTTTGTTCTGAGGATGCATAAATCCCACCTTCTTCAATGTTATGCTTAGGTATTCTTCCCAGAGCCAAGCACCATCAAAAAGAACCCCGTGTATTTTCTCGGAGTCTCTCCCATAACTAATTCTCTCGTGTCGCAGTATTTGGAGGCATAGCCGTTGTAAGGGACGGTATTCAGAATAATATGGGTGGCTTATTGGACGGATATTTTGAGAGACGACTTTAGCTAAATCTCCTTTTCGATAAGAAGGCGTAGCATCTATAATAACCTGGACGTAATCCTTGATTTCTTGACTGGCAAATAGAATATAAGAGCTCTTTCTCTTTGACCGAATGTATTCTATTGTATGGCGGATCAATTGGGTGATGGGATTATCGTATCGAAATTCTTTCGTGGAATATGATACTTTCCCATTGAGGAACGGATAATTCATCTTGATGTGCCGATTGAAATCAATCGTCCCTTTCACTCGATCGTCATTATAATTTATACGTTGATATTCACGAAACAGCCCTTGTAACAATGCCTTTTGGAGGAAATAAGGAAATAAGAGGACGGCTATATCAAGGGCATTCTCTTCCGATCGGCTATGATTCAAATCAAAAATGTTGATTGCAAATACTTTCTGCAGCAAATACTGCATGAAATAGTCTCTTTCATAATCCGAGGAGAATCTAGAATGAATGGTGATCTCGGTTCCACCGCAGCCGATGAAGCCCATTATATTCTCCGTGGTTAGGATATTACCCTCTATAGTGAAAACAGACTTGTTTTCAATCTTGTCCCCATATCGGTCTTTCTCTCTTGGGAACAACCAGACTTCATTCCCTACGGCTGACACAAGGTCAGAAATGCGTCGCCCGGCGATCTGCCGAAGATTGTCGAGGGCAATTCCGTCTTCTATGCGTTTTCCGCAGTTATTGTCTGATGTAAAAATCATTTCTAATCGGCGATCAAAGCTTCATGTATCTTCTGAATATACCCAGGGCCGTCCGGATTGCCACGATAATACTCTTCCACAAGGCCCCTAATATGATTGTTCCATAGCCCCTCATAATCAGCGCCCTTCAGCTTGAGGAAATACGCTCCACCTATGTGATAAGCCGAGGATAGCTCGCACTGTTCAATAGCGTCATTTACTTTCTTCATTCTTGCTTTCACATCATCTGGGAGTCCCATGTTTGTAGCACTCATTTCAGCTGAAATCTCTTGCCAGGCGAAGCGGCGCCTGACTGCGAAGTCCATACTCTCAACGCTGCGATCAATGTCATTCATCGTTCCGATTATATAAACATTCTCTGGGACATAAAAGCCATTCTTAAAGAGATCTGTCTCGTCTGTTATTAGTTCTTGATATTGAGTGCTAACACGACCTTTTTCACCCCGATAGCCGGGATCAATGGCGTAAAACAATTCGCCGAAGATTTTAGAAAGCTCTCCACGATTGATTTCGTCAATAATAAATACAAAAGGCTTATTGACCGGAGTGTCATTTCGGACAAAGGAACGGTCGTTCATTTGACTCTTTCTTTTTAACAACTCCTGCAAAGTCCACTTGTATTCAGTGAAATCAATCGTTTTTGTTGCCTTAGGTCTATCCGAAGTCAACTGTTCCAGCAAGGATTGTAAATCTTCCTTAGTAATGTTGCCTATTTCAAATGTCGACTCTTCTACAAAGTGATCATAAAGAAGTTTGACGTTTGATTCGAGTATAGTTTTCTTTGTTTTCTCTCTATTGTACTGAATTCGATTATCACTATTAACAGAAAGCCGACCAGTTGGAGAATAAACAGCCAGAATCCCCCGCTTGATATCATCTTTAATAGTATTTAAGATGTCCTCAAACGACTCGGCTACGATCTCTTCATCTGAGTCTGCCTCACCAGCTCGTGATGAATACAATATAGCCTGCTTGCAAAAGCTCTTGAAGATACCGTCTTTACGGATAAAAGACACCCCATCGCCGTTATTTGAGTCTCCTTCTGAAATCTTGGGGCGTAACCCTTCGACAAAATCTGTATAATCATAGGAGGGATGGAACTGAACAAATTGTGTCTCCGCACCTAGCTTTTGAGCAATTGCTTTAGCAAGATAAGTCTTGCCCGTTCCAGGAGCTCCGGTCAAAACAAGGTTATGGTTTTCCTCCAAAAGATTCCAATACTTATTATACTCGGCGTCCGGGATAACAAGTTTATCAGCACTATCTTCATTCACTAATTCTTCATAGCAGGAGGATGTCCCCAACATTTTGAAGTCCTGAGGTTTGAAGAACTGGATAGTAAATAAAGTGATCCCGTTCTCAGTAGTACTCACAAGTTTAACGAAATCTCCTTCCACGACATTCCTTGCAGCGAATAGAGGAGTCAGGCCCGGAATCCGCTTCTCCTGATTAGTATTGTTGATGTAGTGGGCAAAACGCAAGTTGACTGTCATGCCATTTGTGGGTCCCATAGTCAAGTCCTTTGCTTGAAAGCGAATAACTCTAACGTTGTTCTCCACAACACCATTCTGTTGAAAGAAAGACTGGTGATCAAAATTATTAGGGCAACGAATGTAAGTCTCATTCGTATTTGTATTACCGGCTTCGGCAGCCGTCAACTGTTTGATAAGGTAACGTTTAGTTTTCATATGTGTTTCTTTATTACTTCAGCGATACCCTGGGCCATAATACACGGCACTGCATTCCCAATTTGCATATAAGTCTTGAGATAAGGGCCGAGAAAGAGATAGTCATCTGGGAATGACTGGCAGCGAGCGGCTTCACGCGGTGTTATTGCGCGAATCTGAAAGGGATGAATATGGGAATGGCAATCCATCCGCAGATGTGCCGTTATTGTTCTCGACGGCTTGTCTGGAATGAGTTTGTAGTATTTATCTTTAAAGCAATGCAAACGATGCTTATAAGGCATGATATCAGCTATCTTCTCATCTGCGGCATCATCACCTGGCTCCAGTAGACGGTAAATATCATAATTGATATCGTTCACGTAGCGGGCCTTATGATTGTACAAGAAAGGAATATGACGTCCACCATTAATCAGTTTCAAATAAGGGCTATCATCGCCGTGGAATGGATTAACCGCTATTTTCTTTCCACAATCATCTGAATCAATTTCATTCTGGTTCTTGATTCTGGGAGCTTGCAGGGGTGGAATAAAGCTCAATGCGTCTCTTAACACATACTGTCGTTTACCTTCATTTGCATGAGCTATCTCTTCAAAAAGGCCATTGGGCGTTATGTGTTGGGCTTTCGCGATATCGCTACGAATTGCAATGAATATCAACCTCTCACGTGCTTGAGCTACAGAAAAATCGGCAGAGTGCAGTAATCGGTACGATACGGAATAAGTGTAGGTTTCCCCGTTACGCTCTTCTTGAATTGCCTCATAATCTTCGACTACCTGGTTTGCGACGGATAACATCCCATGAACATTCTCCATGACTACAAACTTGGGGAGAATCTTCTTTATGGCCTTGATGTAGTATTTGTAAAGCTCGTTGCGAGGATCGTCAATTATCCTTTGCTTATTCGCAGAGCTAAAGCCCTGACAAGGCGGACCTCCAACAACTATATCAATAGGCTCCTGGACATAATCATCAATGTTGTCGACAATACCTCGGATATCCGCTTCGAGGACTTTGTTGGAAGGGAGCTCAGGATGGTTGTATTTATATGTTCTGATGCATACTTCCTCAAAATCGTTGGCGAACGCTACTCTAAAACCGGCACGAATAAAGCCATAGCTAAGCCCGCCGGCGCCAGCAAAGAAGTCAACGAAATTGGGCTTGTTTGCATCCAACTCCTTCTTTTGAAGCTTCTTTCTCTTTGAATTACTAAGCTTATCTAACAGAGTCCCCATCTCACGCTTGTGTTCAAGATAGAAAGAAACAGCGTTTTGGAATCTCTGGAAGAGTTCGGAGCCTAAAATCATGCGGAGCTTTTCGACAGATGTTGTGGAATCTACAACGCCCATAGACTGCATCTCTGCCACAACTGCCGCATCAGTTTTAGCTGTATAGGGAACCGTTGATTGATTCTTCTCCGCAAAACACTCAACTAGACGAACGTATACAGAGATCAGCTCAACAAACTGATCTTTGTAAACTCGGTCATTCAATCTATCAGGCGTAAAAATCATCTATCTAAGTCTCTAAGGTTCTGTTTGATTGCCTTGGCCAGAGCCTCCGCAAACAACACTGGCACAGCATTCCCTATTTGTTTATACTTCTCTCCTCTTGATCCAACAAAAACAAAATCATCTGGGAAAGACTGTATGCGAGCCGCTTCACGAACTGTAAAAGTTCTCGCCTGGTCATAATCCGGGTGGATGAACTGAAAGCCATCCTTGTGAATGTGAGCGAGGATTGTCTTGCTGGGTAAATCCCACCATTGAACCACGTAACTATTGTCGAAGACACGAGCGTGTTCATGCTCAAGGTCAGGGCGCCGACGCCGCATCTCTCCAAAGCTCCAGTGGTGCTCTATCATTACACGGAAACGCTCTCTATCCATTTCATTGTGATTACGAGCAAGATGATCCATCAGAGGGTGAATACCGGGCTGGCCGATTCTTCTAAGGAAAGCATTATTGCACGGATAATCGAAAGCATCTGTAGATGCATCTTGTCCAGGCTCAACGGGCGGAAGATCAGAAAGAGCGTCATGAACATCGACAAATCGCAGTAGCCCATGCCTTTCGTTCTCGGGCATTTCCGGGTCATAATGAGTCTTCCTTACGGCATTGTATAAGTCGATGGCTTCCTTCTCATCTATATCGTCACGCACGCCCATGATAATAACGCGCTTCCTGATTTGAGGTACTCCATAGTCGGCAGTATTATGAACCAGAATAGCGGGATCATCTATCACTTTGTAACGATTTCCTAAGGCATGAATAACTCTCGGGAAAATCAGACCACCATCTACACGCGCAGAAAGAAGTCCAGTTACGTTCTCAAATACAAAGAACTTGGGTTCAAAATGCTCCAGAATGCGTACGTAACTCTCAAATAGATAGTTTCGCGGGTCTCTGGCCATGCCTTCACCGTCACGGACACGACCAGCAGTTGAGTAAGCCTGGCAAGGTGGGCCTCCTATGATTACATCAACAGGACGCCCATGAGTTACTCGTTCTATCCGTTCAATTATATCTTCCGACGTAATATCGTGTTCTATGACCTCCTCTTCGGCATGCCTATACCCGTAATGTCTCATACGGGTACGAAGCGTTTCGCAGGCGTAGTGGTCAATCTCTACGTGAGCAAGGGCCCTAAAACCTTGGCGGTAAAAACCCTCACTCAAACCACCACACCCTGCAAAAAGGTCTATAAATGAATAAACGCTATTCGCCATTGCTAATTCTGGTCGAGGGATCTCTTAACAATTCGCCTATCTCAACATTAAGAAGGCGAGCAATCTCTAGAAGTGTCTCTATCCCCGGTTGACAGGTATTTGTACACCATTTCGAAACTGTTGCGGGATCTTTACCCAACTCTCCTGCCAGCCATTTATTTGTTTTTTTCTTTTCAACAAGAACTACCTTGATGCGATTTATCTCTTCTTTCTCTTTCATGTAAGAACAGTTGTTGCGTAATTTGCAAATTTAATGAAATATTGGCAATTCTTTAGAAGAAATCATTGTAAATTTGTACGACATGTCAGATGTTTTTTCTAAATCACAGCGACACGTAATTATGTCGCATATACGTGGTGAAGACACCACGCCTGAGCGGTGTCTTCGAAACGCTCTTTGGCGAAAAGGTTTCCGCTATCGGTTGAACGACAAACGTCTTCCAGGAAAACCCGATATCGTTTTTCCTAAATATAGGACGGTCATTTTTGTTCACGGTTGCTTCTGGCATGGCCACAAAGGCTGCAAGTATTATACAATCCCTAAAACCAACACCAGCTTCTGGGCTGCCAAGATTTCTCGCAATCAAGAACGAGATCAGGAAGTTTGGCGGCGACTGGAAGCAAAAGGATGGTTTGTCATAATAGTATGGGAATGTCAACTGAAAAAGGCGAGACTACAAGACACCGCTGATGCTGTGGCAGATGAAATACAGCGTAATGGAGAAATCTATCGTTCTCTCCAAGTTGATAGGAGAGAAGCACGCGCGTCGTATTTTCAGGAAAGAAGAATTCAAAGAGAAAAGGAAGCAATATTGTTACGAGAAATTCACCCTTAACTTACCGTCCCCCCGTGTCCAAAGAAAGTCTTGTTAAAGTCAACTTTCTCATGACTTCTTTCTCCGCTGGTGGCGATGAGTTCGTTGTCGCAGTAGTTCAGCATCTGCTCCAAGGTGGGTGTCTCTCCGAAGAGGGCTTCGTCGATGTCGCGTTTCTTGGCCACGTTGTCAATCTGTCCGCCAGTGAATTTGTACTGGGAGGCCAGAATCATGGCTTCGCCCTGCCCGAGGTCGGGTATCATGCTCTGCCAGATCTTCGCACGGGTGTCCGGGTCAGGAACCTGGAAGTTGATTTTGTATAGGAAGCGGCGCTCGAAGGCAGAATCCATGTTGTCAGTCAGGTTGGTGGTGGCTATGAAAATGCCTTCAAAGTCCTCTAAGGCCTGCAGGAGCAAGTTCTGGATGCGGTTTTCAATCTTGTCCACGGCCTGGCGCATTACGTCGGTGCGCTTGCTCAGTAGTCCGTCCGCCTCATTGAAAAGCAATATCGGGGCGTTCGTAGAGATGCTTTGGACATACTGATAGGTCTCAAAAAGTTCCTTCACGTTCTTCTCCGTATCGCCGTGCCAGGATGCGTACAGTTTGGCGGCATCTGCTATAACAAGGTCCCTGCCGGTTGCCAGTGCGAGCTGCTTGGCAAGTTCTGTCTTGCCGGTTCCCGGTGCGCCATACAGAAGGCATGCAGCTGAGGCTTTGCGCCCTCGTGCACGGAGGCTTTCCATAACTATCGAGAACCGTTCCGGGTTCATCAGCAGATACAAGCGGCCGATGTCTTCCCTGTTCACTTCACTGAAGAAGAGTTCCTTCTTCTGGATGGTGGAGGACACGATGATTTCTGCTTGCTTGGACAGCGCTTCCAGAGACAGGAGGTCTTTCCTGCCCTTGAACAGCTTACCGAATACAAGTGGTGTCGGCAGGTACTTCCCTTTTTGGTCTCCGGTGCGCTCGGGGTTGTCGCTGTTGTTGCCGGCACGCCGGATAATGCCACGGCTCAAAAGCCCTTCTTTACCCTTCTGGATGCGCTCATAGTCTGGATGCTTGGTGTACCAGGCATAGTCAATAGGAACCAGGCCATCATGGATGATATGGTCGCATAGGAGCGCAAGGCTGAGTTGCTCCTCTTCGCCGAACTCGAATACGTCCAGGGACCGCATCCCCTCAACAAAGGGAATGTCAGTATTCCATAGGTCCATCTCTTTTATCAGGTCAGAGACCATTGCGATTGAGTAGTCTTTACTCAAGAAACCCTTGCAACAGTTTGCTAGGTGTCGTTCAACATCACGAAAGGTTGTGCCCATAACTGTTTTTTTTGCAAAGGTATTCCCCCGATTTCAAGTGACCATGTCTCTGCAAGCCTTGCAGTGTTTCGGCCATTATACTCGAGTCCATTAATTTTGCTGCAGACAATTCGGAAAACATGGAACCAAAGAATACTAAACGCAATCAGTTCGCCTCGGCAGCGCATCTTTTCGAGCGCATATTCAAGAAGTGTAACTTCAACGAATTCGATAATCTTACTCCGCTCATGGTGGCTGTTCCGCGCATACATATGCGAGAAGGTTTTGAATTGGACGGGTATAATGCCGGTGACAGAAGAAACGCTGTAATGAAGTTGTACGCGAGTAAAATTGGATCTAAAGATAGGTATCTTCCAGTTTCGGCCGAGGATATGAAGCATTTCAACGGAAAGGTGATTTGGAGAAAAATAGAAGGGCTGTTCCCTAATGGACAGAATGTTGAAACGAGGCCCGCAATCAAAGCTTTTAGGGAAGGGCAGTTCATTCATAACACAATCCCTATTGAGGCCAGTAGGACTGTTCCTCCTATTCTGAACTATCTGGAGTTTCCCTTTACTCCCGGAGCGGTCTGGGAGGCGGTTTTGCTTACCGAAGCATCCCGACTTTACCTAAGGCACGTATGGCATGGCTGCTACAACAACGGAATGCTGGTTGTAGACAATACATCCCTAACGCTCGCATGTTCCCCCTTCGATGTTGATTATAAGGATTTCATTGATGATAAGCGCATCCTGCCTTCTGTGGAAATGCTATCCGACTCAGAATCCCTCGTCAACTACTGCTACTGGAACGAATGGGGCGGACTGCGAAGAGTCAGTCTCAAAATGATCAGGAAAAGAAAAGGCTATGTAAAAGAGGCCCTCGGGACAGAAATCATTCTTGAATATCACAGTGGGAAAAGATACTAATTCAGAGCATTATGTTTGAAAGAGTCGAAACCATCATTATGTGGGCGGAATACGGAGACGCCCTATTCTGGCACAAAGGAAGCGGTTGCTGTGGTGATTCCAGATGTCTTGTCACAGGTTCCGGAAAGATTATCGACATCACCGGCATCAAAGGGTTGCGTGAATGGTACGCCCGTTATGACGATGACAAATACCCGGCATACGAATGGACGCCGGAGGAATACACAGCATGGAGAAAAGAGGGATGGAAACATGCCCAGGCAATTAGGGACCTCATCCCCGATAACATTGATCTTGTCTATGAGTATGACGGTGACGACCTCGGTTCCCCTGTTCATAGGAAGAACCGTGTAGTCCCATCCAAACCCGTCACGTCAGATTACCGGCTGC
>JAEEGF010468844.1_pt1 | contig 37593 bp, 28 predicted proteins | sample 9134171 | NCBI WGS metagenome assembly JAEEGF01 (sample SAMN16246542, study PRJNA631951) | gut metagenome | biome: gut microbiome; feature: rumen; material: AP-attached | host: Bos | place: Iran: Karaj | collected 2018-10 | reverse complement strand
AGCGCAGCATGACGCTCCGCCCCGAAGGCACCGCCTGCGTCTGCCGCAGCGTGGTCGAAAACGGGCTCTACGCCGGCGCGCTCCCGCTCAAGCTTTTTTATCTTTCAAATTTCTTCCGCTACGAAAAACCGCAGGCGGGCAGAACGCGTGAATTTTTCCAGTTCGGCTGCGAATGTTTCGGGCCTTCCACCCCGCAGGCCGACGCCGAGGCCATACTGCTCGGCGATTCGGTCATCCGCGGATTGGGCATAAAGGGCTGCGTGCTGCACCTCAATTCCATCGGCTGCGCCGACTGCCGTCCGGCGTACCGCGCGGCTTTAAAGGAATATTTCGCTTCGCATTACGACGAGCTGTGCGACACCTGCCGTTCGCGGCTCGAGACCAATCCGCTGCGCATACTCGATTGCAAGTCGCCGGTGTGCTCGGCGATCGCCGACGGCGCGCCAAGGACGACCGACCACCTGTGCGAAAACTGCCGCGCGCACTACGAAGAACTCAAATCCATACTCGCGCAGTCGGGCGTGGAATACGTTGAAGATCCGCGCTGCGTCCGCGGGCTCGACTATTACACCGGCACGGTGTTCGAATTCGTTCACGGCGGCATAGGCGCCCAGTCGGCGCTCGGCGGCGGCGGAAGATACAACGGGCTCATAGCCGAACTCGGCGGCCCGGAGCTTCCGGCTATAGGATTCGCGCTGGGGCTTTCGCGCCTTATAATGGCTATGGAAGCCGAAAAAGCCCCGCTCCCGGCAAGCGGCGAAGGTTCGCTGTATATAGCTCCGCTGGGCGGCGACGCCGTTACGGCGGCGACTCTGCTGTGTCAGCAGCTCCGCACGCGCGGCGTTAAGTGCGAGACCGATATCACCGGCCGCAGCGCCAAGGCGCAGCTCAAATACGCCGACAAAAGCGGGCACACGTATGTTGCGGTCATCGGCACCGACGAACTCGCCGCCGGCAAATGCGAGCTCAAAAACCTGCGCACCGGCGAAAAGACCGAAATCGCGCTCGACGCGGATTCGCTCGCCGCGGCGGTAAAATGATAATTTTTTTCGTTTAACGAAAGGACATATACACGTTATGGCTGAATTTTTAGGCAATTCCAGAAGAACGGCTTACTGCGGCACCGTCAGGGAAGACCGCATAGGCGAAACGCTCACCGTCGCCGGCTGGTGTCAGCGCCGCCGCGACCTCGGCGGACTCATATTCATCGACCTGCGCGACAGGACCGGCATAGTCCAGCTGGCGTTCGACGACGCCACCGACCGCGCCGTGTTCGAAAAGGCGTCCTCGGTCAGGAGCGAGTACGTACTCGTCGCCGAAGGCACCGTTCGCGAGCGTTCTTCCAAGAACCCCAACATCCCTACCGGCAATATAGAAATTTTCGTCACCTCGCTCAAGATCGTGGGCGAAAGCGAAACGCCTCCCTTTGAGATACTCGATAACACCAACGTGAGCGAGGACCTGCGGCTCAAATACCGCTATCTCGATCTTCGCCGCCCGTCTTTGATGAACAACATCATCTTCCGTCACAAGGTCGCCAAGATCACGCGCGATTACTTTGACGAAAACGGATTCATCGAGATCGAAACGCCGATGCTCATCAAATCCACGCCCGAAGGCGCGCGCGACTATCTCGTCCCTTCGCGCATACACAAGGGCTCGTTCTACGCGCTGCCGCAGTCGCCGCAGCTTTACAAGCAGCTCTGCATGGTCGCCGGTTTCGACCGCTACGTCCAGCTCGCGCGCTGTTTTCGCGACGAAGACCTGCGCGCCGACAGACAGCCGGAATTCACGCAGATAGACGTCGAGATGTCTTTTGTGGACGTGGACGACATCCAGAATATGGCGGAAGGGTATATCAAGCGCCTGTTCAAGGAGGCGCTCGGCGTGGATATCGAAACGCCCATCCCCCGCTACACTTATAAAGAAGTTATGGAACGTTTCGGCAGCGACAAGCCCGACCTCAGGTTCGGTATGGAGCTTATAGACCTTTCCGAAACGGTCAGAGGCACCGCGTTCCCCGTGTTCGCTTCCGCGCTTGCGGAAGGCGGCTCGGTCAGGTGCATCAACGCCGAAGGCGGCGCAGAAAAGCTCACGCGCAAAGAGCTGGACAAGCTCACCGAATACGCCAAAGGCTGCGGCGCCAAGGGGCTTTGCTGGCTCAAGTTCGGTCACGACGGCGTTTCGGGCTCGTTCCTCAAAGCGGTGACTCCCGAAGAAATTGAAGCCATAAAACAAAAAGCCGCCGCGAGCGAAGGCGACGTGCTGCTCATACTCGCCGACGGCAACGACGCCAACGTGCTGCCCACGCTGGGGCTTCTGAGACTGCGCGTGGCGGAAAAGCTCGAGCTCGAACGCAAGGGCTACAAGTTCCTGTGGGTGGTCGAGTTCCCGTTCTTCGAATTCGATAAAGAAGCGGGCGAATGGGTGGCCATGCATCATCCGTTCACTTCGCCGCTCGACGAATGTATAGAATATTTAGAGACCGACAAGGGCAAGGTCCGCGCCAAGGCGTACGACCTGGTGCTAAACGGCATAGAACTTTCCAGCGGCTCCATCCGCATAACCAACCCGGCGCTCCAGGCTAAGATATTCCGTCTGCTGGGGCTCACGGACGAGGAAGCCAAAAAGAAATTCGGCTATCTGCTGGAAGCGTTCCGCTACGGCGCGCCTCCTCACGGCGGCCTGGCGATAGGGCTCGACCGTCTGGTGATGCAGATGCTCGGCGCCGGCAGCCTGCGCGACGTCGTCGCGTACCCCAAGGTGCAGAACGCCAGCGAGCTTATGACCGAAAGCCCCGCGGAAGTACCGCAGAAAGCGCTCGACGACCTCGGCATAGCCATAAAACAGTGATACGACCGCAGAAAGGATTTGCATATGGTAGAGATTTCTCACTTAAGTAAGAACTACGGCGATAAATTAGCCGTCAACGACATATCCTTTTCGGTAGAGGAAGGCGAGATAATGGGTTTCCTGGGGCCTAACGGCGCCGGAAAATCCACCACGCTCAACATACTCACCGGGTTCCTTTCGGCCACTTCCGGCAGCGCGAAGATCGACGGTATAGATATACTCGAACAGCCGCTCGAAGCCAAAAAACTCATCGGCTTCCTGCCCGAGATCCCTCCGCTGTATCCCGATATGACCGTGGCGGAATATATGAATTTCTGCTACGAGCTCAAGGGCTGCAAGCTCCCGCGCAAACAGCACCTGCACGAGATAGGCGAAGTCGTCAAGATCGCCGACGTGAACAAGCGGCTCATCAAGAACCTTTCCAAGGGATACCGTCAGCGCGTTGGGATCGCGCAGGCGCTCATAGGCAACCCCAAGGTGCTCATCTTCGACGAGCCCACCATAGGGCTCGACCCCAAGCAGATAATCGAGATCCGCAACCTCATAAAACATCTGGGCAAAAACCACACCGTCATACTTTCCACGCACATACTGCCCGAGGTGCAGGCGGTCTGCGACCGTATCGTCATCATCAACAAGGGACGTATAGTCGCCAACGAAAAGACCGAAAACCTCGTCAACGCTGTGGACGGCACCCGCCGCCTCGTCGCCAAGATCGTGGGGCCCGAAGACCAGGTGCTGCAGCTGCTGCGTTCCACGCAGGGCGTCAAGTTCGCCGACAAACTGGGCCGCCGCGACACCGACTCGGTCAGCTATCTCATAGAAAGTCAGGAAAACGTAGATATCCGCAAGCCGCTGTTCTACGCGCTGGCGCGCGCGTCGTATCCGCTCATAGGGCTGGAAGGCGACGAGCTCAACCTTGAGGATATCTTTATGCGGCTGGTCGATCCGCAGAAGAAAGAAAAGACCGAAAAACGCAGAAGGAACGCGCCCCAGGCGCCGGAAGCGGGGAAAAGGAGCGGTGAAAAACAATGACGGCGATATACAAACGCGAACTTCGTTCTTATTTCATAACGCCCATCGGCTATGTTTTCGCCGGTATGTTCCTCACGGTCTCGGGACTGCTGTTTTCGTGGCTGGTGCTTTCGGCGGATAACTCCGGTTCGTATTCCTACGCCAAGATAAGCAACTACTTCGTGTACCTGCTGTTCGTCTTCTCGGTGCTTATCCCGCTGCTTACCATGAAACTGCTTTCGGAAGAAAAAAAGCAGAAGACCGAACAGCTGCTGCTCACGTCGCCCGTGTCGCTCACCGGCGTCGTAATAGCAAAATATCTCGCCGCGCTCACCATTTTTGCGGCGACGCTGCTCGTAAACTCGCTTAACTATATACTGCTTTATATCTACGGCAACCCCAACGCCGCCGTCATACTTTCCAATATACTGGGGTTGTTCCTCATCGGCGCGTCGTTCATCGCCATAGGGCTGTTCCTTTCTTCGGTCACCGAAAACCAGCTCATCGCCGCTGTGTCCTCCATAGCGGTGATCGTGGCGCTGCTTCTGATCTCGCTGCTCGCCGACACCATAGAAAAAGAATTTTTCCGCGTGATCCTCAAGTGGTTCTCGGTCATCGACCGTTACGCGCCGTTCACGCTGGGGTATTTCGATATCCCCGCCATAATCTATTTCGTCTCGTTCACCGCGGTGTTCCTGTTCCTTACGGTGCGCGTTTACGAAAAACGCCGCTGGTCGTGAAAGGAGGGCAACGCAATGGCTGACAAAACCAACATTTTCACTTCCAAAAAGTTCAAATACGGCACTTACGCCGTGGTGTTCATAGCCGTCGTCGTGGCGCTCATAATCGCGCTCAACCTCGTCGTCTCGTTCCTCGACCGCAAATACGACTGGCGGTTCGACCTTCCCGAAAGCAAGCTTTATTCGCTTTCCGACGCCACCGACGAAACGCTCCAAAAGGCGCTCGGCGACAAATACGCCGATTTCGATATCACCATAACCTTCTGCGCCGCCCGCGACCTCTTCGAATATTACGATTCGAGCCGCACCGACGCGGTCAAATACTATTCCTCGGTGCGCGACATAGCCGAAGAATACGCCAAGTTCTACGACGGGACCGGCGGCAAGGGCAAGGTGACGGTGCGCTATATCGACATCAACGCCGACCCCGCCGAAGCCAACCGTCTCAAGCAGCAGGCGCAGCTCGAGACCATCAACTGGAAGAATATAGTCATACAGAACACTTCCAACACCGAATATTACCGCGTGCTCGCGTTCGACGCCTGCTATTTCACGGATGAAGACACCGGCGCGCTGTATCAGTTCCAGGCCGAAAACAAATTCACCGCCGCGATGATCCAGTGCGCGCTCGCCGAAAACATCACCGTGGCGTTCACCACCGGCCACGGCGAATCGCACAGCGGCCGTCTGGAGGAGATCTTCCAGCTTTCCACAATGAACGTGTGCGAAATAGACCTGGATAAAGAAGACATCCCCGACGACGTCAAGATAATCGTCATAAGCGACCCCAAGTACGATTTCACCTACGGCGCCGGCGGAGCCATAGACAAGCTCACCCGCTTTATGGCGGATAAAGGCACCTACAATTCGCTTATGGTGTTCGTCAACGCCGACACCCCCGACCTGCCTAACTTACGCGACTATCTGTACGAGCAGTGGGGTCTCGACTATATGCCCAACTACAAGATAACCGACGACGATTCGTCGCTCAAGGGCTCTAACGGCGAAAGCCTCGTGGCGCTCTACGCCGGCAGCGAAAACGGCAACACCGCGTCTTATTCGGTAGTCAGCCGCGCTTCCGCCGCAAAGGTGCCCACCGTGCTTCCCGATTGCGTCGCGCTCGACGTTCAGACCGGCGGCTACGGCGCCGGCAGCGTCAGCATAGCGCTGTATTCTTCGGCAAACTCGGTCGCCACGCATAAAAACGAATCGGGCGAACAGTCTTCCGAAAAGGGCTCGTATCCGCTTATGGCGATCTCGGTCGAGCATTCGTACGGCAACGACGATTACAACTACAATTCCAACAAATATCAGTACGTTATGCTGTGCGGTTCCACCGAGTTCGCTTCCAACGAATTCCTCAACAACACCTACGGCAACGAAAGCATAATGTATTCCATCAACCGCGCGATGGCGACCGATCGCGTCACGCTCAACATCCGCGCCAAGAATTTCGAAAAGACCGCGCTCACGCTCGAAAGCGGCGCAGCCAAAACTCTTACCATCGTCATAACCGCCGCCGTCCCCGCGCTCATAGTCATAATAGGCATAGCGGTCTTTTTCAGAAGAAGACACCTGTAATTTCCTGCGGAGCTAAAATATAATGGAAGAAAACAACAACAAAAATCCGGTCACGGGACCCGAAAACAACGAAAACAACGCGCCTGCGCCGCAGAGCGAACACGATTACTATGAACGCGCTTATTTCGAAGGCGATTCGCTGAAAGAACTCGAAAACGGCGGCGAAAACGAATATCTCGCGTCGTTCGACGAAGTCTCGGGCGGATCCGCGCGCAAAAAGGGTTGGTCGGGCAAAAAGAAGATAATACTGCTCGTTTCGCTCGCGGTCGCCGCGGCGGTGATCTTCGCGCTGTATTTCCTCGTTTTCAGCAAGTCCGAAAACGAAGAAGATCCCGATTCGCAGTATTACGCCATCTCGCAGAGCGGTCTCACGGCGCTCGAAGCGCTCGATAAAGACGTGACCATCCGCTTTGCGCAGACTCAGGAAAAACTCGAAAGCGACCCCGAACTGCAGTACGTTTCGTTCTACGCGCAGTCGTTCGAACATTTCGTGCCTCGCATAAACGTCGAATACGGCGCGAGCGGCGATTTCTGCGCCGTCGCGTGCGGCGGCGAAAAAGTCGCGTACGGCGAAGACGATTTCTTCGGCAGGCTCGAAAACGGCGCGAGGTACGTCTTTTACGGCGAACAGCTTTTCGGCAAAGCCGCGCTCAAAGTCGCGGGCCTTCCCGCAAGCGACGAAAGTTTCAGCGACTGGGCGATGCCGGGCTACGATATCGACGGCGACGTCGTAGGCAGCGGCAACAGGCCGTTCGTCTACCCCAACATCACGCGTTCCGACGTCGAGTATTTCGTAATAACCAACTCGTACGGCTCGTACAAAGTCTACCGCGCAAGGAAGACCGACGGCACGCTCACGAGCGAATTCTACTTTGAAGATTCCGAACTGTGCAGCTACGACCAGGAACGTTTCGCGTCGCTCATAGTGGACTGCACCTATATGCTTTCGTACGGCAAGATACGCGAGCACGGCGATTTAGCCGATTACGGGCTGGCTTCCGACGAAGACGCCAACGCGATAATAGAAGTCTACACCGTCGACGGCGCGTACCATAAGATACTGATAGGCGATCTGGTGCCTTCGGGCGGCGGCTTCTACGCCAAGTATTACACCAAGGATTTCGTGTATCTGCTCGACACCAGCTACGCTTCCAGCGTCATGCTTCCGGCGGAAACGTTCCTCAACGGCACGCTGGGCTACACCATTTCGCAGACCAACGACGTTTACAGCGTCACCGACCTGCTCATCAAGTATTTCAATGACGATACCGATATTTATATCGCGCGCAAGGTTGACCTTACGGTATATAACGCGGACCCGGTCAACGCGAGCCAGACTCTCGCCTCCGTGCTCCACGACAAGACCCGCTTTTCCGGCACTTATTCCGGCTGGACTTCCGACGCCAAGACGTTCGCCGGGATGAAAGCGCAGAACGCGTCGAGCGATATCGTGCTCGAGCTGCAGCTCACCAATTACGCCGACGACACCGGCGACTACGCCGTAAAATTCGGCGTCGTGCGCGATTCTTCCGCCGGAGCCGTGCTCCCGTCTTCCGCCGCGGTCTCGTATTACGACCAGGATATCAAAGCCTGGATCGAAGCGGCGCGGATAAACACGTTCGAACAGGGCGACAAATCGTACAAACAGTACGAACTCACGTTCAATACCGAAAAACGCGTGCGCTATATACGCCTTACGCTTTCCGGTGCCGCAAGCGGATACTTCGTGCTCGACGAAGTCACTTCGTACGCCGACGGCAAGGACGCCATCCCCAACGAATCGGTCGCGGGCGCGTGGAAGATAGTCTCGCCCGAATCGTTCATCCAGAAGGGATACAACTACGCCGTGCCGGATCTTTCGGCGTTTTCGGATATCCTTTATAAAATAGTGTCGCTCGTGGGCGACGAAGTCGTGGAACGCAGCATCTACCGCGGCACCGAGGAAGAAGTCCGCGCGCGGCTCGAAAAATACGGGCTCGATTCGCCCAACATGGCTATCTCGTATTATTTCAACGGCTACCGTTCGTATATCTACGCTTCGCGCATGTTCGAAGATAACGGCGAACGTTTCTTCTACGCCTATTCTTCAATAAGCTTTACCGATTCCGAAGGCAACGTGGTCAACGTTTCGCCGCAGATAATCGCCAAAGTTTTGTACAACACCGCGTCGTATTTCGACTGGGAACCTTCCGACCTGCTCGACCGTTCGGCGTTTTCGATGTATATCGATAAGATCGACACCATAGATATGGAACTGCCGGACGGCGCGTATCATTTCGACCTCCAGGACACCGACGGCAACGGCAAGCTCGACACCGTCCTCTGCGACGGCGAAGTCATAGATACTTCTTCGTTCCGCGCGCTGTACGTCTCGCTGCTCGAATGCTACCGCGCCGGGCTCTATTCGCCCGCCGAAGGCGACCTTACCGACGAAAATCTCATACTCACGTTCACCATGCATTCCGACATCAAGGATACCGAGATCAAGTTCTACCGCGTCTCGCCCGCCAAGGTCATCTACTGCACCAACGGCGAGGAATCCGAATTCTACGTGCTGTATTCCGACGTTTCCAACGTCATAAACAACCTTATCAAGCTCGTTAACGGCGAGCCGGTGACCAAATGAAACGCGTGACCGTTCTGCTGCTCGTTTCCGTTCTGCTGTTTGCGCTTTGCGCCTGCTCGGCGGACGCCGATTATTCCGGCGTTCGCGCATGCTGCGCGGCGCAGGCGGAAAAAACGTCGTTTACCGCCGCGTTCAGGCTCAATATGACTTTTGAAAACGGGACTTACACGCTGCTGTTTTCACAGGGCGAATATTCCGCGAGCCGCGGCGCAGACGGCGCTTATGTCCGCGTAAAGGCGTCGCAGAATTACTTGGGCGAGCCTTCTGCGCTGGACGCCGAATACAAAGACGGCGTCTACGGCGCCACCGGCGAAGAAATGACCGAATCCGAATTTTTCGGGCAGCTGCTGTTCCTGCAGCCGTTCGTCCCCGACGAAAAGTATATAAATTCGGTAAAAGAAGTTTCCACCGGCAGCGGAAAAGGGTACGTCTTCGAACTGCAGGACGCCACCGAGCTTTTGTTCCCGTTTCTGGGCGAAAGCATATACTCGGTCGCGCTGCTCGACAAACCCCGCCGCGACCTCACGAATATCCATTCCGCGACCCTCACGCTCATACCCGACCCGTCGGGCGGGATCGCCGGGATGACGCTCAATTTCAAACTCATACTTGCCGATACGCCGCCCTACGTTCCCGGCGGCGCCGACCGGCAGGAAGATTATACTTTCGAAATCGCCGTCGAATACACGGCGAGCTTCGGATGAACTCATCTACAGGAGGTCAGACAATGTACAGACTTTTCAGCGATTCCGATTGCGACATCACTCCGGAGATAGCCGACAGATACGGCTACTTCATACTTCCCATGCCTTTTGAGATAGAAGGCGAAATGGTATATCCCTATCAGGGGTTCAGGGAATTCGATTTCCACGGCTTTGCCGAAAAACTCCGCGCGGGCGCAATGCCCACCACCAGCGCGCTCAACTCGGCTGAATACATACGCTATTTCGAGCCGACTTTCGCAAACGGCGAGGATATTCTTTATATCCACTTTTCTTCGCAGATGAGCGGAACGTTCAAGAATATGCAGCCGGCGGTCGACGAGCTGCTCAAAAAATATCCCGAACGCAAATTTTATTCGGTCGACACGCTCGCCATCTCCATATGCGCGCTGAATATGCTTTGCGAAGCGGGCGAGATGAAACTCAACGGCGCGGCCCCCGAAGAGATTATCGCGTGGGTCGAAAACGAAAGACAGCATTTTGCGACATATTTCTATGCCGACGATCTTTCGTTTTTCCGCCGCAGCGGAAGAGTCAGCGGCCTGACCGCCCTCATGGGCAACATCCTGGGCCTTAAACCGATCATTATGATGTCTAAAGAAGGCAAACTCGTAAGCATCGGCACCGAACGCGGCAAGAGCAGATCTAACAGACGTCTGCTGAATTATATGGAATCTCTGGGCGACTGCGTGGAATCGCACCGCGTGCTCGTGGCGAGCTGCGACGCTCCCGAGGCGGCAGAGGAACTGAAAGCGTTGATCCTGGGAAAATACCCCGGCGCCGACGTGATCATCGTTCCCACCAATCCCACGGTCGTGTGCCACGCTGGCCCCGGCACCGTGGGCGTGTGCTTCCACGCAATATCGAGATAAGCAAAACAAGGAGATATATGTAACAATGGTGACTGTCGAAGAGGTAAAGACCGCGCGTCAGCGCCGGCAATTCCTCACTTTTCCGTTAAAACTCTACAAGGGCAACCCGTATTTCGTGCCGCCCCTTTACGGCGACGAAAAAAAGATATTCCGCAAGGATTATCTTTACCACGACACCTGCGAGGATTCGTTCTTCCTGGCCTACCGCGACGGCAAAGTCGTGGGCAGGATATCGGGAATACTTCAGAAAGCGAGCAACGAAAAGCGCAATGAAAAACGCGTCCGCTTCACGCGATTCGATTCCATAGACGACGAGGAAGTCGCTTCCGCGCTGTTTTCCGCCGTGGAAGACTGGGGCAGAAAAAAGGGAATGGACACGATCTGCGGTCCGCTCGGGTATTCCGACCAGGAACGCGAAGGCCTGCTCATAGAAGGGTTTGACGAGCTTTCGACCTTTGAAGAACAGTACAATTACGATTATTATCAGCGCCTCATAGAAAATTGCGGCTACGCCAAAGAGATCGACTGGCTGGAACGCAAGATATATCCGCCCGAACAACTCGACGAAAAGTTCAAGCAGCTTTCGGAATTCATGCTCCGCCGCTATAAGCTCCACGTTCCCGAAATGAAGAACACCAAGGAGTTCATCGCTCACTACAAGGATCAGATATTCGAACTGCTCGATACCACCTACGCCGATCTGTACGGTACGGTGCCGTTTACCGAGGGCGTTAAAAAGCTGCTTATCGATAATTTCAAACTTATCATAGATATAAAATACACCGCCGTCATAGTCGACGAAAACGACCGCGTCGTGTGCTTCGGGCTCATGATGCCTTCGCTGGCGAAAGCAGTGCAGAAATCGGGAGGCAAGCTCACCCCGGCGTGCCTTATACGGCTGCTCAAAGCCATAAAGCGGCCCAAGATACTCGATCTCGCGCTCGTCGGCGTGCTGCCGGAATACCTTAACCGCGGCATAAGTTCGGCGTTCATGTCGGCGCTGCAGGAAATGCTTCTGCAGGGCGATATAGAATATTGCGAGACTAATTTGAATATGGAAGACAATTACCAGATCCAGAACCAGTGGAAACATTTCAGAAACGTTATACACAAACGCCGCCGCGCGTTCGTGAAACAGCTGTGAGGTGGCGTTATGGTCAAAATAGTTGTAGATTGCCTGGGCGGTGATAACAGCCCGGCCGCCAACGTTGCCGGCTGCGTCGACGCGCTCAACGCCAACGGCGATATCGCTCTGGTGCTTACCGGCGGAAAAGAAGAAATAGAAAAACTGCTTGAAGGCAAAGAATACGATAAATCGCGGCTCGAAATAGTCGACGCCCCCGATACCGTCACCGGCGAAGACCGCCCGACCGACGTCATACGCTCCGCAAAGAACAGCTCAATGGTCCGCGCGGTCAATATGCTGCGCGAGGACGATTCGGTGCAGGCGATGGTGAGTCTGGGCGCTACCGGAGTGCTGCTCACCGGCGCGGTGCTGCGCATAGGGCGCCTGCCCGGCGTGGAACGCCCCGCGTTCTGCCCCGTGATGCCTACCCTCGACGGCGGCGTCGTGGGGGTGTGCGACAGCGGCGCCAACGTGGAATGCACTCCCGACAGGCTGCTTCAGTTCGCGCTGATGGGCAGTCTGTATATGCAGCGGGTCTGCGGCGTAAAGAATCCGCGCGTGGCGCTTTTGAACGTGGGCGTGGAAGAAGGAAAGGGCGACGATCTGCACAAGGAAGCGTATAAGCTTCTTAAAGAATGCAAGGCGCTCAACTTTGCGGGCAATATGGAAAGCCGCGACGTGCTTTCCGGCAATTACGACCTTATCGTGTGCGACGGCTTCAGCGGCAACGTGCTGGTGAAGACCACCGAAGGCACCTGCATAGAGCTTTTGAAAATGCTCAAGAGAGAACTCACCTCTTCGTTCAAAGCCAAAATGGGCGCGCTGCTTTTGAAGAGCACGCTCAAAAAGAACTTCAAAAAGCTCAATTATCAGAATTACGGCGGCAGCGTGATGCTCGGTACCAAAAAAGTGGTGATCAAAGGGCATGGCAGCAGCAAGGCCATAGGCGTAGCCAAATGTATAGAGCAGGCGTACACCGCGGTCAAAAACGATCTCAATCCCGAGATAGAGGCGATCATAAATTCAAATTCAAATACAAAAGGAGATATGCAAAATGTTTGAACAGATCCGTGAAGAGCTTGCTAAACAATTCAAGCGCGACAAAGAGTCCATAACGCTCGAGACCACGCTTTCCGAAGACCTGCGCGCCGATTCCCTTGACGTCATGGAGCTTCTCATGACCATGGAAGACAATTACGGCGTGGTCGTCCCCGACGAGGATATAATCAATTTCCAGACCGTGGGCGATATCGTTGAATACGTAGAAAGCCACAAAGAAAACTGATATTTACGCAAAAATTGCGGGGGGCATAAACGCGCTCCCCCGTAATTTTTTTCACTTTTTTTCAAAAAACCTCTTGACAAATCGGTCTATCGGTGATAGACTACAGATGGTCTATAGAGAATAGACCAAGGAGGCGCTTTATGGAAAACATTGAACTCGGCGAGGTACAGTCCCGCTTTGCGGACCTGCTGTGGGAAAATTCTCCCTTAGCCACGGGCGAGCTGGTGAAGCTCTGCGCCCGTGAATTCGGCTGGAAGAAATCCACGACCTACACCGTGCTGCACAAGCTGTGCGAACGCGGGCTCTTTATAAACGAAAACGGCGTGGTGCGCCCTCTTATCACCCGCGCGGAATTCTATTCCGCAAAAAGCGTGCGCTTCGTGCGCGAAACTTTCGGCGGCTCGCTTCCTTCGTTCATCGCGGCGTTCGCCGCCAACGGCGAGCTTTCGCAAAGCGAAGTCGAAGAGCTGCAAAAGCTTATAGATAATTATAAGAAAGGGAACTGATATGGGCAACGTATTTTTCAAACTGCTCAATATGAGCATCGCCGCCGGCTGGCTGGTGCTTGCCGTGGCGGCGCTTCGCCTTGTGTTCAAAAAGGCGCCGCGCTGGGTGTTCTGCGTGCTTTGGGCAATGGTCGCGCTGCGGCTCGCTCTGCCGTTTTCGGTACAAAGCCCGTTCAGCGTGGTCCCCAGCGTCAATACAGTCAGCGTGGTGACCGAGCCCGTCTCTTCGGATCCCGTTTCGGTCCCCGATGAATATTCCGCGCCGCAGACCGCAATTCCTGCCGAAGTTTCTTCGCCGCAGGGATACGTTTCGCCGTCGGAACATTCCGCGCCGGAAGAGCCCGTCTCGCGCCCCGCGTATACCGAGACCGTCACGCCTCCCGCAATACCGGGCATCGTCGACCCGGCGCAGACGGATAACGCTCATCAGCAGATACAGCGCATAGTCATAAAGACCGGCATCCCCGCCATAGATAACACCATATCCGCCGCCGAAACCGAGCGCGCGTATACCGGCGAAGAACAGACCGGCGATATAGGCGCCGTGCTGTTCTGGATCTGGGCGTCGGGCGCCGCGCTTATGGCGTCTTACGCGGCGTTTTCGTACCTGCGCCTGCGGCTCAGACTGCGCTGCTCAATAAAAGGCGCCGACGGCGCGTATGTCTGCGATACCATCGACACCCCGTTCATACTCGGCCTTTTCAGACCGCGCATATACGTCCCTTCGGGGATGAACGGGCGCGAACGTTCTTACGTGCTCGCGCACGAAAAAGCGCATCTCAGGCGTTTTGACCATTTGTGGAAACCGCTCGGCTACCTTATGCTCGCCGCGTACTGGTTCAATCCGCTCATGTGGCTCGCATATATATTCTTCTGCCGCGATATCGAGATCGCCTGCGACGAAAAGGTAGTCAAAACGCTCGATACCGAATCCAAGGCGGGCTATTCGCAAACTCTGCTCGACCTCAACCGCCCGCGCCGCATGATATCGGCGTGCCCGCTGGCTTTCGGCGAAGTCGGCGTAAAAGAGCGCATCAAAAAGGTGCTCAGCTATAAAAAGCCCACGCTGTGGATCCTTATCGCGGCGCTGCTGCTGACCACGGTGCTCGCCGTCTGCCTTATGACCGACCCAAAAGAAAAGGGTCCGGATGAAGAAAACTCGGCAGAAGAGAGTTCTGATGAAAGCGATGACAGCTCCGAAGAATCTGATTCTTACGAATACTTTGAGTTTTCAAAGCTTTCGGACGGCACGTACTCAATAGCTGCAAAACAGCGTACCGACCTGCCCGAAGAGCTCGTACTCCCCGGAACTTATAACGGAAAGCCGGTCACAAAGATAGCCGAAAGGGCGTTTTACGACCGCACCGGCATCAAGAGCGTAAAGATACCCGAAAGCGTTATCGCCATAAACAAAATGGCATTTTCCGGCTGTACCTCGCTTGTAAATGTCGAACTGCCGCAGGGACTTACAACTATCGCCAGCGGCGCGTTTAAAAAATGCGCATTTTCCGAATTCATCGTACCGCAAAGCGTGACGTTTATCGGCAGCGGCGCTTTCGGCGGCTGTGATTCGCTGCAGAAGATCGAGCTTCCCTTTATAGGCGAAACTCCCGCCCCTACCGAATTACCAAAGGGCTATATCGGGCATATTTTCGGAACGCAGTTCGGCGAAGCCGAAAAAGTATATGAATTCATACCGCGCTCGCTTAAAGAGGTGGTCGTGGCCGAAGGGTGCGTACGCATTCCTTACGGCGCGTTCGCCCAATGCGAAAGTTTAGAGCGCATAACGCTTCCGGGCAGTCTTATAAGCATAGGATCCTTTGCGTTCGAAGGCTGCGGCGGACTTGTTGAAATACTTTACGGATCAACTGCTGACAAATGGCAGACCGTTCAAAAAAGCGCAAGCTGGGACCGCGGCTCCGACGGGACGTATTATGACCTGAACGTGGTCTGCACGAACGAAAGCGACCCCGCGGTGTTTGAAAAGAACTTCAAATACGAACTGCTCGAAGACGGCACTTACTGCGTAAAACTCGATTACAGCGAAAAAACTCCCGAAGAGCTCGTCATTCCTTCCGAACACGAAGGCGCCGCCGTGACTGCGGTCGAGCTTTCCGACCTGCGTTACGTAACGCGCATAGTACTGCCTCAGACCGTAACGCGCGTGATCTCGCTTAAAGACTGCACGTCGCTCACCGATATTACGCTGCCCGATTCGGTCGCCGAAATAGGCGAAAGCGCTTTTGTCGGCTGCATCAAGCTCAAGTCCGTGAAGATCCCGAAAAACGTCGCCCGAATAGGCGTATCCCCGTTCGCGTGGTGCCCCTCGCTCGAAACGATAGAGGTGGACGAAGGCAACGAAAGATACCGCGCCGTAAGCGGGTGCCTTATAGATGACGCCACGGGGACCATCATCGGTTCCGCCGTTTACTGCACTGTCCCCGCGGACGAAAAAGTCAAGCGCATAGGGCCGGCGGCGCTTGCCGGCGTGAGGACGGAAAACGTCGTGATCCCGTCTAATATAACCGAAATAGGCAACAGCGCGTTCGCCGAAAGCGGAGCACGTACCATCACGCTTTCCGAAGGCGTTACGACGCTGGGTATGGGTCTGTGCGAAAAATGCTTTGATCTCAAAGATCTGTATATCCCCGTTTCAGTACAGGCGATAAACGAAAATACGTTCTGCCTGACTATCCCCGACGAAGACCCCGAACTGACGATCCATTACGCCGGCACCAAAGAACAATGGGCAGCCCTGACGTCGGAATGGCCGTGGGATGTCAAACGTCTCGACCGCTGCGTCGTCTGCTCCGACGGCCCCGTCACTGACGATGTTCCCATCGAGAGTATCCCCGCGCTTGAAGTGAGCGATTTCGTCAGCGTCGACGGCGGGAATATTTACTACACCTGCGAAACGTTCCCCGGCAAAACGGCCGTGATAAAGACCGAAAACACCGGCGGCTTGGCGACCCTTAAGGAATTCTTCGTCATCGACGCGGAATGCACCGATCCGGGCGAAGAATATTTGTACCGCGTCTACCGCGGACGAAGATATACCCGTAGCAAAGACGGCTCGTTCGATCCAAAACGCACTTACGCAGTCGTGGACTTGCAGATTGCTTACTATAGATGTATAGAAGACGTACCGGAGATCCTGGGCGAGCTTGTCATAGTGGATTACAAAGATGAACACGGGCTTGGCGAAGGCGAAGGCAAATCGGTCGTCGCTCCTTTCACCGGTATAGGTATGGTCGGCGAATACGGCGATCAGGTGCTGCTCAACGAAGGCAGCGGTTTCGCGGTCTGCTTTGGCATGCCTTTGGTGCCCATTCCCGACTGGCCGCTGTGGAGAGTATACGATTCTGCAGGGCATATCCGCACTCTGCCCGTTGAAGACAGTCAGCGCTGGAGCGTTTCGCACGTCGAATTCGACAAATCAAACTCCGATCCCGATGCGGTCATAGTGACGTTAGAAAACGGCAATACGTTCAAAGCCAACCTGCGCGACACCCGCGTGCTCGCCGACGACGAAGAGACGTACTACTATTATTTCTACGAATCCTCGCGCAGCGATTCGGTCCCCGAAATAATCTATAAAGGCGTTATCGACCCGAATTCCAACCTCGAAGGCGTAAAGAAAGTGGTCGTTTTCCCCGGGGAAAACGAATATCCCGTTTTTACTATAAAGCGTGAATACAAAGAAGTAAGCGTTGGCAGCACGTCAACGACAGGGAAAATGAATATGTACGTCGCCGATTATATCGTGCGCGAAGACGGCGTTAACCGGGTCGTTCCCGACAATATCGTGGTCACCTATAAAAACGAAAACGATCCGAACGCCGCTCCCGAGATCATCCCGCTGGCCGGGATGCTGGATTCCGCGTCGGATCTCCACAACATAGACGTTTTCGGCAAAGTATATACCTATTACCGCTCGTATATCGCGGACAACGTCCACTATAACGAAACGCACGTGTTCTGCGTCCCCGAAGCCGAAAAAACGCTGCGCCATATAGTGTGTCAGTACGCCAGCAACAGCTACGACAATCAGTATCTGGTACTGAAGTTTTACGGAAACGGAACGCGCATCTGGTATATGATAGTCGACAGGGCGGGGAATATCCGCTCGCTGCCCGTGCCGGATGACCGGATCGGCGACGTTACGAGAGTGTATTCTGTGAATCTCGACGCCGACGGCGGTCTGGACGGCTATGACCCCGGCGATATGATCGTAACGTTCGCGTCCGGCGAAACTGTCACTGCAAAGCTTTCCGATACCCGCGTGCTCACCGGAAAAGAGGCGGACGAATACTATTCCGTATACGGCGCGCAGCGCGATATTTACGGCTATAGTCTTAACGGCTACGGCGGCTACAACCTGAATATGAAGGTCGCCGTTAATGATCCCGTACTCGAATTACCCTCCTTTCACAACGGGCTTCCCGTCAATATGGTGGCAATAACCGGCGCAAACGCCAAAAGGATCGCCGTCCCGGAAACGGTTATTTATCTTACGCTTTCGGAATGCCGCGAGCTCACTTCGGCGACGCTGCCCGCGTCTCTTAAAGAACTGGGCGATTTTGCTTTCAAAGACTGCCCAAAGCTCAGTACTATCTATTATGCCGGGACAGTCGAACAGTGGAACGCGATAATAAAAGGCGAAGACTGGGATGAAGCTATGGACGGATATGTAATCATTTGCTCCGACGGCTACGTCGCGTATGAATACCGGTTCGAGAACCCCACCGCCGCGCCTGTGTATCTGGTTCAATGGCGCCAAACTTCCGTTACGCAGTGGGAAACGACCGAGTCTCCCGGCACGTTGAGTTATGCTCAGGCGCTGGAAGAACTGGCGAACGGCAACTGGATAGATTCGAACGGCGAGACCCCCGAAGCGATCGAAGCGCCCATATACGTTTTCGATTGCCAGATGGTCTGCGAATCCGGCATACCGGGCTTTGAAGGCAGCGTCCCGTTTTACCGCTTCACGGTAGAGACCGAGCTCGACCCCGGTCAGGTCTACGCCTACGTCCCCGCGGTAAAGATAAACTGATAAAAACAAAAATAAAAAGCAAAACGGCTGACGTTTTTCACGTCAGCCGTCGCTTTTGCCATGCGTTATTTGAGTTCGAGTCTTCTGGAAACGGGTGCGGTGGGCGCCTTCTTGGGGAGCTCCAGCGTGAGCACGCCGTTTTCGTACTTGCCGTCGATATTTTCGACATTGATCTCGCTGACGTCGAACTGTCTGCGGTACATACCGTAGGAACGCTCGCAGCGGATATACTTGCCTTTCTTTTCCTTGTCTTCGTGTTCGGAATGACGTTCGGCGGAGATCGTCATGACGTCACCGTTCAGATCCACTTTGATATCGTCCTTGTTGAAGCCGGGCATATCGGCCTCGATAACGTATTTGTCGCCTTCGTCCTTGATATCGGTCTTGAACGCGCCGAATCCGTTGGCTTCGAAAGGTCTTGCCGGAAAGCCGAAGAACTGTTTTTCAAATTCGTCCATATCGCGGAACGGGTCCCAGCAAGTCACTGCATGATTTCTGTTAAGCATAATTATTACCTCCTGTGCGGCGCTTTGGCACTCCGGCTGTGCGCCGGAACACTTTTGCGCTCTTTTTTCTTTACGTGTATGATTATAGCACGTAAAATCGCATAATGTGTGAACAAATTGTAAATAGTTAGCACAATATGCATATGAGTGCTAACAATTTTCGCAAATTTTTAGCATAAGCGCGTGCCAAACGACAATTTTCGCCTTTTCCGGCCTTCCGCGTGATGCGCGGGAAGGCAAAAACATATTGCAAAAGCGGGAGCGTTGTGATATAATACAATATGTAAAAGAATGTCCGGGAGGAAAACAATGAAAAGGATCGCATCCGTTTTTATATTATTCGCCCTGCTGCTTTCGCTGCTCGTCTCGTGCGCGGGAGAAGACGTTTCGGGGCCCGAGCAGACAGACGAAAGTTCCGCTGCCGAAAGCGACGCGGAGCCGGTTTCGGAAGAAAGTTCAGAAGAGGAGTCGAAGCCCATGGTACCCGATGAAAACGCAAAGCTTATCTGGCAGGAAAGATTCGCCGACCCGGATTCGGGCCTCGGCTCGCCCGACGATATCTACGGCGCCGATTATTATTTTGACGGCGCGCTCACAAACGATTATTCCAAGGACTACAAGTCCGGCGATACGCGTTTCGTGTTCCGCGGCAAAGAAAATTCACGCGTGGTCAATTTTGCCGACGGCTATATGCTCACCGTGCCTTACGCCGACGTCGCTTGCGACCTTTCGCTGGGCGAATTCCGTACCAAGCTCGTCACGTCCGAAGCGGTCATAAACATAACTTACGAAGATCAGAACCCCTATTACAAAAACGGAGCGAGCGGCTGGGAAACGTATCTCACCGAATGGCTCGTCCCGCGTATAGACGACCTGGATTTCCTCAACGCCAACAACATAATGCGCTCTTCGCGCAAGGAAGTCCTCACCGACGTCATCGACGGCTACGAGATAATCGAATACCATATGTTCATCAAGCAATCAAAGAACATAGAGCATCCGTATTACAATATCGCCATCATCCGCAAGGCGGACCAGTACAAGGACTGCATACTCGTGGTGATGAAATCAAAGAACAAAGCCACCGAACAGTTCCAGGGCATGATCGCCTCCATGGACTTTTTCGCAAAAGAATGCGAAAAGATCCATTACGCCGGGCAGTACGAGCTCAAGATCCCCGAACAGTGGAACGACGAGACGCGCGCGTATTACGATAAGCTCATGAATCAGACCGACGTCGACTGGGGCTTCTTCTACGAAGGCAACAACGACGATTATATCGCCTGGATGCAGTCGCCCGAGGCGCTCGATTACACGCCCGAGATATTCATGACCTACCTGCATATCGGCTGGTACGATACGCTTTCGTATTTAAAAACGGACTTTATCGAAAAGCACGCGGGCGGCAACGGATTCAACGGCAAGCCGGTGCTCAATCTCACCTATCAGTTCACCACGACCAATAATTCCATTGCGGGCTACACGCCCATGTTCGATATCATGCGCGGCAAATACGACGATCATTTCCGCCGCCTCGCCGCCGATATCAAGGCGTACGGCAAGCCGGTGATATTCCGTCTGAACAACGAGATGAACACCGACTGGACGAGCTACGCCGGCATAGTCACGCTGCTCGATCCGGATATCTTCGTCATCACCTGGCGCCGGCTCTACGACATTTTCAAAGAAGAAGGCGTGGATAACTGCATCTGGGTGTTCAACCCCATAACCGTCACCTGCCCGTACTGCGACTGGGGCGAATTCGCCTGCTATTATCCCGGCGCCGATTACTGCCAGATGCTGGGGCTCACCTATTACGAACCGGGCAATTCGTCAATGGATTCGTTCAAGAATATGTATACCAAGACCTATAACGAGTATAAGGATTACTTTATAGACTACCCGTGGATGATAGGCGAATTCGCCTGCGGCGCGGGCGGCGCCAAAGTCTACGACTGGGGCAGCCGGTCTTACAGGGACACCGTTCAGGGCAGGAGCAAATCGCAGCAGGCGACCTGGTGCCGCGAGATGTTCAAATGCTTTGCAAACAATCAGGCGGAAGCGAACCGTTTCTGCCGCAACATCAAGGTCGCCGTGTGGTTTTCCGCCAACGACTACGTCAGCCAGGACGGTGCGAATTACGTTTTGAACTATTACAAACTCGACGAAGCGCTGGATCAGACTTTCGCGGTGTTCCGCGAATGGCTGCCCAAGCTGCACCAGTAATTTTAACGGAGGCGTTCGCCTATGCGGGAAATGCCCGAACTGCTTTTAAGCTTTGTCTCGTACAAGCAGGCGATACAGAACCGTTCCGCGCTCACTGTAGAACAGTACGCGGGCGACCTTGAAATGTTTTTCAGATTCGTCATATCGCAGCGTTCCGGGGTCTCTATGGAAGAATGCGATATTTCGTCGCTCGACGAATCGCTCGTCCAAAGCGTCAAGCCCGGCGATATCTATGCTTTTTTGCTGTATCTTTCGCAGCAGCGCGGCGATAAGTCCCGCACCGTGGCGCGCAAGCTTTCGGCGATAAAATCGTTTTTCAAGTACCATTCCGCAAAGACGCATTTAGTCAAAGAAAACCCCGCCCGCGATATCGACGCGCCCCAGATCCGCCCCGCGCTGCCCAAGTATATGACGCTGGACGAATCCGTGGACCTGCTCGATACCGTCGACCCCGCGTCGCCCGACTACGCGCGCGACTACTGCATACTCACGCTGTTTTTGAACTGCGGGATGCGGCTTTCCGAGCTGGTCGGCATCGACCTCACCGATATCGATTCCGACCTTTCCAAGCTGCGCGTCACCGGCAAAGGCGATAAAATGCGCGTGATATACTTGAACGAATCGTGCCGCGAATCCATCAGCGCGTATCTGCCGGTGAGGGAAGAGAGATCTTCCAAATGCCGCGTGCCGCTGGCGAGCGATTCAAAGAACGCGCTCTTCCTTTCCAAACGCAACCGCCGCATTTCGCCGCAGACGGTGGAATGGCTGGTATACAAGTATATCGACCGCGCGGGGCTCGGGGGAAGGGGACTTTCCACTCACAAGCTGCGCCACACCGCCGCCACGCTTATGTATAACGAAGGCGGCGTGGACGTGCTCACGTTAAAGGATATTTTAGGCCACGAGCAGCTTTCCACCACGCAGATCTACACTCACGTTTCCGACAGCAGGATCCAAAACGCTATGGAAGCGAATCCGCTTGCACACAGAGGCAGAAAAAAGAATGTTAAAGCAGAAGATAAAGATAAATAGTTACGACGTTGGCGAAAACGGCGAAATAAAGGTTTCCGCTCTTATGAAATATATGCAGGAACTCGCGGTCTCGGATATCGCCGGCACCGGCGCCACATACGAAAAGATGCGCGCCGACGATATGGTGTTCGTTATAATCCGTTTCGGCATTAATTTCTTACAGCCCGTGCGCAAGTACGACGAGATAGAGATCCTCACGGTGAACAACCGCATAGAAGGCGTGGTCTTCGTGCGCGAATACCTGTTTTACCGCGGCGGCTTGCCCGTTGCGGAAGCCACCACGCACTGGGTGCTTATGAGCTATTCCCGCCGTATGCCGCTGCGCCCTTCGGCGCTCAATTACCCCTGCGATCCCGCGGGGATGGATATCAAAGGAGTCGAACTGCTGCGCCGGACGTCCGTCGACACGTCAGATCCTTCCGCCGCCGAACCCTACACCGTGCGCTGGTCCGCGCTTGACGAAAACCGGCATCTCAACAACACCGTTTACGCCGACCTCGTGTTCGACCACTGCGGCGCCGACATAGGCAGCGTAAAGACCTGCCGCATAAATTTCACCGGCGAAGCGCTCGCCGGCGACGTTATAGATATATTTTCCGAGCCCGCGCAAAACGGCTCCGCCGTCTGTGGCGTGAACAGACGCACCGGCAAACATTGTTTCGAAGCCGACGTGCGTTTTGCGCGCGGGGAATAAAAAAGGGAACAAATGAAAGAAAACAAAAAGATAATAGCCAACAACAAAAAAGCGTATCACGATTATTTCGTGACCGAAACCTACGAAGCGGGCATAGAGCTCTGCGGCACCGAGGTCAAGTCGCTGCGCGCCGGGAGGGTGAATTTAAAGGATTCGTTCTGCCGTGTGGAAAACGGCCAAATAAAAGTGTACGGTATGCACATAAGCCCGTACGAACAGGGGAACATCTTCAACCGGGATCCCTACCGCGAACGCCGTCTCCTCATGCATAAGCGCGAAATACTCAAAATTTTCGGCAAGATGGGGCAGCAGGGGTACGCGCTCATACCGCTTTCGCTGTATTTCAGCGGAAAATGGGTAAAAGTGGAGCTGGGGCTGTGTAAAGGCAAAAAGCTTTACGATAAGCGCGAAGACGAGGCCAAGCGTTCGGCGGAACGCGAAATGCAGCGCGCCGGCAGGGAGGAAAGATAACTTATGGCGGCTTGGATAATGCATCTGCGCATAGCCGAAAAACTCTGCACGCCCGAGCTCGGCGTCATAGAAGCGCCGTTCTACGTGGGGACTCTGGCGCCCGACTGCGGCAGGATGATAGGCGATTTCGGCTATGATCCGCCCAAGGAACTGACCCACTGGCACAAGAACCTGCCCGACAGACTGCAAAGCAACATGCTTTTTTACGAAAAATACTGCAAGGGCGAAAAAGATCCTTACCGCCGGTCGTTTTACCTGGGATATTTTATCCATATCGTGGTAGACACCTTCTATATCGACGGTTTCGTCATGCCCGTGATCCACGCCAATATGGATCAGTGGCACCGCGACCCGTGGTCAATAAAAAAAGACTGGTTCAACTACGACTATACGTTTGCCGACACGCACCCCGATTTCCGTCCGCTCAAGGGGCTGTACGGGATCGAAAAGTTCGATAACGTTTACTTGGATTATTTTTCCAAAGACGCGCTGACCGAGCGCCTGCGCCAGCTGCCCGGCATTTTTGCGCGGCACCACGGCGACCCCGACCACGTCAACAGATTCATTACGGTCGAAATGCTCGATAATTTCGCGGCAGAATGCCCGGAGCAAATACGCAAACTGCTCATAAAGCTCGGCGAATATAAATAAAAAGGAAAAAAGCAAAAAATACCACTTGCAAAGCGCAAAAAAACGTGTATAATATAGCAATGCCAAAACAAACGCGGGGACGTAAAGGTTTCGACGGGGGTTTTGAAGCATTGTAAGCGGGCGGAAGAGCGTGACTTCCATAAAAAACGTAAACTTAAAATAAACGCTAACAACAACAAATTAGCAGCAGCCGCCTAAGCGCGGCCGCCGTCGTACCCGGGAGCACTGCGGCCCGGGATACGGCGTCACTCAGCAGTGAACGTGAACGCGCCTAAGCTTTGCGGCGCGGCATGATCTTATGAAGCTACCCGGTCCGTAGGACGGCGCTTTTCGGCGGTGACCGGGGAATCCAAATATGCGCCTGCGCCCGGAGAAATCGGTGTGGATAGATTTTCGGACAGGGGTTCGACTCCCCTCGTCTCCACCAACAAAAAAACGCCTTTTGTCCACCGGCAAAAGGCGTTTTTTTGAACGATGTTTGCCCTGTCGGGCAAATGATGTGTGCTTCGCATATGATGTTGCCTTCGGCAATGATGTGTGCCTGCGGGCACATAGGGCAAACATCGCATCATTGCGCCACGAAGTGACGCAACATCATCTCGGCGCCAGCCGATACATCATCAGCCGCTAAAGGCGGCGACATCATTGACATTTAATCATTTCTGACATATTATTGATATAGTCAACAGAAAGGATTTCCCGATATGAAAGAAAACAAACTGGCTGACCTGTCGATGGATTTCTCTGTGCAAATCATCAATCTTGTAAAAGAACTGAAAATGAAGCATGAATCCGTTATTTCCAACCAGATCGGTCGTTCCGGTACCTCTATCGGCGCAAATATTTATGAAGCTAACTACGCGCAGGGTAAAAAAGATTTTATCTCCAAGCTTGAAATAGCTTTGAAAGAAGCAAGCGAGACGGGATATTGGTTGGAGCTTCTGTATAGAACTGAGTATATCGACGAAATTGCCTATAAATCGTTAAGCGATCAATGCACGACGATCCGTGTAATGCTTATTGCTTCTTGCCGGACGGCGAAAGGAGCCAACACAAATGAAGAATGACGTCATCAACCATTACGACGCGTTGATTGATGAGGGAAATGATCCGTTTCGCGATCCGAAACCTTTAAAAGAATATATGAATCGTTGGGACGGAAAACAGTTTTTAGACTGTCTTTCATTAAACAAAAACAAAACTGTTCTGGAGATCGGCGTCGGTACGGGAAGGTTGGCTGCAAGGGTCGCTCCGTATTGTGAAAAATTCACGGGTATCGATATTTCCGGGAAAACTATCGAACGCGCAAAACAGAATCTTTCCGCATTCTCAAACATAACGCTAATTTTGGATGATTTTTACCGCCATACTTTTAGTGAGCAATTTGATATTATTTATTCGTCCTTGACTTTTATGCATTTCAAGGACAAACAAAAAGTTGTTGAGATAGTTTTCAGCATTTTGAAGCCTGAAGGTATATTTGTTCTTTCTATAGATAAAAACACAGATAACCATATCCAGTGCGGAGAAAGAATAGTAGAAATATTCCCCGATGATTTGCAAAGTATAACGGAACACATGAAAAGTGCCGGATTTGTTATCAAAGATGTCTTTGAAACAGATGCTTCGTATATTATAAGTGCTGCAAAATAATGGTGTCACTTAAACTTTTCTTACCTCGATTTTGGTCACTTATGCACGTCTTACACAAAAAGAAAAAGTCGCGTCAGCGGCTTTTTCTTTTTTTTCTCTTCACTCTTCTCTCTTCGTTCTTCACTTTTCTCTCCGTTCCTCTCCGCGACTTTTTCCAGTGAAAAGAGAAGAGAGAAAAGAGAAAAGAATCGGTAGCTTTGCTTCGCAAAGCATTGATTTTATTGAATATTTCCGGTATAATATTAGTACGGGGAGTCGAACGGGTCGGCAGTGAATGACAGCCCGGCGGGCTTTCACCCCGAAAGCGCAAGCACTTTCGGGTACCCCGCTTGTCAGAGCCGACCCTGACTGCTGAGCGTTCGGGCGCCGCCGGCGGCTGCGCAGCATCATCGAACGCGCGTCGACCCGCGTCGTTGACCGCACCGCGCCGGATTTCCGGCGGTCTTTTTTTATTTCCTTAAATTGCCGTTTCCGCTTTTTTCACTATATCTTGTATGTGAGTCCGGGCCCGGCACAAAATACTGTTCACGCGCGCAGCGCGGGCGCAAAAAAGGGCATAAATATACACAAAATCGCAAATTTCTCTTGACAAAATCCGTCCCGCGTGTTATATTAAACTGAATGCAGGTTCCGTTAATTAACTTGGCGCGGTATACGCAAACGGCGTCCGGGGCAACAGCACCGCACACCCGTGCGCGCGCGGCGCGCGGAGTCAATGAACGGAGTTTACATTCCGCATATATTATCTGGCTGTGCCATACGCCACGGTGACGCAGCAGTGATATAGAGTGAGGCGAACCTCACCGCAACGTTGGGGCAGCGTAATGTCCCGAACATTCCCAAACGGGCGTTGACGCCCCAACAAATAATACTTTTATGGAGGAATCAATTCAATGAAGAAGAATTGGACCATGAGGGTTGCTCTTCTTGTGGTAGCTCTCACACTGATCACCAGCTGCTTTGTAGGCGGCACATTTGCAAAATACGTCACCGGCGCTTCTTATGAAGACACCGCTCGCGTAGCTAAGTTCGGCGTTGTTATCGAAGCTGAAGGCGAAGGCCTCTTTGCTAAAGAATACGCTAAAGACGACACTACTTACACCGGCGACCTCACCGTTCAGGCTGAAGAAGAAGTCGTAGCTCCCGGCACCAACAACGCCGATAGCCCCATCACCTTCTCTATCACCGGCACTCCCGAAGTCGCTGTCAGAGTCACTATCGAATTCGGCAAAGACTTCAAAGACGTAGTACTTCCCAAAGGCACTTATCGCGATTATACCGTTTCCGATCCCAAAGCCACCTTCACTCTTACAGAGGATTATTATCCTATAGTCTACACTCTCAAAGAAGGCAACACCGAAATCGTTTCCGGCACGCTTGAAAAAGTTAAAGATGCTGTAGCTGAATTTGCCACCGGTAAGGATTACGCTCCCGGCACCGTATTCAACACCGAATTCACCCTTACCTGGGCTTGGGCTTTCGAAGTTGTGGACGATGAAGGAGTTGTTGATCACATAATTGACGCCGCTGATACTTACCTCGGCAACGTTGCCGCCGGTATCGTACCTGCGCCCGCTGAACCCGCTGAACCCGTTACTGAAGCTCCCGAAGGCGGCAATGCTGCTGCTGACGACGGAATCAGCACCACCATCAATTTCGACGTCACCTTCACCGTTACCCAGATCGACTGATTTAAGTCTTATCTGAGCAAACAGGCAAAAGGTATTTTAGAAATTATTTCTTTCGCCCGCCCACGTGGCGGGCGGGCGGAAGATGATTTCGCCCCGGACCGCTGCTCCCGGCAGGACGGTTTGTCTTTACGGAAGCGCCGGTCCGCGGCGAAGGCGGATATCCGTCTTTACAAAGCAGACGGAACGAAAGTTTTGTAATAATAAAATTTATATAAGGAAAGGAGAGACCCATATATGAACAGAACGCGTAAACACGGCGGCGTACTTATAGACGTCGCGCTGATAATCGTCGTCCTCACGGTCTTTTCCTCTTTTCTGGCGGCAGGTTTCGTAGCAAAATACCGCACCGCCGAAACAAGCGCTTCCACCGCGCGCGTCGCCGCATTCGACGTCGACGCCCAAAGAAGCGACTCCAACGACGTAACTTACGTCCTCACCAAAGGGGTGTTCGTCCCCGGCAGCGAATCGAACGACTACGTGCTCACCGTCGCCAACAATTCCGAAACGGCGGTAAGGTATTCCGTTGAATTCGTTTTCGGTGAAGGCGTTTCGCAGTACGTCAAAGTCTACCACGTCACGGAAGGCGCTGATCCCGCGCTCGTCGCCCCGGGCGACGACGGCAGGATCGTGCTCGAAGGCTCGGCGCTCGTCGCCGGCACTTCCAGCGTGACCGAAACGTTCACTTTCGAAATAGATCCTTCCAAAGTGCCGCTTTCGGTCTACAGCGCGTTCACCGCGGATACGAGCAACCCGCTCACTTCCGTAAACGACGTGGAGCTCGATTTTGACGCGCTCGTCAGATTCGTCCAGATCGACTGAAGGGGGTGCGTGTGATGTTTAAAAACGTAAAGAACAAAAAAGCGTTCGTTACCGCGCTCGTCTTCGTGCTCGTCATAGCGCTCGCCGCCGCGGCGGGCATGGTCACCGCCAAATACTTCGGCGAAAAGGACGTCAAAGGCTCCGTGGGTCTCAAAGCCGACCTCGCCGAAAGCATCACGGTCTACGAACACGTGGCGAACCGTCAGACCGACGGCTCGTACGAGCTCGATTCTTCCGCCGTGACCGAAGAAGGCCAGACTTATATGCTTATGCCCGGCGTGGATATCTATAAGGATCCCACCGTTCGCGTCACCGGCTACACCGGCGTTCCGGCGTATCTGTTCGTGGTGATAACGGCTGATATGGGTGATTATAGTTATGTAGCACTCAATCTGGCAGATGGCTGGCAGTCGCTTTCGGGTCATAACGGCGTATGGTATAATGAGCTCAAATCCACTGACGTCCCCACGGGCGATGAAACATATAAAGATTATCCACTGCTCGACACATTCGCCAACGGGCATCAAATTATCGTTTATGAGAATCTCCCTAGGGAATCTGAGTATTCGATTTCCTTCAAAGCCTATATCGGGCAGAAGACGGTCGATTATAACACGCCCGTCAAAGTGTTCGAAGCGCTTACCTCGGGCGACTGAGAAAGGAGGATATTATGAAAAAACACATTATTTCAAGAACGTTATCCTTCTTGCTTGCGCTGACGCTCATCTTTGCGGCGGCTCCGCTCAGCGCTTTCGGCGCCGGGACCGGCGACGAATCCGAATCCGAATCTGCGACTGCGACCACTTACGGTTCGATGGCAGATACGTTTTCCGACCTTTACTGGCTGCTGTTCGTCAAGCCGTTCCTCAAACCCTCCGCTTCCGGCGAGGGACTCCCCGAAAACGCTTCGCTTACGCTCGAGACCGTGCCGAACCCGTTTAACAGAAAATCCGGCTCGGTCAACTACGATTTCCTCGATTTTTACGATATCAAAGCGGTCGATAAACAGACCGGCAAGGAGATACATCCTATCGGCGAAGTGGAAGTTACCATCACCGATGCTCGCATCAAAGACAACCAGTCGGTGTTTTTACTCCACATACTCGATGACGAGAACGTTATAAGGAATTCCAAAAACTACGTCTTAAAGACCGATCCCGCGTTCGTAAGCGCGTTCCCCGCGGCCGCCAAAGCCGCCGAGAAAGCGACCGGCAAAACCGGCGTCGCGGTCGAGATCATCGACGATCTCGCCGTCGACGGCAACGACATCACCTTTAAGACAAGCTCGTTTTCCATCTTCATTATTGCCGAAAACCCCATACTTACGGTCAATTTCTACAAAGGGCCCGCTGACGACGCCAACAAGATCGTCAGCATACGCGTCAAGAAGTCCGATACCGAAGGGTATCCTTCCACGTCAAATCCGCCCGTAGAGACCGAATTCGAAAAGATCGTTTACGATCCGGGCGTCAACTCCGGTCTGGAAGACGACATACTCTTCCGCGGCTGGTTCGAAAACAACGATTATACCGCCGATGACGCCGTCCGCGTGACCGATCCCCCCGCTGACCCCGCCGGCGCTTACGTAAGCGGCGCCATGACTATAGCCGACGTCCGTGACAAGATAGCGGCGATACTCAACGACACGGCTTTCAACGGCGGAGAAAAGGATTTCTACGCAATGCTGTTCAGGCAGTATACCGTCACTTATTTCGACCAGGCGGGCAAGGTCTGCCTCGGCCGCGATTTCCTGCTGCAGAGAGCGTACAGCGCAGACGGTTCCGATATCGCGCTGAACGAGATGGACTATCAGGTCACCCTGACCTACGTCCCCTACGGCCAGTTCGAAAACTTCGAAGGCTGGAAACTCAAGACCGGCGACAAGACCGAAGGCGACGGTTTCTATAACACTGAGGCGCAGCATATGCTCGGTATCTATACCACCGAGCCCGACGGCACGCCCGATATCACCGGCGAAGAAGCCAGAGAGCATATTTATACCACCCCGACCTGGACCCGCATCAACGGCGATATCTATCTCCAGGCGGAAGCTCCCGAAGGCAACTGGCTCGTCTTTGACGAAAACGGCAAGGGCGGTACCTACGTGGCTCCGCAGTTCGTAAAGAAAGGCGAGTCTACGATCAGCCCGGATTCGACCAACGCGGATTTGGGGTATCCCGTTACGATGCAGCGTTACGGCTACGAGTTCGGCGGCTGGTTTACTACAAAAACCGCGGCAGATAACAACACGGTCAGGTTCGAAAACTGGGGGAACAATCCTCCTGCCGGCGCGTTTACGTTCGGTCAGCAGCTGCAAGACAACGTTACGATCTACGCCAGCTGGATCCCGCACGCAACGGCAACCTATACCGTTATCGTATGGACGCAGAACATTGCCGGCGACGGTTACGACTTCTACGAGTCGATCCCGCTGTCGGGCAACGTCGGTTCGACCGTCAACACCGTTTCCCAGCAGGGAACGGGCAACAACGCGTATGCCAGAATCAATGGCAGAAACATTCAGATCACTGGTTTCCATTTGGATACATATACTCAGGACGTCGAGATAACCACCGAGAACAACGCGGTCGTACATGTGTATTACGACAGAAACGAATACACGCTGACTTTCCGCATCGGGTCCAACTATACGACATATACCTACGTTGAAACTACCTCTAACACCGGTACTCAATACGGCTACGTAAATGGTGAATATGTTGTACTTAGCAGAACTGCTGTTTATACTTTAGACGGTTCAACCCCATATAACGGTACAACTTATTACACAACTGAAAGCGACTCTAATGATTTTAATCAATATGGTGTTGTAAATGGTAATCTTGTAAGATTAACAAGAGCAGGAGGATGGGGCAACCGTTATTGGACTTATAACGGTCAAAGATATAATGGCATAAGATACATAGATACAACAGGGTATTTTGCTACGTATTATGCAAGTGATACAACTACACTGTATGCTTTTAGCAATGGTGCTATGGTACCATTACAGTCTTATACCACATGGACATATCAGGGCCAACCGTACACAGGAACAAGATATACGCGCACCAGCAATGGTACTACTGACGTTGTTAAAACAATAACTGCGCTCTATCAGCAGAATATATCCGAATATTTCCCCATCGTGGGCGATAACGGCGTGACGTATAACAACGGCGAACGCTGGAACCCGCAGAACAGTTCAATTTTTAGCGAAGTGTTGGTTTATATCGACGTCATGCCCGCCGAAAACACCAATTTCATGCTCGATACGGCGAACAGACCGTTGAAGACCATCAACTGGTATATAGAGGTGCTGCCCGGCGAGACCGGAACGGTCACCGCACCGAACACGCTGTACGATTACAACAATAATGCGGTTTCGTCCGGTGGAAGACAGTTTACACTGTATAAATCGATAAGCGCCCGTTACAACGGCGTGACGAGAGCGGAAGACTTTATTGAGCTGGTCGGCTTTGACAGACTCGGCGCCGACTCGCAGTACGACTACAACGGTTTCTATATTTACAGTACAACGCAGAACGGAACCGTCAATTTCTACTATACCAGAAAAGCATACCCCATCCTCTTCTTGGACGGCAAGTATGTCGACGGTAACAACAACGTTCAGGATGAAGCGAACCGCGGCGAACTTGCGCTTTCCGATGTTCAGCTTTACGGAGCGGACGTCAGTTCGTTCAACGACTACACTCTGCCGGATTACGAAGGATACGCTCTTGAAGGGTGGTTCCTCGACGAATCCTGCACGCAGCCGTATACCTTCACGACGATGCCCGAAGGCGGTATCACGGTTTATGCTAAATGGCGTTTGACCCAGTACCGCGTATTTCTGCACGCAAACGCGGGCACGGTCGAATACGACGAAAACTGGAACATCATTTCCGATACCAGAGACCGGTCGCTTGACTGGGGTTCCGATACTCAGTCAATGAGCTTCCGTATCAGCTACGGCGGCACCATCAGCGTGCCTACCGGCTTGCGCGACAGTTATATCTTCGCCGGCTGGTTCACCGATCCCGGCCTTACTCAGTCCTTTATCCCGGCGTCGCGTCTCAACGAGCAGAGTCCCACCTCTGATTACGACAAGACCACCGCGATGACCGACTATATGGATAAGTGGAGCAATATCGGGCCTGGCCAAAACGGCGAACAGCCTTACAACTCCGACCTTACCGGCTATAACGGCGGCGACCGTTTCTGGATCACCAAGAGATTCGACCTCTACGCCAAGTGGCGCGCCAGGATAGTCGGCGCCGACGGTATGTATGTCAAGTTCGTCACTACCGACGACGAAGGCAGAGTCGGCCATTTCGCTTCCGGCACAGCCAACGCCAACGCGGAACTTACCGAATACTGCGACGGCGATATTTACGCCGACGGCGCGTTCGGTTACGGCCTTGCGGCGTGCGATCCTCCCGCTGTGGCGGAAGGAGCCGACGAGCTGCATTTCCGTTACTGGGTAATTCAGCGCTGGAGCGCCGCTCAGGGATTCTTCGATGCGACTGACGACGACGGCAACCTGATCGTGGTATACCCCGGTCAGAGATTCGAAACCGTCTACGAATACGCGCAGCGCGTGGATTTAACTGAGCCTGATCCTGACGATTCAAGCCATATCTACGATTACTACATGGTGCTCCGCGCCGAATATACGCCCGCAGTACCCGCCGAGACCACGGTGCGTTACCACGCCAACGGCGGCGTCTGGCAGGACGTTATAACCGGCGGAACTCTTCCCGCATACGGCTCCGGCGCCGACGTTGTGAATTACGCGTCCGTGCCCGGCTACGCGGAAGGCGACACCGAAACTTATTACGGCTTCAATATCGAAGTCAACAAAGAGTTCAACATCCTTCAGAACACCGCGGCTCAGACCGTGGTCGAGAAGGAAGGATACAACTTCCTCGGCTGGTCGTTCACCAGAATTACCACCGATGCGGGTGTTGAAACCTTCAAGCAGACTCTTGCAACGGAGACCGCCGAAGGGTATGAAGGCGAACGCACAGTCTTCGCCGGCGACGGCAGCGATCCCGTCGTGGGCGCCGACCTCAGGCCCGACGAAGCGAACGTCCTTTACGCCGTGTGGGAACTCCGCACGTTCGACGTTATAGTTAAGAAAGTCATCGCCAACTTCCAGATGACCGACGATACGTGGAACCAGCACGGATTCATGTTCTACTATTCCGTGACCAAAGACGGCGAAACGCTCGTAGCCGATACGCTTGTCAAAGAAGGCGGCGTTTCGGTCAACGGCTCCGCAAATACCGGCGATACCGATACGGTCATTATTGCAAACGTTCCTTACGGCGCGACGCTCAGCATTTGGGAAGTTCTTCAGGAAGGCGACGAACAGACCTTATTCCTTACCGACCACGACGCCGATAACAAGATCGAGATCGTCCTCAACGACGAGCTTGCTCTTAAAGACGACGGCAGGACGCTCGCCGCACCGGCAGTTATCACCAACACCGGCGCGCTGGGCACGATCATCGTAAGCAAGACCGTTACCGATAAAAACGGCACCGAATTTGCAAACGAAAAATTCGTGTTCAAGCTCGAACGTCTTACCTCTGCCGACGGCGCAGTCGACGCCACGTTCGCACCCGTGTATTTCACGCTGAAAGATACCGGATCGGTTTCGTTCCAGGTGCCTTCCGGCTACTACCAGGTGACCGAACTCACCAAGTGGAGCTGGCGCTACGAAGCGCAAGACGACACCGTAAAGAAATGCACGATAGATCAGGACAATTCAACTGCGCGGGCGGAGTTCACCAACAAGCGCAACGACGCCAACTGGCTGTGCGGTGAAAACAGCGCCGACAACACGTTTGTCGTGAGCAACGGGAGGTAAACAGTCATGAAATCCAAAACTTTGTTGATCGTTACCGCTTCTGTACTCCTTGCGGCGCTGCTCGTGGGCGGCGTTTACGCCGCGGTCACCTTTATGCACGGCGACACCGACGAGCTGACCAACAGCCTTGTCGCCGACGACGATCTCACCCCCGAAGTGAGCGAGACGTTTGCAGACAACGTTAAAAGCGACGTCGTCGTCACCGTTCCCAAGACAGATTATTCGGTCTACGTCCGCGCGATGATAGTCGTCAACTGGCAGAAAGTGGACGATGGCGAGACCTTCATCTACCCCGCGTCTCCTGCCGCAGGTGAAAACGGCGATTACAGTCTCGTGCTCGACGATACCGGCAAATGGTTCAAAAAAGGCGACTTCTATTACTTTACCGAAGCCGTCCCCGGGACCGGCGAAGGGGCTACCGATATTCTTATCGGCGCCTGCAAGCAGCTCAAGAATCCGCCCGAAGGGTATTCACTCCATGTCGAAGTCCTCACGCAGACCGTTCAGGCTGCCGGCGCTACCGACGGTGGAGATGTTCCCGCGGTCACCAACGCGTGGGGCGTCAGAGTTGACGAAGACGGAAAACTTATAAACGAATAAACGCAGAATTATTGCAAAACGCACCGGGTTTTTTCCGGTGCGTTTTTTTGCGCGCGCGTATAATTTTGCGCTTTTTTCATATAATATCAGCGGTGATTATATGAAAATACAATGGAAAAAGCTGATAATAAGCGTGGCTGTGCCGCTGGCGGTCGGCGGGCTTGCGAGTCTTTTGACGATGGACGGCATGAAAGCGTTCGCTTTGCTCAAGCAGCCGCCGCTTTCGCCGCCGGCGTGGCTGTTCCCGGCGGTGTGGTCGATCCTGTACGCGCTTATGGGCGTCGCGTGCTATCTGGTGTGGATCTCGGCGCGCGACGACAACGAGCCGCTGTATGCGTACGGGATACAGCTGTTTATGAATTTCTTCTGGTCCATCCTTTTCTTCGGCGTGGGGAACACGCTCGCCGCGTTCATCTGGCTGGTGCTCCTTTTCGGCGCCGTCGTATGGACGGCGGTGCTGTTCTTCCGCACGCGCCGCGCGGCGGGATGGCTGCTCGTCCCGTATATCCTGTGGATAGGTTTCGCGTTGTATCTCAATCTGGGCGTGTATCTGCTCAACCGCTGAACGCGGTCTGTTATACGACCGGTCCGGATCATTTCGGGCCGGCCTTTTTTTAATTACCTATTGACATGGTAGGTATTTAGTAGTACAATAGAAAAGAAATCAAGATCACGGGAGACAAAAAATGAAGATATACGCAGACAACGCCGCTACGACTCCTATGAGCGAAACGGCGATACGCGCTATGACGCCGTACTTGCGCGAATGCTACGGCAACCCGTCGAGCCTGTATTCGCTTGGGCAGACCGCCCGCGAAGCGCTCGATTCGGCGCGCGAACGCATAGCGCGGTGCATAAACGCCGAGCCGCGGAACATAATATTCACTTCCGGCGGTTCGGAATCCGATAATCAGGCGATCCTTTCCGCCGCCGCAAACGGAAAAGCGAAGGGCAAGACGCACGTCATAACCACGTCCATCGAACACCACGCCGTGCTCCATACGGCAAAAAAGCTGCAAAAGCAAGGCTTTGACGTGACGTATCTTCCCGTCGGCGAAAACGGGATAGTCGACATAAACGAGCTCGAAAAGGCGATCCGCCCCGACACCTGCCTGGTGAGCGTGATGACCGCAAACAACGAGATAGGCACGATACAGCCGGTCGCGCAGATCGGCGCGCTGTGCAAAGAACGCGGCGTGTGCTTCCACACCGACGCGGTCCAGGCGGTAGGGCATCTGCCCGTTGACGTCGCCGCGCAGATGATAGATATGCTTTCGGCGTCTGCGCACAAATTCCACGGGCCTAAGGGCGTGGGTTTCCTTTACGCCGCGCGCGGCGTAAAGCTTGTGCCGCTTATCGAAGGCGGCGCCCAGGAACGGAACCTTCGCGCCGGTACCGAAAACGTGGCGGGTATCGCCGCAATGGCGGCGGCGCTGGAAGAAAGCGTCGCCAATATGCAGAAAAACGCCGAAAAGCTCACGCGCTTGCGCGACAAGCTCATACGCGGGCTTTCGCTCATTCCGCATTCGGCGCTCAACGGCGACGCCGAAAAAAGGCTGCCTTCTAACGTAAATTTCTGCTTTGAAGGCATAGAGGGCGAATCGCTGCTCCTGCTTCTGGACGACAGGGGCATAAGCGCGTCTTCGGGTTCGGCGTGTACGTCCGGCTCGCTCGACCCCAGCCATGTGCTGCTCGCCATAGGCAGACCGCACGCCGTCGCGCACGGCTCGCTCCGGTTATCGCTGGGCGAAGACGCCACCGACGAAGAGATCGAATACATCATCTCCGCGGTGAGCGAAGTCGTGGCTTATCTGCGCGGTTTTTCACCGGTATGGCGCGACCTGAATTCCGGCAAAGGAAAATTCATTTTGTGAGGTAAAAGAAAATGGCATTATACAGCGAAAAAGTTATGGATCATTTCCGCAATCCGCGCAACGTGGGCGTTATAGAAGACGCCGACGGCGTGGGCGAAGTCGGCAACGCCAAATGCGGCGACATTATGAAAATGTACCTTAAAATAGAAGACGGTATCATCATCGACGCAAAATTCGAAACGTTCGGCTGCGGCAGCGCCATCGCCTCCAGCTCTATGGCGACCGAGCTGATAAAAGGGCGCCCGGTATCGGAGGCGCTTCAGCTCACCAACAAAGCCGTGGCGGAAGCGCTCGACGGCCTGCCCGCGCACAAGATACACTGTTCGGTGCTCGCCGAAGAGGCGATAAAGAACGCGCTGGACGATTATTACGCCAGGCATCCCGATATCGCAAGGGAAGAATAAACTTATGAAAGGAACGGATAGGCCCGTTCCTTTTTGCGTTATTTTGCAAGAAAAGCGGAATAAATATGCAAAAAATGTCAAAAATGATATTGACATATCGCGCGCGCTATGATATTATAACTTACAACAGAATAACCGCATCAGGGTAGAGGCGCGCTCCCGAATAGTATCTGTCTCCGTTCAAGGCCGGCGTCGGCCGCCGGGGACGGAAAAAGGCGTGGGCGCCGAAAGCGGGCGCAGGCGCAGGCGTTTTGCTTGGTCTGGCGGAAAATATCCGTCCGACTGTCGTTTTTATTACGGAGAGCTATCGGAAGCGATCGCGGCGTCAGTTTGCGCCGTTTGCGTTTTTCGTGTAGTTTTTTCCGCGAAAAGCGCGTTTTTTGTTTTACATATCGCCAAAAAGCGGCGGTCTCTTATCCTGAGCGTACCCGCAAAGAGAAAGGAAAACGTTATGAAAAAGACAATATTCAAAGGAGCCGCCACCGCGCTCGTGACTCCGTTCAAAAACGGCGCCGTGGACAACGCCGCGTTCGGCAATATCATCGAAGAACAAATAGTATCCGGCATAGACGCGCTCGTGATCTGCGGCACGTCCGGCGAAGCATCCACGCTCGACGACGACGAGCATATCGGCGCAATAGAATTCGCCGTAAAAACGGTGAACGGCCGCGTGCCGGTCATCGCCGGCACCGGGAGCAACGACACCCGTCACGGGCTCA
>JAEEGF011231570.1_pt1 | contig 37605 bp, 23 predicted proteins | sample 9134171 | NCBI WGS metagenome assembly JAEEGF01 (sample SAMN16246542, study PRJNA631951) | gut metagenome | biome: gut microbiome; feature: rumen; material: AP-attached | host: Bos | place: Iran: Karaj | collected 2018-10 | reverse complement strand
CTGCCGGTCTCCAATGACGGCAGCGCCGGTATGTCCGACCCTCTGTCTTCCATCAACCCCGAGGACATCGAGAGCTTCTCGGTCCTTAAGGACGCTTCCGCGACCGCTATCTACGGTTCCAGAGCTTCCAACGGTGTTATCGTTATCACTACCAAGAAGGGTGCGAAGACCGCTTCCACCTTCCCTAATGTGGCTGTTGACTTCACCACTTCGGTGAATACCATCGCCAAGTACAACGATCTTCTGGACGCTGACGGCATCCGTTCTCTGATTCGTGAATGGTTCGGCGAGAACTCTGCCGCTGAGGCCGCCCTTGGCAACACCAACACTGATTGGCAGAAGGAAATCTACCACACTTCCCAGACTTATGACGGCAACGTCAGTGTCAACGGTCGTGTCGGCTCTTTCCTGCCTTACCGTGTGTCTGGTGGCTTGACCAGCCAGAACGGTACCCTCAAGGGTTCCAAGATGAATCGTGGTACACTCTCAATGAATCTCAGCCCTACTTTCTTCGAGAACCACTTGACTGTCAATGTGAACGGCAAGGGAACCTATGCGAAGAACCAGTACGCCAACCAGAGCGCCATCGGAGCTGCCAACCACTATGATCCTACCAAGCCGGTCCATGATCCTAACGGACTCAACGGATTTACCACTTGGTACGATGCCACTGGCGTCATCAACTCCATGGCTACCATGAACCCTGTCGCTTTGCTTGAATCCAAGACTGATTATGCCGACGCTTACCGTTTCATCGGCAATACTCAGTTCGACTACAAGGTCCACGGTTTCGAGGACTTGAGGCTCAACCTGAACCTCGGTATTGACTGGGCGAAGTCAGACGGTGTTTCTGAGACCGCGAAGGGAACTGAGGAGTCTTATCATAGCACCACCCAGTCTGGAGGTGGCGCCCACACCGATTACGACTACACCCGTCGTAACACCACTCTGGAGTTTTATGCCGACTATAACAAGACATTCGCCAAGCACCACAATGTGGATCTGATGGCCGGTTATTCCTGGCAGCACTTCTGGAGCAATAGCCATAACTACAGTTACAGGATTTCTGACAATCTTGAGCTCAGCAACACTGAGGGAAAGGGAGAGCTTTATCTGATTTCCTTCTTCGGACGTGCCAACTACGGCTTCGCTGACAGGTACTTGCTCACCGCTACGCTCCGTGCTGACGGTACTTCTCGTTTCCAGAACCACAAATGGGGTATCTTCCCCTCCGTGGCTTTCGCTTGGAATGTGAAGAACGAGCCGTTCATGAAGGGCGTCGAGAAACTTTCCACCTTGAAGTTCCGCCTCAGTTGGGGTGAGACCGGACAGCAGGAAGTCGGAGGCTACTATGACACCTTTGCCCAGTTCCTGTCCATCAACACTCCCGGATCTTACTATTTCGTGAACGGTAGCAATTACACCGCTCCTGTTGTCGCACTTGGTTACAGCGCTGACCTCAGGTGGGAGACCACCACGACCTACAACGCTGGTTTTGACTTCGGATTGTGGAATGACAGGCTGAGGCTAAGCGCCGATGTCTATCAGAGGGACACCAGGGACATTCTCAACTACATCCCTGTTCCTGGCCTTTCCAACCTGACTAACTACCTCAATACCAACATCGGCTCGATGACCAACAAGGGATTCGAGATTGATCTCAACGGTATCCTCATCGAGACCAAGGACATGAGCTGGACGGCTGGTGTGAATATGGCTTACAACAACAACAAGGTCACCAAGCTGACCGCCTCTGACGAGAATGCGACCGGTATCGAGACCGGTGGTATCTCCGGCGGTACCGGAAACAACGTCCAGATGATCCAGGTTGATTACCCGATGCGCACCTTCTACCTCTATCAGCAGGTTTATGATACCGCTGGTAATCCTATCAACGGAGTCTATGTGGACCGTAACAATGACGGTCAGATCACCGCTGATGACAGGTATCTCAGCCACAAAGCTGATGCTGACTACACTTTCGGTTTCAACACCAACTTCTCATGGAAGAACTGGACCGCTGCCCTCTCTGGCCACGCCTCTGTCGGCAACTGGATATATAACAACGTGGCTTCCGACACCGAGATGCTCGCCGACCTCTGGACCAACCAGTTCGTCAGCAACAGGGTCTCTTCGGCGACCAAGTCAATGTTCACCCAGGCCCAGTACCTCTCTGACTACTATCTGCAGGACGGCTCATTCTTGAAGCTTGATAACTTCACTCTGGGTTACACCTTCCCGAAGTTGTTCAAGATCAACGCTGACAGGGCCGCTTCCCTGAATGTCTTCGGTACCGTGCAGAACATCTGCACCTTCACCAAGTACTCTGGTATCGATCCCGAGGTCTACGGAGGTATCGACGGAACGGTTTATCCCCGCCCGAGAACCTATGTGGCCGGTATAAAACTCAACTTCTAAAATGGGACGGAATATGAAAAAGATCAATTATATTCTCGGAATCCTCGCGGCTGCTGCCGCTATGACATCTTGCGTTGGCGACCTCAACGTGACCCCGATCGACCCCAATGCGAATACGGTTGACAAGGTCTTGACAAGCCAGCAGGCCCTTGATTCTTATATTTCCGGAGTTTATCTTGGCTTTGCCACTTCCGGTTACTACGGTCCTAATGGTGATCCTTCGATTTCCGGTCTGGATGGTGGAGCGTCACAGTACATCCGTGGTCTCTACCACCACAACGAACTCACGACAGATGAGAGTGTCTGCGGTTGGAATGACCAGACTATCAAGAATTTCCACTACATGAACTGGACGACTGACGACACCTTTATCTATGCGTTCTATTCCCGTATTTTCATGCAGGTCTCCGCGGCGAACGAGTTCATCCGCGAGGTCGGCAAACTGGACTATGATGCCACGATAAGGGATCGCTACATCGCTGAGGCCAGGACTCTTCGCGCGATCGCTTATTTCCACGCTCTTGACAATTTCGGCAACGTCCCGTTCGCCGACGAGAACGCTGTCGTGGGTGTGAACCCCGAGCAGATCTCCAGGGCTGACCTTTTCGCATGGCTTGAGACCGAGCTTAAGGACATCATCTCCAGCGGTAAACTTCCTGAGAAGAACGCTGTCGTCTCTGGCCACATCAGCGCCGGCGCCGCCAAATTCCTTCTCGCGAAGCTGTACCTTGGCGCACAGGTTTACACTGGCACTGCCAGGTGGAACGACTGCGCTGATGTCCTGAAGGACCTCATGGATGACGGCTACAGCCTCCACACCACTCCTAATGGCAAGACTTTCAGCGCCTACCAGGATCTCTTCCTGGCTGACAACGACAAGTGCACGGACGAGATCATCTTCGCTGTCCAGCAGGATGGTCTGTACACCCAGAGCTACGGTGTGACTAATTACCTTGTGTTCGCTTCCACCGGAGGTACGATGAATGTCAATCATATTGGTATCTCCTCTGGTTGGGGAGGTCTCCGTACCACCCCCGAGTTCGCTGACAAATTCACTGCCAGTGACACCCGTAACCTCCTCTATGACACTGCGAAATCAACCGCTGATGTCGAGGCTATGCCTGAGACTCCGGAGCAGAGAGGCGATTCCGAGGTCAAGATTGAGAAACTGAAGAAGGATGGCAAGTACGAGGATGAGTGCAAGAATCTCCGTGATGCCAAGAACGCCGCTCGCAAGGATAATATCCAGGAGAAGAGCATTGAGGACATCGGTAACTTCAAGTATGGCTACGGCTTCCAGAAGTTCCGCAATGTCACCAGCGCCGGTGAGATTCCCAATATGGTCTATGACGAGGAAAACGACCAGTGGAACAATCCTGGTTTTGTCAACACTGACTTCCCTATGATGCGTTATGCTGATGTCCTCCTGATGGCGGCTGAGTGCGAGGCTCGTGGAGCCTCCTGCAACGGACTTGCCGCATTCAATCAGGTAAGGGCCAGGGCCGGCGTCCCTGCCGTGTCCAACCTCTCTCTCGATGAGATTCTCGACGAGCGCGCCCGCGAGCTCTATCAGGAGTGCTGGCGCCGCAGCGACCTCATCCGTTTCGGCAAGTTCACTTCCGGCTACAACTGGCAGTGGAAAGGCGAGACCAAGGACGGAAAGGATGTGGAGTCCTACAGGACCCTGTTCCCGATTCCTGACAGCGATCGTCTGGCCAACTCCAACCTTTCCCAGAACGAAGGCTATTAATAGAACACGACAATGAAAAAGTTTTTATCAATACTCTCAACGGTCCTTCTAGCGTTTGTGGCCTTCTCTTGTGTTAAAGAGGAGTTCGTCACTTATGACGACACCAGAGCGACCGCACCTGTACTCGGGAGTTACGAGATGGGCGAGAAAGCCCTCACGGCGACTTTCACTCCGGGTGCTTTCAATGCGGGCTTCAATGACAAGATGCCTGTGAATCATTCTCTTATCTTGGCCTCCGTGGATGGAAAGACTGTCAACAAGCCTTTGACAGCCTCAATCAAGGACGGCCAGATCTCTGTCTCTGTGACCAACCTCGCCAAGACTCTTGTCTCTCTCGGCTATCCGGAGGGCTCAGTGGTTTCATTGGATATGTTTATCCGCGCCTCGATGCAGGCCCCGAACCAGGACAATGGCCGCAACGGCCATGTGGACTCGCAAGGCCATATCACTGTCAGCGGATTCGAGGTTGTCATTCCTGTTGTCCAGGGCAATCCTTGGGTTGATTTCACCGAGAAGAGCCCTCTCGGCTTGATCGGATCCATCGCCAGCACAGGTAACGCCTGGAACGCTGACGAGCCGATGTTCATGACTGAGGACGGAACAAAGCATGTCGCCAAGAACATCAAGCTCGCTGAAGGTGACGCGTTCAAGATCAGGACGGCTGGCTCATGGTCAGATGTTGATTTGGGCGGTCCTGGCGACACCAAACCTTATGTGGTTGAGATTGGTTCCTCATTTGAGGCTACCGCCAAGGGCAAGGATATGTCTGTTCCCGCGGATGGCTCATATGACATCCTCTATGACTCCAATGATGGTACAATCACCATCACTGAGGCCTTCCAGACCTATCCTGGTTATGACGAGAAGAGTCCTCTAGGAATTACCGGTTCCATCGCGAGCCGCGGTATCAACTGGGATAAGGATGTTTCCATGATCACAGACGGTGAGTGGCATGTCGCTGAGGGCGTCGAGCTTACCACTGATGACACCTTCAAGTTCCGTACAGCCGGATCATGGAACGATCTCGACTTCGGAGGCCCTGGTGACACCAAGCCTTATGTCGCCGCGATCGATGAGGAGATCAGTGCTGCCGCAAAGGGAAAGGACATCGCTGTCGCCGAGGCTGGCGTGTATGACATCCTCATCAACCCGACCGCTGGTCTGTTCAAGATCACTCCTACCCTCGGCGGCTTCAGCCCGCTCGTTGGCGAAGGCGGTGGTTCTGATGAGCCCGGAGATGACAAGGCCAAGGTCTGGTCCATCGTCGGAGTGTTTGGTGGTGTCCCTTCATGGGATGAGGATATCGACATGACCAACGAAAGCGGTGACATCTGGGTCCTCAAGAACCAGCCCTTCTCCGCTGGTGACGAGTTCAAGATCCGCTCCGACCATGATTGGGACAGCAAATTCGGCAATTATGGCGGTCCTGAGGAGAATTCCACCAGCACCGCTGAGGAGGGCAATCCTTACGGAGTTTATGTCCCTGAGCTTGGAACCGCTTTTGAGGCTGGCGGCAAGAACATCCAGATCATTGAGGGCGGCAACTACGACATCACCTTTGATTGCGCTGCCATGACCATCAAGGTTGAGGCTACTGTCCGCGCTGATTGGTATTATCACGGCCAGAGCGATCTTACTCCCGATTGGGGTGAGCTTCCTTTCGAGAAGGTTTCCGACACTGAATATGTCCTGAATCTCACCACCGTCTCCGAGAATTCCGGCTTTGTGCTTAAGAGTGGAGCCCTTGGCGAGGAGACCCTGTGGATCGGTGCTGACAACTCTCAGGAACTCACTGATGGTAAGTTCGTTGTCACTGTCGGCCAGGAGTTCAAGATCTCCGACCAGAAGGTGGACGGCGTGATTGCCGAGCCCGGCAAGTATGTCTTCACCTTCAATCCTCAGACTATGACGGCGGTCCTCAAGAGCTTCCGCGCCGACTGGTACTATCACGGCCAGAGCGAGCAGACTCCTGACTGGGGTGAGCTTCCTTTCGAGAAAGTTTCCGATGAGGAATATGTTCTGACCTTCAAGACTGTCTCTGAGAACTCCGGCTTCGTGCTGAAGAGTGGAGCCCTTGGCGAAGAGACCCAGTGGATTGGTGCTGACAATACCCAGGAACTCACTGACGGTAAGTTCGTTGTCACCGTTGGCAAGGAATTCAAGATCTCCGACCAGAAGGTGGATGGTGTTATTCCTCAGCCTGGCGAGTATAAGCTAATATTCAACCCTGTGGCGATGACCGCCGTGCTCAAGAGCACAAAGGTTGACTGGTACTATCACGGCCAGAGTGAGCTGACTCCTGATTGGGGCGCCCTTCCTTTCGAGAAAGTCTCTGACGAGGAATATGTCCTCAAGTTCAAGACTGTCTCCGAGAATTCCGGATTCGTCCTTAAGAACACCGACGAGACCCAGTGGATCGGTCCTGACAATAGTCAGGAACTCACTGACGGCAAGTTCCTTGTCACGATTGGTGAGGAGTTCAAGACCTCCGGCCAGAAGGTGGACGGCGTGATCGCCAAGCCTGGCGAGTACATCTTCACCTTCAACCCTGTGGCGATGACCGCTGTCATCACGGGCGTCAGAGCTGAATGGTACTATCACGGCCAGAGCGATCAGACTCCCGACTGGGGCGAGCTTCCGTTCCTGAAGGTCTCCGACACTGAATACACACTCAAGCTGAAGACTGTTTCCGAGAACTCCGGCTTTGTCCTCAAGAATGGCGATGAGTCTTCATGGATTGGTGCGGACAAAACTCAGGAACTCACTGATGGTAAGTTCGTTGTCAAGATCGGTGAGGAGTTCAAGATTTCCGGCGAAAAGGTTGACGGTGTCATCCCGACTCCCGGTGAGTATGTGTTCACATTCAACCCCGTGGCGATGACCGCTGTCATCAACAGTGTTGTCGTCGAGCGCGCTGACTGGTACTACCACGGCCAGAGTGAGCTGACCCCCGATTGGGGTGAGCTCCCTCTCGAGAAGGTCTCCGACACTGAATATACCCTTAAGTTCAAGACCGTCTCCGAGAACTCCGGTTTCGTGATGAAGAATGGCGACGAGTCTTCCTGGATCGGTCCCGACAACACTCAGGAACTCACTGACGGCAAGTTCGTTGTCAAGATTGGCGAGGAGTTCAAGATCTCCGGAGACAAGGTTGATGGCGTGATCGCCGCTCCCGGCGAGTATGTCCTGACCTTCAATCCTGTCGCGATGACAGCTGTGATCTCAGCCGCCGCCCCTGAGCGTGCCGACTGGTACTATCACGGCCAGAGCAAGGAGACCCCTGACTGGGGCGAGACTCCTTTCGTGAAGGTGTCTGATGATGAGTACTATGTCATCCTTGACGTGAACGACAACTCCGGTTTCGTTCTCAAGAACGGTGACGAGTCTCAGTGGATCGGTGCCTCCGCTTCCTTGAAGGGTGAGGACGGTAAGTACCACATCACTCCCGGTCTCGAGTTCGAGATTTCCGGTGACAAGGTTGACGGTGTGATCGAGAAAGGCGGCAAGTATAAACTCACCTTCTATCCCAACGAGATGAAGGCTGTGTTCGCCACCGCCGAGCCCGAGTACTGCTACCACGGCCAGTCCAAGAGGACTCCCGGTTGGGGTACAGTCCCGTTCGAGAAGGTCTCCGATGAGGAATACTATGTGATTCTTGAGGTTGAGGCCGGTTACGGCTTTGTCCTTAAGACCGCTGACGAGAGCTCCTGGTTCGGCGCCGCCGCTTCCGGAAAGGGCGAGGATGGCAAGTTCCACGTCGTTCTTGGCACCGAGTTCAGCATCGACGGTGACAAGGTTGACGGTGTGTTCGATGCCGCCGGTCTCGTCAAGATGACCTACAATCCCAAGACCCAGAAAGCTGTCGTGACAGCTCTCTAGGCTTTTTTCAGGCCGGAGCCCCTGACCGGGCTCCGGCTTGCCAATTTATACTGTTATTATGAGAAGAGCCATATTCCCGTTGGCTTGCGTGCTTGTCGTCGCCATGCAAGTCTTCTCCTGCAAGGAAAAGGAGCCGGAGATCGTACAGCAGACACTTTCCGTGTCTCCGACATCGTTGTCCTTTGAGCCGGAGGACGCCTCGGCCAAATTGCTTAACGTTTCTTCCAACTCCGCTTGGGGTGTCGCCTCGTCGGCGGACTGGATTAAAGTTGACAAAGGTTCCGGTGACGGAAACGGCTCAGTCACAGTGACTGTCACCGCCAACCCGGGTGATGACCGCACAGGTACTGTCACTATTAAAGGCATGTCCTCGACAACCGTCAAGGCAGCTTCCGATGTCACAGTGCAGGTCAGCCAGAGGGGCAGGAAGATCGTCCAAGTGGTTCCCGCACCTGCGACATTTGACGGAAACAAAAGATCCTCAACGACTTACCAGTTGTTGATTTATTCCTTTGCCGACAGTGACGGGGACGGGATAGGTGATTTCAAGGGTATTCAGAACAAACTTGAATATCTCGATGCCCTTGGAGTGACGGGCATTTGGCTTTCCCCGGCCCATCCGACATCCTCTTATCACGGCTATGATGTGGACGACTATTCCACTGTCAATCCGCTTTTCGGCACTGAAGCCGACTTCAAGGCACTTGTTGACGCCGCCCATTCGAAGGGAATAAAGATTTATATGGATTATGTCTTGAATCACTCCGGAAGAGGAACCGAGTGGTTCAAGTCGCTGAAAGCGGATCCTGCGGGCAGTCCTTACCGCGACTATTACGTTGTCTCAAAGAGTCCTGACGCCGATGTGGCTGCTGGGGTTGTTGACAATTACGCTGGAGCCAAAGCACCTGGTATGGGTTCCTGGATCTCTTTGGGTGACGGGAATATCGGCTACAAGGGCAAACTCCATTTCAAGGTGGACTGGACCAAATCGACAAAGACTGTGACAGTCACTGAGACTGCAGATGCCGCCCAGAAGGCTAATTCATCCGCCAAGCTTTGGCTGTACATCGGTAGTGTCGGCAATGTCGGCCTTTATGAGACATCAACCAATATCTTCGAGATCACCCTTGATGTCGACACTTCCTGGGGCTTCCTTGTGCGCTCATCCACAACGAGTTGGGACGGAGGAACGAAGTATGGCGCCAAGGCGGGTAAGAATGTCATCACATTCGGAGAGCCGCTTACTCTCGACACTTCGACAGCGGCGGACATCACCTTCGGTGCGGCGACGTACTATTTCGGCAGTTTCGGGGAATATATGCCCGACATCAATTATGGGCCCTATGAGAGCGCCTCGGAGTCGCCAGCGTTCAAGGCTATCGCCGCCACCGCTGACAAGTGGATAAAGGACTTCGGTGTGGACGGATTCAGGCTGGACGCCGTGATATGGCTCTATCAGGCTGTTATGAAGGCCAATCAGAGCTTCCTTTCCCAGTGGTATGACCACTGCAACGCCACTTACAAGGCGGCAGGGCATTCTGATGACATATTTATGGTAGGGGAGGCTTGGGATGGGCATTCCATTGAGAAGCAGTATTACAAGGGCATCAACTCTTGCTTCGAGTTCGACTACCTTTGGCTGGTCAAGGCTACCCTTGAGGGCAATGCCACCGGTTATGTCTCGGCTGTTAAGGGCTATATCAATGACCATAAGGCTATTCGTTCCGATGCTATCACATCCATTTTCCTGAGTAACCACGACCAGGACAGGGTGGCGGAAACGCTCGGAAAGAGCGTCGCGAAGGAGAAACAGGCGGCCGCCTTGCTTCTGACAACTCCCGGTAAGCCTTTCATCTACCAGGGTGAGGAACTGGGCTACTGGGGAACCAAGGAAGGAGGGGATGAGTATGTCCGAACTCCGATCCTATGGGACAAGGCAGGGAAGGATTGCGCCAAGAAGGGAGTGAACAACAAGGTTAATTCATCGATGCTAACTTCCTCAATCTCGGTTGAGTCGCAGTCTGCCGACAACGGATCCATTCTTAATATTTACAAGACATTCTCCCGTCTGCGTAACACCTATCCTGCTCTCGCTGAGGGAGTTATGACTAACGCCAATCTTTCCGGCTCCTCGATTGCCTCTTGGTACATGACTGCTTCCAACGGGCAGAAACTCTTGGTGATCCATAATGTGTCTTCGGCGAGCCGTACCACTTCTGTTTCCGACGACATGTCCAAGCCGGTGGCGCTTCTCGGCACCGCTTCCTACGAAGGCACCAACCTTACTCTTGGTGCTAACTCCTCTGTTGTATTCCAGTTGAAATAATGATTAATATGAAAAAAATAGTATTGTTAATGGCGATTGTCGCCGCCGCGGTGGCTTGTGGCGACAAAGGAAAAAAGGCTACGGCAGAGGCAGGTGACTGGGCGGAGAACGCTGTCATCTATGAACTGAACATACGTCAGGCGACCGCGGAAGGCACCTTGGCTGCAGCTGAGGCTAAATTGCCTGAATTCAAGGAGTTAGGAGTCGATGTAGTGTGGCTTATGCCGCTCTATCCGATAGGGGAGAAGGGGCGCAAAGGAACCCTCGGATCGTACTATGCGATCAAGGACTATTGCGATGTCAACCCTGAGTTCGGCACCTTGGCTGACTTCGATCATTTCCTTGCCGCTGCTCACGATCTTGGCCTCAAGGTCATTATCGACTGGGTGGCCAACCACACATCTCCGGACCATCCGTGGGTCACAGGTAAGGATCCTTCTTGGTATGTCCGTGACGCTGAGGGCAATACTATCGTGGAATATGACTGGACTGACATCGCCAAGCTGAATTATGCCAACGCCGACATGCGAGCTGAGATGGAGAAGAGCATGCGTTTCTGGCTTGAGCGCGGGATTGACGGATTCCGTTGCGATGTGGCCTTCCAGGTGCCTCAGGACTTCTGGTCAGATGTGTTCACCAAGTTCAGGAACGAGTTTCCGCGCAGGCTTTTCTTCCTCGCTGAGGGTGAGGAGCCTTGGCTCCATGAGGCCGGCTTTGACTGCACCTACGCCTGGAGACTTCACCATCTCCTCAATGACGTGGCCCAAGGCAAGGCTAACGCCGACAGTTTGGTCAAGTACGTGGAGTGGAACAAGCAGGAATATGGTCCTTCGACAAGCTCAGGAACCGCTCCTCATCGTATGATGTTCACTTCCAACCACGATGAGAACTCCTGGAACGGCACCGAGTTCGAGCGTATGGGTGACGCTTGGAAGGCTATGGCGGTCCTTTGCTGGACTTTGCCGAACTCCCAGCCGCTTATCTACACAGGTCAGGAAGTCGGTTACAACCATCGTTTCGAGTTCTTCGAGAAGGATCCGATGCCAGATTGGCACCACAACGCCGCTACGGATTTCTATGCCGGTTTGAACGCTCTCAGGCATGCGCATCCCGCTCTTTGGAGCGACAATTCATCCTTCGAGCTGGTGGCCGCCACTGATTCGAGCATCTGCTTCAAGAGGGGTCTGGGTGATGACGCTGTCAAGGTCGATGTGCTTCTGAAGGCCCCTTGGACTTGGTCTGTCGAGACCGCTGACTCAAGGGTGGCGAGGGTTGAGCCTCCGTGCTGGTGGACAGGAATGAAGACTGCCCTGCAGCTCATGGTCTATGGCGATGACATCTCCTCATGGAGCGTTTCTATTGACGGAGCCGGTCTTAAGGTGACGGATGTCCATAAGGCCGATAGTCCTAACTATCTCTTTGTTGATGTGGCGGTTAGCCCTTCCGCTAAGCCTGGTACCTACGACCTTGTGTTCACCAAGGGAAATGATTCATTCAGAAAGCCTTATGAGATTCTCGCCAGAGAGCCCGGCTCCGCAGAGAGGACCAGCTTCACGACTTCTGACTTTATCTACCTGATCAATCCGGATCGTTTCGCCAATGCCGATCCCGGCAACGACAACACTGACGATACCTTCGAGAAGGCCAACCGCAAGGAACCTTTCGGCCGTCATGGTGGTGACCTTCAGGGAATTATAGATCATCTTGATTATATAGCCGATCTGGGCGCCACGGCCATTTGGTGCACCCCTCTCCTGATGGACAACCAGACTTGGGAGTCCTATCACGGCTACGCCTGCGGTGACTATTACAGGATTGACCCTCGTTTCGGAAGCAACGCCATGTACAAGGAATATGTGGATAAAGCCCACGAGAAGGGTATGAAGGTTATAATGGACATCGTCACCAACCATTGCGGCACCGACCATTGGTGGATGAGTGACCTGCCTTTCAAGGACTGGATCCACCAGTTCCCTGAATATACCAACACGAACTACATCTTCCCTTCGGCGATGGATCCCAACGCCTCTGATTACGACAAGAACCTTCTCGTGAGTGGATGGTTCGTGCCGATGATGCCGGATATGAACCTTGATAACCCGTTCATGCTGAAGTATTTCCAGCAGTGGGCGATTTGGTGGACGGAGTATTCCGGCCAGGACGGTCTCAGGGTTGACACCTATCCCTACAATGAGAAAGTCCCGATGAGCAAGTGGTGTGAGGCTGTCATTAACGAATACCCGAACCTGAATATAGTAGGCGAGTGCTGGGACTCCAATTTCGACCAGCTGGCCTATTGGCAGGGCGGTAACAACAATGCCGACGGGTTTGACTCGCATCTCCCGTCAATTATGGATTTCCCTCTCCAGGAGGCCATAAATGCCGCATTGGCTGAGAACACTCCCGGCTGGAACCAGGGAATGTTCAGGGTCTATCACGCTTTGGCCCATGACGCTACTTATCATGATCTCTCGAAGATGATGATATTCCTGTCCAACCACGACCATTACCGTGTCGCCGACGCTTGGAAACTTGATCCTGACAAGATGAAGATCGCATATTCGCTTTTGGCTACCATCAGGGGCATTCCGCAGTTGTTCTACGGTGATGAGATGATGTTCGCAACCGGAAAGGATTACAAGAGCGACGGAGAGCTCAGGATGGATTTCCCTGGTGGTTGGGCTGGTGATCCGGTCAACTTGTTCACCGAGGAAGGCCGTACGGGAGTCGAGGCGGAGCTTCACGACTATGTCAAGACACTCTTCCAGTGGCGTAAGGGCAAGGAGGTCATTCACAACGGCAAGACAAAGCATTTTATGGCCCGTGACAACACCTATGCGTATTTCCGTTACAACGACACTGACAAGGTGTTCGTCTATGTCAACGCCTCTCCCGAGGAGAAGACGATTCCTTGGTCACACTATGCTGAGATTACCTCAGGCCTCGGCGCTGGCACCAATGTCCTGACTGGCGAGAAGGTGACCATCACCGACACCACAGTCGTCCAGCCCTGCACAGCATTGGTAGTGGAATACTGATTGCTACCGTAGAGGTGTGACCTCTCAGAACCACTGCCACCCTCGGCACGTTAAGAGGGAGGGGCCCTTTAGGGAGGGGCCGCGAAGCGGCGGTTCTGGGAGGTCACACCTCTATGGCTGGAAGGGGATTATTTTGTCCGTCCGACGAGTTTGTCGGCGAAGAGGCGGAGGCGTTCGTAGCGCTCTCCGTCGCAGACCTTGGCGGCCGCTTCAAGGGCCTTGGCTGTGAGATCAAGGATGGTCTGCTTGGCGTCCTCCGCCACACCATAATTGTCGTAGAAGCTCTTGACCCAGGCAATTTTAGCTGCCTTCTCCTCCTTTGAATCGGCAGGGGATCTCATCTTATCAATCAGCGCCGAACGGTGTGGAGCATCCGCTTTCTCGATCGCTCTGATGGTTAGCCAGCTTTTCTTGGAATTGACGATGTCGCCTCCGATAGGCTTTCCGAACACCTTCTCGTCGCCGTAGGCGTCAAGATAGTCATCAGCTACCTGGAAGGCAAGGCCGAGGTTGTAGCCGTAGCCATAAAGGGATTCACAATCGAGTTCCGGAGCCCCTGCGATTAGAGCGCCCATCTTGGCGGCGCATGCGATAAGGACACCTGTCTTGAGGCCAATCATCCTCATGTATTCGTCCATAGTCACATCATCCCTGGACTCGAACTCCATGTCATACTGCTGCCCGTCACAGACCTCCGCGGCTGTCTTTGAGAATAAGGCAAGGACATCGCTCAGGACCTCTTTCGGGGCTTTCGCGATGCGGGAATAGCTGTCGATGCACATCACGTCGCCTGATAGGATGGCGGTGTCCGGATCCCACTTCTTCCACACTGTGTCCACTCCCCGCCGGAGCGGGGAGCGGTCCATAATGTCATCATGGATCAGTGTGAAACTGTGGAAAACCTCCAACCCGGCGGCCGGCTCAAGTATCTCCGGACCGAACTCGCTTTTGTAGAGGGAATATGTTGTCAGGCAGAGTTTTGGCCGAAGTCGTTTTCCTCCGATGGCTATCATGTACCTTAGCGGGTCGTACAGACCGGCTGGTTCGTCAGTGAATTTGATTTCGCCAAATAGAGCCTTCACGGCCGAATCGATTGTTTCCTGCCTGATCATGTTTAAAGTGTTTTATTTGAATAACTTAGGTGCGAATGTGTTAAGGTAGAGGCGCCAGTTAGCCCATGTGTGTCCGCCATCTGAGACGAAGAAAATGTGGTCAAGTCCCTGTTCTGTCAAGGTCTTGTCCAGAGCCTTGGAGCCTTCAAAAAGGAAGTCAGCATCGCCGCAAGCGAGGAAGTAGAGTTTGACTCCCGCTTTCTTCAGGGCGGCGATCTGCTCTGGAGTCGCCCTGCCAGCGGCTGAAAGAGGGCAGATGTAGTCGAAGAGCTCGGGGAAGAGGATTGACGCGCTGATTGTGTGGCCTCCACCCATCGACAGGCCGGCGATGGCCCTTGACGCTGGCTTGGGAATAGCCCGGAAGTTCTTCTCGATGAAAGGAACTATCTCAGTACAAAGGCTTCTCACATAAGCGTCACGGTTCTCTTCTGCCCTCCAGTTGATGTTCTTCTCAGGAATATTCAGAGTTCTTGCGGCCTGCTGGCCAGGATTGCCGTTGGGCATGACCACGATCATCGGCTCGGCAAGCCCCTTCTCGATTAGGTTGTCAAGAATCTGCGCGGTGCGTCCCATTGAGATCCAGGCTTCCTCGTCGCCACCGGCTCCGTGAAGCAGGTAAAGGACGGGATACTTCTTCTTAGGATTGTTCTCGTAGCCATAGGGAGTGTAAACGGTCAGCCTGCGGCTGTAGCCGAGGATGGCGCTGTCGTACCAAGGATGGCTGACTGTGCCGTGGGTCTTTGCCTCGGTGTAGTTCTCGGTCCTCTCGCCGGGGACTATCAGCATCGGAAGATAACGGGTGCCGTCCCTTTGTACCAGGACATTCTGGGGATCGTTGACAGCGACACCATCCACCACGAAGTTGTAGGTGTAGATCTCGGGCGGGGGGAGAGGAATCTTAACTGACCAGATGTTCCCTTCTCCACGGGTCATGTCGATAGTCCCACCCCAAGGGTTGGGTAGCCAAGATCCGCTGAGTTTGACGACTGTAGCATAATCGGCTTTGAGTGAGAAGGTTACACTGTCTCCCTGGATGAGAGGGGAGACGATAGGCCTTTGGTTGCCTCTCGAAAAGTTAGCCAGTTCTTGTGCCTGGATTCCGGCGGCTGCCGCCAGGGTCAAGGCGATTGTCAAGATTGTACGTTTCATATCATGTGGTTTGAGTGGGTTGCCATTCTATGCCTCATCATCGTCATCATCATATTCATCCACCTCATAGGCGGTGATGTCGAACTTGTCCCAGGCTTCCTCCATCTCCCGCCGTTCTTTCTTGGTGGGGCGGCCTGAACCTCTTTCCCGGCGCAGGAAGAAGGTTTCCACGGGAGCGTGGAGTTTGTCCAGTTCAGCTTGGGGAGTGAGATTCTCCGCATGGTCCGGAACCAGTTTGGCTCCAAGGCGGTGCGCTGGAATCTGCTTGATTCTGTAGATGTATTGGATTATGCCTTTATGGATGGTGATTGTCTCGCCTGGTTTGACCAGCCTTGAGGGCTTTACGTTCGAGCCGTCAATCTTGACTTTGCCGCCTTTGCAGGCCTCAGTCGCCTCTGTGCGGGTCTTGTAGATGCGGAGCGCCCAGAGGACTTTGTCGATTCTGTCGGATTCTGCCATGGTCTTAATTCCAGTTTCTTAAATGTGGGTCAGGTGTGTCTTCAGTCGGTTTGGTGTCACCGGTGTAAGAATCCGGATCGACCCGCCGCTCGACTGTCGTTTCCAGAAGGACGGTTCCGTCCTTTGCCGGGAATATGAAGAAGTCATTGACTTCAGAAGGAACGAGAACGACTTCTCCGACGTCAATCGGGACGTCGGTAAAGTCCATATCTTCGGTACCTTGCCGGATGATGGCCGCTCCTGAGAGGCAGTGGTAGGCGGCGAAGGAACCGGGTTGGTCGCTGAATATGTGCAAAGGATTCTGAAGGTCCAACTTTGTCACCTTGAACTCGTTCCGCTCCACAATGATTATAGAATTCGGGCCTGCCGCCCCAGCGGCAATGCCCCTCCGTTCAACGTCTGCTTCGCAGACCCCACCACCGGCTTCGCCGGCGGTCCCCCCTCTTACGTGGCCGAGGGTGGCCACGGTTGCCGGAGGGGCAAAGCCGTCTGGGGCGGTGGTGTACTTCGAGAAGTTGATTAAGTCGAAGGCTTCAGTGAGATCGGAGGGGGCCTGGAGATTGAAGGTCATCTCGGAACATTCTGATATTTCGATGATTGACAGACCGGGACCGGCGGCGAAAACGGTCCCTGGCTCAATAACGAACAAGTCTCCTGCCTTTGGATGAACCACATTCAGAACCTCAGTGATGCTTGAATCCAGACAACGCTCATAGAACTCGCCAGGAGCGACATCCTTCGCGAGACCGAGATAGATCCGCGCGTCTTTGGACGCCTTCTCCACGTACCACGTCGCGGTCTTGCCGAAAGAGTCGTATCGAGCCTCGGACTCAGCATCAGGCACATTGACCTGAAGCGGCTGCCAACTGTCTGTCTTAAAGGACTTTATCAAGATTGGGAACTGAAGTCCGTAGTATTCGAAAGAGTCATCGCCCACGACGCGCTCCATATAGGTGCCCATGAGTTCGCTCAACTTGTTGTCGGCAAGCCATCCATTCCGCACCTTCGAGTCCACCAACCCCAGGTCCGCGATTTTGTAATGGACCTCACCCCATGGTCTCTGATCCTTGTCCTCGAGGAACCTCAGGGGGTACAGTTTCTTCTCTTTATCATCCATCCCAATCAGACATTTTCCCAAATATATGCAAAAAAACTCAATCGACAACGTCCGAAGGAACGTACCATATAGCTGTTGAGACTTTCTGATAGCCCATGCGACGGTAAATCCCCGCATAACGGCTGACCTGAGTCTTGTAGTAAGGATCTTTCTCCCCGAATTTGTAGTCTATGACCGTGACGACCCCGTCTTTGACCACCACACGATCCGGCCGCCATTCCTTGCCATCGGTGTCGATAAGCGCGACCTCATTGAATATTTCCGCTCCTTCAATCGGGAACCATTCAGGATGTGCGGCTATCCTTTCTGTCAGTAGGTCAACAACTTCCGCCTCCTTATCCCTGTCGAGATCCCCTTGCCTGACGGCCAGCTTGACTGATGCTTCAAGGTCTGAGGGCACTCTTACCCTCGAGAGGATATCGTGCAAGACAGTGCCATTATGCCTGGCTTCCTCTATGGCCACTCCCTCATCAGTGAAGAAATTGGTCGCCTCTGAGGAGAGCCTGAGCCTTCCCCGGTCCTTGGAATCGTCATCATCGCTCTCCGGATTCAGAGGGAAGGAAGGGTAGCCAGGCTCACGCTTTGTCATGCCAGATTCTTTCCTCTTCATCTTCGAGAAGTCGTACATTTCACCCAGGCTGAAGACACGGGTCAAATCATCGCTACTATCCTCTTGGGCAAAACCTGTGAGCAGATTCCCGTCACCGAGATAATCTTTCAGGATGCCGGCCAGGCTTGAAGCGGAGGAGCAACCGCTGTCAGCTATGATGGTCATTCCGTTACAAGCCCTTGTCATAGCGACATACAGAACGTTGATGTTGTCAATGTATTGGAGGAAAAGCTCATTCCGGTAGTCTTTCTCGAAAAGGGTTCCGGAGCTTTTCCCTGAAAGGTCGATGTCGAAGGCTGTCTTTTCGATTCCCTGTAGAGAAGTGCCCTCCACATCGGGGACGGACCAGGACTTGCCGTGCCGGAAAAGGCCGACTTTCTCCGCGTAAGGTAGGATGACATAAGGGAACTCAAGCCCCTTGGATTTATGGATGGTCATGACCCTGATGGCCTCCACATCGGAAGGGGAGCTGACCATCGGTTTGGCTTTGTCCCAAGCCTTCAAGAAGGTGTCGAGGGAGTTTCCATTGACGGCGACATGGTCCATCACATAATCCATAAATGACTGGATGTAAAGTGTTTCCCTTTTGAATATCTCCTTGTCAGGCCCATTTGCGAGGAGCCTCGCAAGTCTTTCGCAAAGATCGACGAGGGAGTGGAAGGAAAGGTCGCTGACATCGAGTCCGGCTTCTTTGGCGAGATAGGATCCTATCGTGTCCTCAGGGTTCTTGACAGATGAGATCAGCGAGACAAGCTTTCTGACGATGAAAGATGACTTCAGCTCCCACGAGTCGTCCGAAATCACATCCAAACCGTTATCCATCAAGAAGGAAGCTATAATTGAACCTTCACTGTTGTTCCTGACCAGGACCGTTATGTCCCCAGGAAGCGCTCCCGCGTCCATGACTTTCCTGATTGTCTGGAGTATGTGGTCATTCTCATCCTCCACAGGGCAGAACACGGCTTCAACGAAACCATCATCAGCCTCATTGGACATCACGAGCTGCTCCTCAAACTCGCCATCGTCTTTTTTGCCATAGATCTTGGATACGGATATTCCTCCGGCCACATCTCCATACGCTTTGTCCAATCTCTCCGAGGCGTAGGCGAAGAACTTGTTGTTGAACTCCACTATGTTCCTCAAGCTCCTCCAGTTGCCTTTCAAGTTGTCTTCGACCGCGGTAGGGAACTGCTTGGCGACATCCGCCGCCATCAGCTTCCAGTCGGATCCCCTGAAGCGGTAGATGCTCTGCTTGACATCTCCAACCAGCAGATTATCAAAACCTTCCGAATCACTATTGGCTATCAGTGGCTTGAAATTCTCCCACTGCACCCTGGATGTGTCCTGGAACTCATCCAGCAGGAAATGCTCAAACCGTACCCCCAATTTTTCGTAGATGAAGGGAGCGTCAGCCCCGTCGATTATGTTCTTTAATAGGACATTGGAGTCATCGAGACTCAACACGTTCTTCTCTTTGAGCAGGTTCTGGAACTCTCTTCGCAACTCGGAAGCGATTCCGAGAGAACCTATCTGTCCCAGCAGAAGAAGGGCAGTGTTGTAGGCTTTGATCCCTTGGTCGTAAAATGCCACGAATTTGGCGAATGGAGGAAGGAGTTCACCCTCGAGATAGTTGTAGATCTTTTGGTCTTTCTGTTTGAACCATTCGGTGTAGTCTGACGCTTTCCTGCGAACCGCATCCGAGATTCCGGGAATCTCTGATTTGGGCTCGACCGCATCGATCTTTACCAGATACTTCCCAAGCCATCCCGATTTCGTGTCGTAGGTGGATAACCCATTGTCCGAGAACGCTTTATTGACTTCAGCCGCCGCCCCTTTAAGACCATCGGTGAAGTCAACCATATACTGTCTGAGGCGGTTTCTCAAGGCAGAGAGGCTCTCTTTTGAATAAGCTTTCTCCTCATCGATCCCATATTCCTCCACCACGGTGCGGAGCTCCTCGGACTTGAGGCGGCCAGCCATCTCCGTCAGCTTATTCTCAAGGTCCAGCTTCCCTCCTTGCTCGATCTGCTCCATCAAGTTGTCGCTGAGCCACCCCAGTAGAGCCTTGTCGTCCTCGGTCAGGGAGTCCAGTATCCTGTCAACAGTCTCAGCCACGAGGGAATTCTTGTCCAGTTCCACCTGATAAGAGGCGAACTGGCCAATCTCTTTGGAGAAGGCCTTCAAGGTCTGTTGGAAGAAACGGTCAATGGTGCTGATAGCGAAGGCTCCGTAGTCGTGGAGAATGCGGATCAGGATGTCCTCGGCCTTTTTCTTGAGGGCTGTTTCCGATGAGAATAGCGACGGGATGAAATCGTCCTTGTAAGGAGACTTCGAAGGGTTGATGGAAAGGGTGTGGAGTTCCTTCAGAATCCTCCTTTTCATCTCGTCAGTAGCCTTGTTGGTGAAGGTCACGGCTAGGATATGGCGGTAGGCGGAGGGATCGCTTTCAGAGAGGAGGATCCGGATGTAGGTCTCGGCCAGATTATGTGTTTTGCCGGAACCGGCTGATGCTCGTAATATCTTGATCATGACTATCTTCCGCAAATCATTTTGAAATCACAGTACTTGCAGGTCTCTTGGTTCGATGTGCGGTTCCATGGCAGGGAGACATCCTTTATCTCAGCCAAAAGGTTGTGGAGCCTATCTATCATGTCGTCCTTGAACTCCACGCACATCGGGACATTCTTGATGCCCTCCTTGAAAAGTTTCGCCGGCTGGTAAACGGAGTTGATGATCACCTTGTCCTTCAGTTCCGGATCCTCAAGGACCATGATGTCATAGATGAACATTTGCAGGGCGATCTTCGGACGCCCCTTGTTATCTTCTCCGAATATGGCGGCCGCGACTCCGGGAGCGGTAGAAGGGTTGATGTCAACATCCTTGTCATCCACCTTTCCGGTCTTGTAGTCGATAACCCTCACTTCTCCGGGCAGGAAACTGTCCATCCTGTCTATGAATCCCTCGAACTTGAACCCATCTATGGTCGTGGTGACTTTCTTCTCCAGACCTAATACCTTGAACGAACCGACTCCCAATTTCTCCATCAACTCCTTGTCCCTCCGGAGGGTTTTTATGACATATTGGACTATAACATTCTCATATACAAGGTTTCTGCCTGTCACCTCGAGAGTGTGAAGCTTGGCCATTATGAGACTTCTGACCCTCCGCTTGATGTCGGCTTTACGACCGGCCCATGAGGTTACATATTCCTTCGTGACCTCCTTCATGGCATCGGGGAAGGTGGAGTTCAGTCTCTTGTCATCTATGTCGTAGGAAGGATTCATCGCTCCTTCACCCGTGTAAAGAGCCTGCATAGTGGCGTGATAGACCTCGCCGATGGTCCCCGCGTCCAAGTCCTCGGCGACCTCGTTTTCTTCCTTGAGCCTCTCCACCTTGGAGAAATAGAACATGGCGGGGCAGTCGAGGTAGTTCTTAAGGGATGAAGCCGAGAGTGAGGCACTCTTCAACTTCTCGATATGTTCCTCTGTCTTAGGTATTTCCTCGGCGAATGACTCGACCTTTGCCTCGGCTTTCACGAAGCTCCTTTTGAGAGGAAGGTTGTAGTGGTACTCGAGCTGTTTGATGAAACGGCTTTCCTCTCCGCTCTTGAGACCTTCAGTGCGGGAATCGTACACGAGAGTGACTGTCTCGGCCCTCTGGATCATCCTGTAGAAATAATATGCCCAGATGGCGTCCTGGTACTCGTAGGTCGGCAGGCCGAACCCTCTTCTCAACTCAGGCGGGATGAAGGAGGAACTGACGCTCCGGCGGGGAAATACTCCCTCATTGCAGGACAGAATCACCAGATGCTTGAAGTCCAGTGCCCTCGTCTCCAAAGGCCCCATGACCTGCAGGCCTTTCAACGGCTCTCCGTTAAATGGGACCGACATCGGCCCGAGGAGTTGGTCCAGCAACCTGAAGTAGGTGGCCGGAAGTACCTCAAGATCATGCTCTTCCAATTGATTTATGGCTGAATAGGCCTTCTTGGAAAACTCAAGCTCAATCGCCATGTCGGGAGTCTTTGCCATTGCCGCGGCAAGCCCGCGGATCAATGCTTTCTGGTACTCGGCTATTGCCCTGATCTGCTCTTTATCAGTCACGCTGGTGTTTCTCGCTACCGGGCTGAAAATCAAATCAAGCAATGGAGTACCCCGAAGCTCCGCTGCCGGGATGTAGTACTTGGCCTGTTTCTTAACCTCGGCGGCTTTCTGGAGGGTCTCCTTGTCACCTCGGGTGATCTCTTTGAAGAGTCCCGAGGCGAAAACCGACCAGACCTGGTTGTGGTAGAAGTACCATTCGCCATCCTTCTGGCGTAGGTGTATCTGCATGGAGGCGATCAAGTCCAAGAAGTCGTATAGCGAGCTCCCTTTCATTGGATAGCCCATCGTCACGTTGACATCCTTGATGTGTGGAGGAATAGAGTTAAGCACAGGAAGCAGAAGGTTCTCATCAGGAAGGATCACCGCCCTGTCCTCATCCTTTAATAAAGAAGTGAGGAGCTTCGCCTGACCCACCGCGGAGGGTACGCTTACAACCTCGATTTCAGGCACTGGGAGGGGACCGTCATCAAAAGGGAAGGCCTGCCCGAACTCTTCCAGGTTCCTTGCCATGAATAAGGAAGCGTTGTTACGGGGATCCTTGAGCATGTCCGACGAGAAGTCCCAGCAGAAGGTAGCCAGACCCGCTGAACGCATCTTCCGCATGACAGTCCGCTCGCACTCACTCAAAGCGTTGAGACCCACGAACACATATTCCCTGCCTTCTCCTTCCACCGAGGCAAGCACATCAGCGACAGACTCGTTACCGAGCCTTTCGGCCAGATTCCTGTAGGCCATGCCCTCGTAGGCCATCCCATTGGAGGACAGGCGCTTCCTGAAACTCTTGTAGAGCGGGAGAAGTAGATTCCATATTTCCAGAAAGCGCTCCTTGACAGGGGCTGAATCTCTCTTGTCTGGCTCCTTGAAATGACGAGCGAAGCTTTCCAAGGCCTTTCGCTGGTTGTCTGTCAGGTACGAGAAAGAGTCTTGGATCTCCTTGAACTCCTTGACATTGGTGAAAAGCCGGTCAGGGGAGACCAGGTATTTGTCCACGTCGTCAAAATCGCCAAGGATCACATCGCCCCAGAAGATGAACTCGTCAAGAGGCTCCGGGCTCTTGTTCAAGGTCTTGTAGCAGTCGTACAACTCGAGAAGAAGAGTCACCCTGTCACTTGCCCTTGTGCCTGAGACTTTATAGAAGAAATCATTGATAGTCAGCATCTCCGGAGCCTGAATGGGCTTCCCGGAAGCCGCCACCGACTCACCCAGGTATTTCTTGAAGAAGACCTGGGACCGGCGGTTCGGGAATATGAACGCGCGGGTGGAGATGTCCCCTAAGGACATGTAGTGATCCGCCACTTGTTTAAGAAAAGGAGTCATATCACAATCTTGTTCTATAAAGATATGATGTTTTGGTCTTTTTCGCAAAGATAATGGACGATTGTGCCAAACTATTATACAAGGAATATTGAAATACTTTCATATATTTGTCAAAACACTTCATTGTTATGAAAAAGAAATTCAGATGTCTAGTTTGCGGGTTTGTCTATGAGGGAGAGAACCCGCCCGAGCGTTGCCCCCAGTGTAAGGCACCCGCGAGCAAATTCGTGGAGATAAAAGACGAGGATGGAAAACCACAGTGGGCCTGTGAGCACCACATCGGCGACGGTAAAGTCGAAGATGCGGAGGTCCTTCAGGGTCTCAGGGACCATTTCAACGGCGAATGCACCGAGGTGGGTATGTACCTTGCCATGAGCCGTCAGGCCGAGAGGGAAGGCTATCCTGAGATTGCGGACGCTTTCAAGCGTTACGCTTTCGAGGAGGCCGAGCATGCCTCCAAGTTCGCTGAGCTTCTCGGGGAAGTTGTCTGGGACACAAAGACCAATCTCGAGAAACGTTACCAGGCTGAGGCCGGAGCGTGCGAAGGTAAGCTAGCGATAGCAACTAGGGCAAAGCAGCTCGGTTATGACGCTATCCATGACACTGTCCACGAGATGGCTAAGGATGAGGCCAGGCATGGCGCCGGATTCTATGGCCTTCTCCAGCGCTATTTTGGGAAGAAGTAGCAGGATATGAGCAAAATAAATGGTTTGATCTGCGCGCCGTTCACTGCGTTCGACGCGCAGGGTCTTGTTAATTTGGAGCGGGTTCCTCTTCAGGCCAAGTTCTATAAGGAGAACGGGGTCCGCGGGGTTTTCGCCTGTGGCACTACCGGTGAGGGAACATCCCTTTCCATGGCTGAGAAGAAGGCGCTTTTCAAGGAGTGGGCGAAGCAGCGGAGTGAGAGTTTTGCGGTGATCGGTTTCCTTGGCGGAACGAGTGTGGCGGACTGCCGGGAATTGGCTGTCTATGCCAAAGAGGTGGGCTTGGACGCTGTAGCGATGACGGCTCCATATTACCAGAGGCCAGCATCCGTCAAGGATCTTGCCCTGACCGTCGCTGAGGTTGCCTCATCCGTCCCTGACATGCCTTTTTATTTCTATCATATTCCAGTCCTGACCAAGGTCTATTTCCCGATGATCCGGTTCCTGGAGATTGTGGATGAGCTGGTTCCCAACTTCGCCGGCATAAAGTACACGGACGAGAACATGATGGACTTCCATCAGTGCCTTGAATTCAAAAACCGCATGTACAATATCATGTGGGGAAGGGACGAGATGATGCTTGAGGCTCTCTCAATCGGTTGCAGAACCTTTGTGGGCAGTACCTATGGCTATATGGCACCTCTGTACCTGGCCATCGAGAAGGCTTTCGACAATCAAGATATGATCAAAGCCTCCTGCCTGCAGTTTGAGGCGGTCAACCTCATAACACTGTTGGACAAATATGGCAGCGGCACGGGGAAGGCTTTCATGAAGGCCGCCGGCCTTGACCTCGGCCCCTGCCGCAGGCCTCTCAATACCCTTGAAGGTGAGAAGTTTAACGATTTCATCCGGGATCTTTCATATACCAAATTCGAATTCTGGAAGAACTCAATGAAATAAGATGCTCCGCCGCCTTGCCATAATAGCCACCTTGGTCGCCATCCTTGGCTCTTGCTCCGCCTCCAGGCGCGCGAGGATCACTGTTGGCGACTCACTTCCTTTGACCGGTGTCGAGGATCTGATATGGACATCAACCGTACTGCCTCCATCTCCTACCGACACTGCCGCCAATCTGGGACTTGCCGGGGTCTATGCCGGGAAGATCGGTGATTTTCTGGTGGTGGCCGGAGGGGCTAATTTCCCTGATGGACTGCCTTCCCAAGGAGGGCCTAAGGTTTGGTACTCAGATGTTTATGTTCAGGATCACGGAGGGGTGTGGCGTTGCTGGCCCGGGGCTTTGGGTAAGGAATCCGCTTATGGTGTCACGGTTCCCTGTGATGGAGGGCTGCTTCTTATAGGAGGCAGCCGGGCGGAAGAATGTCTCTCTGAAATAAGGTTGTTGAGGCTGGATCCCACAGGCCGGCCGTCGGTCGAGAAGTGGGGCGAACTTCCTGTCCCGTTATCGAATATGGCTGGAGGCCAGATCGGTTCGCAGGTCTTCTTGGCTGGAGGGATATCCTCAATGGGGGCTGACCAGAAGGCCTTGGACATATTCCTGAGCCTCGATCTGAAGTCCCGGCAGACGAAGGAGTTGCCTTGGCCTGACGCTCCGGCAAGGGCATTCGCTGTCGGAGTGGTCCAAAGCGATGGCTTGGACAATTGTTTCTACCTGTTCAGCGGTAGGAATTACCACGGTGATTCCCCGTGGGAGGTCCTACGTGACGGATGGGCATGGAACCCCCGTCTTGGGGAATGGAAGCCGGTGAGGGGAGAGTTCCCTGTGATGGCCGGATGCGCTGTGCCCTACGGGACCAACCACATCCTTTTCGCTGGCGGAAGAAGCGAGGATCCTTCCATACCAGACAATGTGCTTAGGCTTTATCACACAATTACTTCCACCATGCTGACCGTGCCGGTCAACGATCAGGTTCTTCCGGTTACGACCAGCATTCTCAGGGATGGTGACTCGTTCGTCGTTTGCAGCGGCGAGGTGGCTCCCGGAGTTCGTACCCCAGTGATTCTCAGGGGAGAGATCAGAAGCCATGTCCGGAGAATGGGATGGCTTGACATCGTCGTGATATTCCTTTACTTCTCTGTGCTGGCTTGGATGGGTTGGTTCTTCTCCAAGCGCCAGAAAAACACCGACGACTATTTCAAAGGTGGCGGGAGGATCCCTTGGCCGATAGTTGGTCTGAGCATATTCGGAACCACTCTGTCCGCCATCACTTTCATGTCCATCCCGGCAAAAACTTACGCCACCGATTGGAGTTACCTGCTCTTCAATTTCGGTATTGTGATGGTCGTGCCTATAATCACGCTCCTTTTTATTCCCAAGTTCAGAAGTCTCGGAGTCACAACGGCTTACGAATATCTTGAGCAGCGTTTCAGTCCCTTTGTGCGGGTTCTTTGCAGCCTGTCTTTCATCTTGTATCAGGTCGGAAGGATGGGGGTTGTCCTGCTTCTTCCTTCCATCGCCTTGAACATTGTCACCGGCTTTGACATTTTCGCTTGTATTGCCCTGATGGGTTTCCTGGCGCTGGTTTACACCTACATGGGTGGTATCGAGGCGGTAGCGTGGACCGATGCCTTGCAGGTTGTGGTGCTTATCGGTGCTGCTTTGGCTGTGGTGTTCAGCATCGCCCACGCCACACCTGGCTCATTTCCGGCCCTTGTTTCGACCGCTGCCGCCGATGGAAAACTCTCCCTCGGTTCTCTTCGTTTCGACCTGCGCCAGACCACCGTGTGGACGGTCTTGATAGCGACTGTTTTCACGAACATCACTACCTACGGCACTGACCAGACAGTGGTCCAGCGCTACCTCACGACCAGTACCGAGAAGCAGGCCCGTAAGAGTGTCTATACCAACGCCTTCCTAAGCGTCCCAGCCACTTTGCTGTTTTTCTTTGTGGGCACGGCGATCTATGTTTTCTTCAAGTCTCATCCTTCGGAATTGAGCCTTGGGATCAATGATCCGGACGCCATCTTGCCTTGGTATGTCAGCCTTCACATACCTTCCGGGGCCTTAGGGCTTGTGATCGCCGGAATATTCGCCGCCGCTATGTCCACGATCAGCGCATCCATGAATTCTGCCGCTACCGCCTATGTGACCGACATCCATTCCAAGATCAACCAGGGTGCTCCGGCAACTTTGAAGGTGGCCAAGGCGACCACTTTGGTCATCGGACTTGTCGGCATAGCCTTCGCCCTCATGATGGCGACTTGGGATGTGAAATCGCTTTGGGATGAGTTCTCAAAGATCCTTGGCATCCTGCTGGGAGGCCTTGGAGGCCTGTTCCTCTTGGGATTCCTTTCCCGCAGGGCGAACTCTACAGGTGCGGTGGTCGGACTTCTCACTGGAATAGTGGTTCAGCTTATCGTAGCCCGCTCCCAATCGGTCCACCTCCTACTTTATTCTTCGGTCGGTTTCGTCACCTGTTTCGCTATTGGTTTTCTGGCGAGTCTTATATTCCCTTCCAAAGCGAAATTTTGAGAGAGTTTTTTAGTATATTTGCAAGGATAGACTATAATTTGTGAAATGGAGGCAAACAACAATTCTATAAAACTGTACTACAACACCGAGCGGGAAAAACTGCAGATGCCTGAGTACGGACGCAACGTCCTCAGAATGGTCGAGCAGCTTAAGACCATCCCTGACCGCGCGAAACGGAGTGAGCAGGCCAGGGCTGTGGTGAAGGCCATGGAGACTTTGAATCCGCAGGTCCACCAGCAGGAGAACTTCGAGCAGAAGCTCTGGGACCATCTCTACATGATCGCCGGCTATGACCTGGACATCGATTCCCCGTATCCGGCTCCTCTTCCTGAGGCCAAGGCCGCCCGTCCGATGGTTATTCCTTTGGACAAGACTCCCGTCAGGGCCAATCATTACGGCCGCAACATCGAGAGCATCATCGACCTTATAGCCGGAGAGCCTGAGGGTGAGGTGAAGACCGCCATGATCCGTTCTTTGGCGATCTACATGAGGCAGCAGTACCTTATCTGGAATAAGGACAGTGTAGCTGACGAGACGATATTCGGAGACATCGAAAAACTATCTGACTACAGGATTAAAATACCTGAGGGTCTGGAACTTACGAAGATTTCCCAAGACTCTAATTTCTCCCGTCCGGGCCTTAATCTCGGCATGTGTGGGCAGAACCGCAAAAGCGGCAAGAAAAATCGCAAGAACAAGAAGTGAATATGAGAAAGCTATGGAAAAACTTGGATGATGACGACAAGGCAAGGCTGGTCAAAGTGACCGGTCTTCTTATCGCCGCTTTCACTGTGTTCACTTTTCTCGCCACAGTCTCATATTTCTTCACATGGAAGGCGGATCAGAGCGCTCTGCTTGCCAGGGTCACTGACAAGTCTGTGCCTATCAGCAACTTGACGGGCAAGCTCGGCTACAAGTGGGCCAATCTGCTTGTCCGTGAGTGGTTCGGTCTTGGCAGTCTGGCGCTTATCCTTATTCTTTTCGCCGTCTCGGCCCGCCTCCTTCTCGGAAGATGGCGTTTCTCGATGACCAGGACAATCTTGCTCACGGTCTCAGGAGCTCTTGTGGCCTCTTTCTTCCTGGCTTTTGTCTCTGATCTGGCAGGTTGGGGAAATGTTTTCGGAGGTGGCTTAGGTGGAGAATGTGGTGAGTCAGTCGTAAGTTGGTCCCGCAATCTTTTCGGTTCCATAATCACCGCCCTGCTGATTTTGATGCTGCTTGGGCTTTGGCTCTTTTTCGCTAGCGACAAGTTCCGCTCGTGGCTTGATTCACTTGGGCAGGTCAAGGAGCCGGAGCCAGTTAAGCCTGAACCTGTCAGGCCGGTCCGCCCGCAGCCGGCCGTTGTCCCTCTGAGGCCGACGACAGACGCGCCATTGAATGACCGTAAAGAGGTGGTCGTTCCGCAGCCTGCCCCTGTCACCGCCAATCTCAAGGCAGATGATGACTCGTCGAAAGTGGTCACGAAGCCTGTTCCGCCCGAGACACCAACCACCGATAATTCATTGGAGATCATTAAGGGAGGAGACTTGTCCACTGAGATCACGAAGGAACTGGAGCCGATCAATGTGCGTGATGAGCTCCCCAAATACGAGTTTCCTTCTCTCGAGTTGCTTGAGGAATATGCGAGCGGCCGCCATGAGGTCACTGAGGAGGAGTTGATCAGGAATAACAATAAGATTCGCGCGACCCTTGAGAACTACCGCATCCAGATCAATGATGTTAAGGCAATTGTCGGGCCCACTGTGACTTTGTATAAAGTCTATCCCGCTCCTGGAGTGAAGATCGCCGAGATCAAGAAGCTCCAGGAAGACATCGGCATGTATCTCCATGCGAGGGGAGTCCGTGTCGTGACCTTGACCGACTCAGTCGGAATTGAGGTTGCCAATGACAGGCCTTCGATCGTCCCGATGAGGGCTGTGCTTAACGACGACGCTTTCAGGCAGAGCAAGGCCGAGCTCCCGATTGCTATCGGCTACACTATCCACCAGAAAGTCAAGGTGTTCGATCTTGCGGACGCGCCCCATTTGCTCGTCGCTGGTGCCACTAAGCAAGGTAAATCCGTGGGACTTAACGCCATGGTGGCTTCCCTGCTGTATTCCAAGCACCCCGCTGAGTTGAAGTTCGTCTTCATCGATCCGAAGATGGTCGAGTTCTCACATTACGGTAGAATGCTCCATCACTATCTTGCCGTCCTGCCCTCCAATGACGAGAAGGATGAGCTTGAGAACGCTATCGTGAAGAAGGCGGACAAAGCGGAGAAGGTGCTCAAATCGCTCGTGTCAGAGATGGAGCAGCGTTATGAGTTGCTCAGCAAGGCTTTTGTCCCCAACATCAAGCAATACAACGAGAAGTTCAAGGAGCGTCATCTGCTTCCGACGGAGGGCCACAGGTTCCTGCCTTATATTGTCACCATCGTTGATGAGTACGCCGACCTCACCATGTCGGTTGGTGGTGGGGGAGACTCCAAGGCAATGTCAAGGAGCATCTCGACATCAATCATCCGTCTGGCCCAAAAGGGAAGGGCGGCAGGAATCCACATAGTGCTCGCTACCCAGAGGCCTTCAGTAGATGTCATCACCGGTCTTATCAAGGCCAACTTCCCGACCAGAATTGCCTTCAGGGTAATCTCCAGAATAGATTCCTCTACCATTCTTGACTCCCCGGGCGCCGAGAAACTTATCGGTAAGGGAGACATGCTCTACTATGCCGGAGTTGAGATGGAAAGGGTGCAGTGCGCCTTGATTGATACCGATGAGATCAGCCGTCTTACGGAGTTCATCGGTTCGCAGCAGGGCTACAAGAAGAGCTACAACACGCCGTATTACCTGCCTGATGTCGAGGAGTCCACGGAAGAGGGTTCCGGTGGCATGGTTGACATGAAGAATCTCGATGAGAGGTTCGAGGAGGCCGCCAAGATGATAGTCTTGAACCAGCGAGGTTCCACCTCGGATCTTCAGAGGCGTCTTGGGATGGGATATGCCAAAGCAGGGCGTGTGATGGACCAGCTTGAGGCGGCCGGAGTCGTTGGACCTCAGGAAGGCTCCAAGCCTCGCCAGGTCCTAATCGGAAGCCTGGATGAGCTCGAGAAGGTCCTGGAGGCCTTCAGGAACCAGTAACGCGTTCTGGCACAACTTCTGCAATCTTGCCTTTCATCATGAGAAAAACCATTATCATAGCGGTGGCGATCCTCGCCTGTGGCCTGCCTTCAATGGCCAAGAGCAAGACCCTTTCGAACTTCATCGACAAGGTCTCTTCCTCACTTGTCTCATTCGATTACTCCTTCTCCATGAAGGCCGCCAACTCCAAGGCCAAGATGACCGGTTCCGGCAATGTCAAGGTCCAAGGAAGTTCTTTTGTGATGGATGGTAACGGACTGGAGATCTGGTGCGACGGAGCGACCAGATGGACGGTTGACAGGCTCGCAGAGGAGGCTCTTGTGGAATCGGTGGACGATTCCGCCGACAGCTACGCGACCAATCCGGCGCTTTTGATAACTTCAGTAGATGCCGCTTTCGAGGAGGCTTCTTTCGGAGCTTCCAAGTTCCAGGGCAAGGCGGTTGACGCTTCCGTCCTATCACCTGTGAATAAGGGGAAATATTCAATGGACATCGCTCAGTTGAAGCTTTTCTTCAAGAGTGGCACCTCCATTCTTGTCGGAGCGGAGGTGAAACTTAATGATGGCTCGATCTCCGAGATCGTGGTCTCCAATCTTGAGTTTTCTGATTCCCTGGACGAGAAAGGGTCCTTCCGTTTTGACGAAAAGACCCTCACCGATTCCTATGTCATCACCGATCTCCGGTAGACATTGATTATTATTCTTTATCATCTTTAACGCACCGGACCGAGGCTCTGAACGATTCCTTGTCACCGAATGCGCTGAATATGTTGTCTTTAGAAACGTAGATGTACCTGTACAGACCGGCGTCACCGTCGTTGTCCGAGGTCCAGAATGTGGCGTAGCTGTTTGTCCCCGCATATTTCTGGACACCTTCCTGATCCACAGCGTAGCCGAAAGGAGCGGCTGAGAATTTGACTTTGTTGCTGATCTTGACTTCCGGCCAGAAGGTCCACATCTTGGTGTCGTTCAAAGTCACATCGGCCATCATCTCACCAGCTGACATCGAGAGTTTCGCGAATTCAGCGTCTGAAGGAAGATGCCAACCTTCCGGGCAAGCTTCCATAGCCTCATTCCATGTGTATAGCCTGCCGGCGATTCTGTCCATCGCGGGGCTGTATTCGTAAGAAACACCGGAGTTGGAATAGTAGAGGTTGTTTTGCATCCAAACCTTGCCACCGGCTGTCGCGAGATAGTAGATTCCGCCGTCTCTGGGATCGACGAATTTGGCCGAATCGAGCTGGTAACCGGCACCTTTAAGGGAACCGTTGACTGATGGATCGACGACAGTGAATGATCGGGACGCGCTCAAGGCGGAATAGTCCTTGGCAAAGGCCATGACGCTGACACTGTAGGTTCCAACAGCCTCTGGGACAGAGACTTCCCAAGATCCGTCACCTGTTCCGGTTTCGGTCTTGACAGTGTCACGTCCTGCGATCCATGAACAATACCAAGTGTAACCCACACCACCGCCAGAGGGGTTGGAAGCACCTGAGGGAATCAGGTGAAAGTCCTCACCTTGAAGAACATACGAAGGAAAATCGAAAGTCAGGGTGCCGTCAAGATAAGGGGCTGTCTTGGTCTCCTCGTCTTTTTTATGACAAGCAGGCAAGACCGCCAGAGCGACGGTTGAAAGTATGAGGATGATGTTTCTTATCTTCATTTTGATCTTAAAGACATCTTTATCTTGCAAATATCGCGTAAAAAAAGCAAAAACGCCACTCTTTCAGCAAAAACCAGTCCAATGATGTCGATATTTCAGCATAATTGATTAATATTGCGTTGATGAAACGGCATTTCCTATTTATTTTTCTGTCCATTTCGGCGCTGATCCTTTTGGTCGAGTCTTGCTCCAAAGGAGGAAACTATCTCCAGCTCACTGGCTATGCGCAGGGAGGCACCTATTCAGTCAAGTTCAATTCTAAGGGTGTCAAGCTGCCTGCCGGAGAGATCCAGGCTGCGGTGGATTCAATCTTAACACTCATTGACACAACTCTTTCCGGCTACAACAAAGGCTCCCAACTGAGCCGTTTCAATGCGGGGGAGAGTGTCCAGGTGAATGATCTTTTCAAGGACATCTACTCGCTTTCCAGAAAGTTTTATGATGAGACAGGAGGCACTCTTGATGTGGCTTCAGGCCCTTTGTTCGACATCTGGGGCTTTGGATTCACTTCCGACAAGATGCCTTCCGCCGAAGTGGTGGACAGTGTCCTGGCCATCTGCGGGATGGACTCGCTCGATGAGGATATGCGCCCCAAGGCTCCTGGAGTGGTTCCGAGGCTCAATTTCAACGCTATAGCGCAAGGATACACCTCTGACAAGATTGCCGCCTATCTCCACTCTCTCGGAGTCAAGGACATGCTTGTGGACATTGGTGAGATCTATTGCGAAGGAGTTAACCAAAAAGGGATTCCGTGGTCTATTGGGATTGACAGGCCTTTTGACGGGAATATGTCTCCGGGTGCTGATCTGGACGGGATTTGGAGAGGAGATGGCAGTGGCTGCGGAGTTGTGACCTCCGGCAACTACCGCAAGTATTACGAGAAGGACGGGAATAAGTATTCCCACACCATCGATCCGAGGACAGGCTACCCGGTCCAGCATAACCTCCTGAGCGCCACCATAGTGGCTCCTGATGCGGTCACAGCGGACGCTTTCGCCACTTACTGCATGGTCATCGGTTTGGATGCAGCGAAGGATTTCATCAATTCCCGGGAGGATCTGGAAGGCTATCTTATTTACGACAATGGTGGAAATATGACCGAGTGGGCCTCTTCTGGCTTTAAACTTGTAGGGGAATAGCTCGGATTTCTATAAAAATGAAAGGCTTTTTGTCAATATCGGCAGTGTTGTGCCTGACGGCGGTTATCGCTGTCTCCTCCTCTTGTAGCACAATGAGCCGTACCGAGAAACAGCTCGCCAAGGTTGATGCTTATGAGTCTCCGGACATTCCGGCTCCGGGAGCTTTGCCTCCGGTGAGGCCAAGCGGCTTGGAATACGCGAGCGACGTTCTTGTCGTCACATATGACATCGAGATCGGTAAGGAGCCTCTGAAGAAGGCGATCAGGAAGTACGGAGCCTCAATAATCTACGACTACCGGATAGTGAACGCTATCGCTGTCAGGATTCCGGAACCGGAGAAGATCGGTGAGGCTATCCTGCATTTTGAGAAAGTCAAGGGTGTCTTGGAGGTCTCAAGAGATAGGGTCAACTATCTTGACCGGGGATATTTTCGGGAGCTGTAATTGACAACAAATCAACGGCTTGAGTCACTGAGAGGGCGGTTTCAACATTGAAGCCGCCTGTTTTTGTCCTGCATAATGAGTTGAGGTGGGCACCGGACTCAAGGGCTTCGCCCAGATCGCGGGCGAAGGCTCGGATGTATGTTCCTTTGCTGCAAGCGATTCGGATAGTCGCTACAGCCAAATCCAGCCCGGCAGTATCCGCCACATTGATCCTCCCGTCCGGGCCATCGGGCAGAGGACGCGGTGAACCCGGGCCGCGTCCATTCTCGCTTCGCTGCGGCTGAGTACGGCCCGGGTTCACCGCACCTTCTGCCCCTGCGGCAGAGCCATTAGTCTCGAAAGATAATAGCTCAAGCTCGTAGATGTTGATTCTCTGGACATTGAGGAGATTGGCGACACTATGGTCGAAGTCCTCCAAAACCTCTGTCTTCGCCTTGCCTCGCTCCTTGAACTGCCGCCTTGCCAACTCATATGCCCGGACTCCATCCACCGACTTTGCGGAGAATAGCGGAGCGACCTGATCCTGCTCCCCAAGGAATTTCGGAAGCAGTTGAGTCACAGACTCTTCGGTGACTTTATCTATGGGGTAAAGCTTATCGACGGCTTTCTCAAGATCAAAGGAGGGGGTAGTGGCTCCGAAAGCGATTCCGGCCACATATTCCTTGGACTCTTTCTGGAAAGACTCAGCAAGCCGGGTCGCCTTCCCTATGCAGACCAGCAGAACTCCGGTGGCCAGAGGATCAAGGGTGCCGGCATGTCCGACCTTCAGTTTTTTCTTCCCGAAATGCTTGCAAGCAGCCCATTTGATCTTCCGGACGACATCCGCGGAAGTCCACCTGTAAGGCTTGTCAATGGGAATGACAATCCCGTCGGGGTAGTCGTCTATGTTCCTCGACAGGATCTGCCCGCAAAAGCGGGAATCGGCGATTAAGGCCTTGGTCTCCAAGTGATTAGAGATCTATTTTCTCCCTTCTGCGCTCGTGGCGTCCCTCCTCGGCAGGGGTTGACATCCATGTGTTCACGATGCGGGTGGCCATCTGGTAGGAGATGAAACGGGCCGGGAGAACCAGCACGTTGGCGTCGTTATGGGCTTTCACGAGCCTTCCCACCTCACTGTTCCATGCCAGTCCAGCCCTTACTCCCTTGTGCTTGTTGAGAGTGATGGCCATACCGTTGCCGGTGCCGCAGATCGCTATTCCGAGATCGACCTCTTTCTTCTGGATAGCCTCACCCAGAGCGTGGGCGTAGTCGGGATAGTCGCAACTCACGTCTGAATAAGTGCCGTAGTCGGCCACATCATGTCCTTTCTTTGTGAGCAGCTCCGCAAGGCGGTTCTTGTACTCGTATCCGGCGTGGTCGCCGGCGACTCCTATCTTCATAATACGTTGATTTAAAATAATTTCTTTTTACTGACTGTAGTAACGAACTCTTTCAGGTAGAAGGGTTCGAAATAGGCCACATCCTCAAATCGTCCTTCATCCAGGGCGGCGGTGGCGGGCCTGGTCATCCCGGAGGCCTTCGGACAGCATTGTACGAAGACCGCATTCGGGTCATTTATGGTCTCTTTACACTTCCCGGCCCCGTCGCCAATAAACAGGACAGGACCTTCGGCGAGATATTCCTTGAAAGAGTCTTCGGTCACTACGCTGGCGACTGTGGGGGAGATCTGGCGGCAGTCGGGGGTGAACACTCCAGTATAGACTTCCATTCTCCGAGCGTCTATCATCGGGATTATGTACTTGCATCCTTCTGGCACAAGCCCTTCGTCGAGAGCCTGCCATGCCAGAGTGTCCAAGGTCCCGATGGAGATCAGAGGGATCCCGGCACCGAAACAAAGCCCCTTGGCAGTTGACACTCCGACTCTCAAGCCAGTGTACGAGCCTGGTCCTTTCCCTACCGCCACGGCGTCGCAGTCGCTGACTTTAAGTCCCTTTTCCTTGAGCATTTCACTGACATAGGGGGCTGTCATTGAAGCGTGGGCGCGGGGTTCCTCGCTCAACCTCTCGCAGACCACCTTCCCGTCCTCCACCAAGGCGGTGGAGCAGAGTGATGTGGATGTCTCAATAAGAATCAGTCTTCGCATCATCACTTCTTGAATATCAAACCTTTAAGATATGGGAATACGATGTCGGCCAACTCTTTGACAGGGTTGTAGAATATGGATTCATCAAGCTTCTCGGGGGACACGAAGGGTATGTTGGAGTTGATCGCGTCGAAAAGAATTATGACCAGTCCTATGATCAGGAACACCTTGATAAGTGCGAAGACAACTCCGAGGAGTTTGTTCAGCCAGCCAAGCATGACAACTTTCAAGACCTTCTCCACACCTTTGCCGACGAGGTGAGTGATTATCATCACTATCAGGAGGATGATAGCGAAAGCGATGACATGCAATATGGTTGGTGAGACTTCAGTGTAAGACTGAAGGTAGTCTCCGAGAGGGACTGAGAACTTGAAAGAAAGCCATGCGCCAAGGATGAGCGCGACCAGAGAGAAAGCCTGGCTTACGAACCCCTTTGACAGTCCGTGAATCACTGCCGGCACGCAGCAGATGATGATTATTATGTCAATTATACTCACTTTTTCTCCACTTGATTTATAATCGGGAAATGCCTATCTTTGCAAATTCGGTTGAGCCTCTGTTTCGTGAGACCTTCCGGATGCAAAATTAGAAAGAAAATTATGACATTCAAAGAGTACAAAGGACTGGATTTGGTTTCCGTAGGGAATGAGGTCCTTGAGAGATGGAAGAAAAACCGCGCTTTCGAGAAGTCCTTGGAAGTGAGGGAAGGTGCGCCTGAGTTCATTTTCTTCGAGGGACCACCGTCCGCCAACGGTAAGCCCGGGATCCATCACGTTATGGCCCGTTCGATCAAGGATGCGATTTGCCGCTATAAGACCCAGACCGGCTTCAAGGTCAACCGCCGGGCTGGCTGGGACACCCATGGGCTGCCTGTGGAGATTGGCGTCGAGAAGAAACTCGGCATCCACAAGGAAGACATCGGGACCAAGATCTCAGTTGAGGAGTACAACAAGACCTGCCGTGAGGAGGTCATGAAATACACCGCGGAGTGGGAGGAGATGACCCAGCGTGTGGGCTATTGGGTGGACATGAACGACCCTTACATCACCTACGACAACCGCTACATCGAGACTCTTTGGTACCTCCTGAAAGACATCTATAACAAGGGATTGCTCTACAAGGGCTATTCGATCCAGCCTTATTCACCATCCGACGGTACCGGGTTGAGTTCTCATGAGCTCAACCAGCCTGGATGTTATAAGGATGTGACGGACACGACCGCCACTGTCCAGTTCGAGGCTGTCAGGGATGATAAGTCAGAGGCGCTTTTCGCAGGATCCGACGCTCCCGTGTATTTCCTCGCATGGACGACCACTCCCTGGACTCTTCCGTCCAACACAGCCCTCTGCGTTGGTCCCAAGATCGACTATGTAAGGGTCCTGTCTTTCAATCCTTACACAGGCGGCAAGGCCATTTTCGTCCTCGCTAAGGAGCTAGTCGGCGCATGGTTCAATCCCAAGGCCGCATCTATTCCTCTTGAGGACTATAAGCCTGGTGATAAGCTGGTTCCATACAAGATTCTGGACGGATCGTTCAAAGGAATGGACCTGGTCGGCATCCGCTACAGGCAGCTGATTCCTTGGTTCACCCCAGTTGAGGAGGGAGAGCCTTTCAGGGTGATCTCCGGCGATTATGTCACCACGGAGGACGGTACCGGAATAGTCCATATCGCCCCGACTTTTGGAGCTGATGATAAGAAGGTTGCGGCCAATTATGGTGTCCCTGGCATCATGGTCATCGACAAGGATGGCAA
>JAEEGF012008122.1_pt1 | contig 37633 bp, 28 predicted proteins | sample 9134171 | NCBI WGS metagenome assembly JAEEGF01 (sample SAMN16246542, study PRJNA631951) | gut metagenome | biome: gut microbiome; feature: rumen; material: AP-attached | host: Bos | place: Iran: Karaj | collected 2018-10 | reverse complement strand
TTTATATTCGTCTCTGGAATGTTTAGAAAAAACACCACTTATCACAATCGACATACCCTTGAGGATTTCAGTCTGTTCCGCATTTTGCTCTGGTTCGAATTTCATTTTAACGCCATGCTGTTCCAAACGTCTGATGATAGCCCTGTTCTCCTCAGACTGGAAAAATTCAATAACACTGTTAGCAATCACAGTTCCGACTCCTTCAACTTCAAGTAGTTGTTGAAGAGAGGCATTTTTAAGCGCATCCATCGACTGGAATTTCCTTGCGAGCAGTTTTGCGGTAGTTTCTCCGACAAAGCGAATACCGATAGCGAAAACGACCCTTTCAAATGGGACATTAACCGTGTTTTTGATGGCATCGATGATTTTCTTAGCCGACTTAACCCTGGTTCCCATAGAACCATCGATATCTTGAATTTTTATATCATACAAGTCAGCGACATTTCTAATGATTCCTCTCTGAAAATAGTCGTCCACAGTCTCAGGTCCGATACTGTCGATATTCATCGCTTTTCTTGAGATGAAATGTTCGATTTTTCCTTTTATCTGTGGTGGACAGTGGTTTTCGTTAGGACAATAATGGGCAGCTTCCCCTTCCACTCTTTTAAGAGCAGCTCCACATTCCGGGCATTCGGTAATGAAAATGACAGGTTCCGTCCCCTCAGTTCTTTGCGAGAGATCCACTCCGACTACTTTTGGTATGATCTCACCCCCCTTCTCCACATAAACCATATCTCCAATATGCAGATCCAGCTGCCTGATAATATCAGCATTATGTAGAGATGCCCTTTTCACAACGGTTCCGGAAATGAGTACTGGCTCCATATTGGCGACCGGAGTGACGACCCCAGTTCTTCCCACCTGATAGGTGACTTTGACAAGTTTAGTGCAAGCTCTCTCTGCCTGGAATTTGAATGCAATAGCCCATCGTGGAGATTTCGCAGTGAATCCGAGGTGTCGTTGTTGTAGTAGTTCATTGACTTTCAATACTATTCCATCAGTAGCCACAGGCAGTTTTTTCCGTTCCACATCCCAAAAATTAATAAATTCGATAACTTCATCAATGTTATGACATAACTTGATATGTTCAGAAATTTTAAACCCCCAAGTTTTAGCCTTCATCAGATTGTCGTAATGTGTACTCTGGTTAAGCATTTCGTCTCCCAAAACATAATATAGATATGCATCAAGCTGACGATGTGCTACGAGTTCAGACTTTTGTGATTTAAGCGTACCCGATGCAGCATTTCTCGGATTAGCAAATAGCGGTTCCTCTTTGGCTACTCTTTCCTTATTTAGTTTGTCGAAAGATTTCCAAGGCATGAGAATTTCTCCTCTGATTTCGAACTCATGTGGGTATTCAGATCCATCCTTGAGCTGTAGGGGAATACTTCTGATAGTCCTAACATTAGCAGTGACATCGTCTCCTTTTTCTCCATCCCCTCTCGTCAGTGCTCTAATCAGCTTACCATCAACGTATGTCAGAGAAATACTGAGTCCATCGTATTTCAATTCAGCTACAATTTCAAAACTCTCACCGTTTAATCCGTTGCTAACCTTCTCATAAAAATCTCTCACCTCATTGATGTTATATGTGTTTCCCAATGACAACATAGGATATTTATGTTTCACTTGTTTAAACGACTGATTGATATCGCTTCCCACTCTTTGTGTAGGAGAATTTGGATCGTAGAACTGTGGGAAAAACATTTCGAGGTCCTGCAACTTCCTCATCATCTGGTCGAATTCAAAATCTGAGATGGTAGGCTGATTCAAAACATAATAATTGTAATTATGCTGGTGAAGCTGCTTTCTTAAAAGTTCAATTTCTTCTTGAGTGGACATGGAGTTAAAATAGAAGTAAAAAAAGAAGTAAACAAGTCAGTGGCTTGTGGACAAAAATTTAACAAATGAAATGCTAATAGAGAAATAGCTCAAAAATGTCTTCAGACTTAGCAATACATTTCACAGATGAACGACAGAATCCTGATTAACAGTTAATCAACCATTCTTTGACGGCAAAAATAGCCAGTGAAAATCTCGTCAACATGTTCTATTTGCTGATTAAAGATGCCAAAAACAGCGGAACCGCTTCCAGACATAGCCGCATATATCGCGTCGAGATCGTAAAGTCGGTCTTTAATAGCTGCAATTTCCGGATATTTTCTGAACACGCTCTTTTCAAAGTCATTAACGACATTATCTTTCCATTGTTCAATAGGCTGTTTCAACAATTCAGTGAGTGGAAATTCTGGTTTCTTTGGATTAATCATAGCGTATGCATCTTTAGTTGATACGCCGATATCGGGTTTTACAAGCACAATAACTTTCCCTTTTAGAGAAAGATCCAATTCTGTGAAAACATCTCCAATTCCTTGTGCAAACACAGGTTTGTTTTTGATGAAAAAAGAGCAGTCGGCTCCTATATTAGCAGCAATTTTTTGTAGTTGTTCGTCGGATAAATCAAGTTGAAACTTCTCGTTAAGCAGTTTTAATGTAAATGCCGCATCGGATGATCCACCTCCCAATCCTGCTCCAGATGGAATATGTTTATGGAGGTGCGCCTCAACCGGTTTGACCTTATCCGGGAAGAGTTCTTTAAGAGCATTATAAGCTTTAACAACAAGATTATCTTCTGGCCTTCCTGCAAGGATTTCTCCACTCACCTTGATAGTACACTTCTTTTCCTGCTTATCGGCAACAGTTATTTCCAAAGCATCAAGTAGATTTATGGGATAGAAAACTGTTTCAAGATTATGGTATCCGTCAGGTCTTTTTTCGACAATATTAAGACCAATATTAATTTTAGCATTGGGGTAAACAATCATATTATATTAAAAATCAGTAAGATTATACAAAAAGAATCGGAAACTCCCAAAATTATTTTCAAAATTACAAAAAAAAATCAAAAACACATCATGAATTTCAAAAAAAGTGGTAGCTAAATTAGTTGTTAGTATAGAAATAGTCCATGCGGATGTTTTTCTACTTTTTATAATGTTGTTGCCAATTAGAAACAGCACCAAAAGGAATGAAAATGAAAAAGACGCCCCGTGTTAAGAGCGTCTTCCCACTTGTACGACTACAAGTGTAAAAATAACATTCATTCAGTCCTTACGTTATCCTTTTTTCTATATATTTTTCCAAAAGTATTCAAATCAGTTTAATAATAAAAAATCTACTCAGAAAGGTGGCATTCCATCTTCCGGAGTGAACTCCGGTGCATTCTCATCTGTAAGAGCAGAGAAAGCGTCATCGTTTTTTGAAACATTCACATTATTCACTCTAGAAGGTTTCATAGTTCCGTCATCTTCTGGAAGCGGTGGTTGCTCATTCTCTGTGAAATAATCGGTAAATCTCGCATATTCACCTGTAAATCTAAGTCTAACATCCTTAACTTCGCCATTACGGTGTTTTGCAATGATTAATTCAGCAAGTCCTCTGGTGTCTCTTCCATAGGAGTCCTTATATATTTTATAATACTCAGGTCTGTGAATGAAACAGACCATGTCTGCATCCTGCTCTATAGCTCCTGACTCACGTAAATCAGAGAGTTGTGGTCGTTTACTATTAGCATCGTTAGGATCTGCGCCTGTCCTGTTCTCCACACTTCTGTTAAGCTGTGAGAGTGCAATAATAGGGATATTAAGCTCTTTGGCAAGTCCTTTAAGCGACCGTGATATAGTTGAGACTTCCTCCTGTCTGGAATTATAAGACATCCCTGAAGCATTCATAAGCTGCAGATAGTCGATAATAATGATTTTCACATCATGTTCTCTAACTAATCTTCTCGCTTTAGTTCTCAGTTCAAAAACCGAGAGAGATGGAGTGTCATCGATATAGAGAGGAGCATTATAAAGGTCTTGAATCTTATAGTCAAGCTGTTTCCATTCGTAAGGCAATAGTTGTCCGCTCTTGATTTTATCTCCTGTAATTTCACAGACATTGACAATAAGCCTATTGACGAGCTGAACGTTTGACATCTCAAGTGAAAACATAGCAACTGGCACCCTATTGTTAATCGCAATATTCCTGCACATAGACAGTACGAATGCCGTTTTACCCATAGCCGGCCTAGCCGCAATAACAATGAGGTCAGAATTCTGCCATCCACTTGTGACCTTATCAAGGGCATTAAAACCGCTTGAAAGCCCCGACAGTCCATCTTCCCTTTTTGCAGCAATCTGCAATAGTTTATATGCCTCGTCGATAACCGGATTGATTTGGGTATATTCTTTCTTAAGATTCTGTTTAGAGAGCTCAAAAAGTTTCCCTTCCGCCGTTTGCATAAGCTCAGCCATGTCCTGTCCATCATCGAATGCCATATCCCTGATTTGAGTGGTATAGGCAATAAGTTTTCTGGCGAGTGCTTTTCCCGCTATGACATTTGCATGGTACTCAATGTGAGCTGATGATAAAACTCTCTGAGAGAGCTCAGCAATATATAATGGTCCTCCGACCTTGTCGAGATTCGCGTCAACTTTAAGTTGTTCAGTAACAGTGAGTATATCTATCGGCTTATCTTCAGCCGCCAGTTTTTTTATAGCAGCAAAAATAACCTGATGTTTTGTGTCGTAAAAAGAGTCAGGATCAAGAATGTCAGATACAACTCCAATGGCATCTTTTTCAATAAGGCACGCTCCGATGACAGCAGCTTCAAAATCAAGAGCTTGTGGTTGGACCTTACCTAATTCGAGTAATTGCTGGGTGTCATTATAGTTTCTATTAAATCTTTTGGTGTCTTTTTTTTCGGCCATTCTATCAATCGGACAATCATAAATCGAATAAAACCATGTATTCGATAAAGAATGTTATAATAATTCATTCATTATGCAAATTTACTACAAAAATTAGAATTTACGCAAAAAGTAAAGTTAAAAATATTAACAGCAAATGTTAATAAGTGTTGATAACTTTCAAACATCACTCATAATCAATATATTAAAGTGTTGATAACTTTATATCCAATAAAAAGAGGTAGGCAGACAAAAAGGAAAGAAAAAGAGAAGAAGTAACAAAGAACAGTATTCGAGATGGAAGGCAAAGAAATAGTAATTCAAAAAATACTAGTAGAAAAAAGAAAAGGTCTGATTAATCAGACCTTTTCCAGATATAGAAACAAGTTTACAGACAAATTTATTTTATGATAGACTTAATCTGTGAAGACACCTGATCGTAAGCTTTTTCCCAGTCCGTGTCGATAGAGAATGGTGTCTCGGTTGCCTTGTCATTCACATACACATGTATTGTTTTATAGTCTGTGTCTTTGAACAAGGGGTTTTTAAGTGATGCATTTCTGAAGCAATCAATGACTTGTTTTTTCTTTGTCGCAGAAATTTTATTTGCTTTCAGCGCATACAATCTACAATCATCAACAAAAGACTTCATGTTGACAGCTTGTACGTCGTAGAAAAACCCCGTTTTCTGCAAACCTCTCTTAGAAACCTGTGCAGCAATATAATTCAATACAGTGATTTCGAACTGCGCAACATCGATTTGGTCTTGTCTTGACTTAGGGTCATTGACAACAGTAGTGGCAGCATCTCTAACAGTCTTATATAAAGACTGAGCTCCCACATTCATTGCAGTGAGAATTGCAAATGATAAGATACAAAATAATTTTTTCATAATTAAGGACTTGAAATTTTTTGCAAAGTTATGAATCTTTCTTGGTATGACAGCAAAAAATTCAGATAGTTTAACAAAAGGTAATCATTATTTAAGATTTTCCACAACATCTACGAGGAGTTTCCATGCCATATCGACAGTTGGAATGAGTAATTTCTCTTCAGGTGTATGTACATTTCTCAAAGTAGGTCCGAAGCTGATCATTTCCATATCCGGATAGACAGTAGCGAAAAGCCCACATTCGAGTCCAGCATGAATAGCTCTCACAACAGGCTGTTTCCCAAACAGTTTGTTATAAGAATTAACAGTCACATTTAACAGTTTTGTATTAGTATCGGGCTTCCATCCTGGATATCTGTCAGAAAAGTCAATCTGAGCACCCGCCAATTCGAACGCAGCCGCAATAGTGTTTCGGATATTGTCGAGAGCGCTTTCAGTTGAACTTCTTTGACTGACAACGATAAGCAGTTCATTCCCAACCTGTTTGACAGATGCCAAGTTGGAACTTGTTTCCACAAGTCCTTTAATATTCTGATTCATTTCCATTACTCCATTATCAAGTGCCTGCAATGCCAAAATAAAGTTCTTAGCAACAGCCGGTTGAATGTATTGAGGATTATCAATTTTCTCCGTTCCCAAGCTGAACACCATCTCTTTCTCCTCCACATAGAACTCACCTTCAGCATCAGCAGCGAAGAGATTGAAATCCACTCTGATATTCTCTTTACATTCAAAAGGAAGAGCGATGACAGCTTCAGCATATCTTGGTATGGCATTATGTTTATTTCCTCCATCGAAACTGATTAATTTCAGGTCATATTTTTTAGATGATAAATAGAGGAAACGCGCCATAAGCTTGATAGCATTTGCTTTGTTCTTATTGATATCATCGCCAGAGTGTCCACCTTTCAGCTTGTCAATTTCCAGTTTAATAACAACAAAACCTTTTTCCAAAGGACAAGTTTCAAATTTGAATATGGCATTCGTGGTAACACCCCCTGCACATCCTATAAAAAGCTCTCCTTCGTCTTCAGAGTCGAGATTAATGAGATACTTTCCTTTCATGAAACCAGGTTTAAGTCCAAAAGCCCCAGTCATTCCTGACTCCTCGTCCATAGTGAAAAGGCACTGGACTGGCCCGTGTTTGATATTTGGGTCAGTGACCAGAGCTAATGCCATAGCCACTCCAATACCGTCGTCAGCCCCCAATGTTGTGCCTTTAGCCATCATCCAGTCTCCCTCAACAAGAGTCTGGATAGGTGAGTTATAGAAATCGAAATTTAAGCCTTTTATCTCTTCGCATACCATATCCATGTGTCCTTGAATGACAACACCCGGTGACTGTTCAAATCCCTCAGAAGCAGGTGCAGATATGAGCACATTTCCCACTCCGTCGGTCTCAAATTTCAGATTGTATTTTTCTGCCACTTCTTTGAGGTATTGTCTCATTTTCTCTTCATGTTTTGAAGGTCTTGGCACTTGGTTAATTTGTTTGAAAAACTCGAAGATTGGTTTAGGTTGCATAATTATCGCATTTTAAACGTTAAGATTTCTTGTTGAATTAATTTTTGCGTAAAGATAAGAATTTTAAATAACATAGAATAGTAAAAACGACAGAATTAATATAAATTAATAGAATAAAGGATTAATAATCCAATAAAATATTGTAATTTTGCAATTGATTTGTACAAAAAAGATATCTGATGCTAAAACTGGCTCTCATAAGTGTAATAATCATAGGCATGTGCATAGTAATGCTTTGCATAGAAATGATTGTGAAGAAAAACGGCAGTTTTCCCAAGTCTCATGTTTCCCAAAATAAAGAGCTACGCAAACGTGGAATCACTTGTGTACAAAGTCAGGATTTCGAACAACGACATAAAAAACAACCAATCAAACAAAATTCAAAAAGAAAACAATGAAAAAGAACGCGCTGACCTTGGCAGGTCTTCCAGCCATACTGTTATGTAGTTTGCTTCTTACAAACTCATGTGGTGGTGACAACGGAAAAGAAGAGTTAAACATTAGTAAAGAGGTGAAGACCCCAATAAAGGAGTCTAAAAGCATGAAGTTCGCCTACGTAGAAATGGACACAATTGTATCTCAGTATGAATATCAGAAAGATGTTGAATCAATCATGAAGGCCAAAGAGAGCAGTATGCAAAGCGCTATCAAAGCCAAGGAAAGCAGTGCACAATCCACACTGAAAACAAAAGGCCAAGCTTTTCAAACTCGCATGACAAAGTTTCAGAATGACTTAAAGAACAACAAGATTACAAGCCAGGATCAATATGAGCGTGAACAGGCCGCTTTAGCTAAGCTTCAGGAAGAGTTGACTACCTTAGAGAGCAAACTTACGAGTGACTATCAGGCATACGCAGCAAAGCTGACAGAAGAATATCAAGAACTCGCCTTGCAACACACTCAGGCAATCAACGACACAATCCAACATTTCCTGAAACTATATGGTGATGAGAAAGGATATGATTTCCTATTCGGCAAGTCCACATCCTCTTACGATTTGCTCTATGCCAAGGATGCATACGATGTGACCGAGGAGGTTTTGAAAGCCTTAAACGAACGTTATAAAAAATATAAGAAATAGAGAATAAGAGACAACAGAACAATAGAATTAATCAGCCATATTAGAAATAATATAGCTGATTTTTTTTATTATTATTTGGATAATCGAGCATAAAGTATTAAATTTGCAAAGACAACTAACTACATCAATTAAGCAATAGTAAAAACACAAAACGCCAAAAAGATGAAAGTCCCAGCTCTCTTATTTATAATATTATTCACCAACTTCACCAACCTAACCCTCACATTCGGTCAAGGTTCAGAGTGGAACAGCCCTGGAGCAGGCAACCCGATTCTTCCAGGCTATTTTGCTGACCCGACCATCCGCAAGTTTGGTGACACCTATTATATTTATTCAACCACAGACGGCACCGGGAACGGTTATGGTCCTCCACAGGTATGGCTATCAAAAGATTTCGTGAACTGGCGCAATGTGACGATGAACTGGCCAACCACAGAAGTAGTATGGGCACCCGATGTTGTTCAGCAGCCTGATGGAAGTTATCGCTATTACTATTGTACTCCATGTGAGATACGTGTTGGTGAGAGCAATAGTCCCATTGGTCCTTGGAAGAACCGCCTTGGGGATAGTGACGCAGTGCTGGTCCCCGACCGATTTGTTCACAATGCCATTACCCTCGACCCCCAACTATTTGTTGATGATGACGGCAGCGAGTATCTATATTTCGGCACATGGGGAATTTATAAAGGCTTCGGTTGCGGTGTAGCCAAGTTATCAGAAGACGGTAAGTCGTTCACAGAAAAAAAGCTCATAGAGAACACCGAAATCACGGACTTTTTTGAGGCTCCATTTGTTTTTAAAAAAGACGGCATCTATTATTTCACCTATTCCAGCGGTTCCTGCCACGATGATACATACCGTGTTCAGTATGCCACATCCACAGCAGGTGCTATGGGTCCTTATACCTACAAAGGCTGCATATTAAAAACAAATACCGACGGTACGGTCCATGGTCCAGGTCATCATTCTATTCTCGTTGATGGCGATGATTATTATATAGTCTATCACCGTCACAATCTGCCCCGATCCATCCATGGTTTTCACCGTCAGATATGCATCGACAAGCTTGAATTCTCCTCCGAAGGAGACATACTTCCTGTTGTTCCCACTCACAACGGCATCATCCCTGCCTCACTCCGAGACAAATCATCCTCGCCCGCCAACATGGTAATAGGCTCCAAAGTAACCGCCTCCTCGGAATATTCGGAATGGTTCAAAGCATCGTATGCTGTTGACGACAACAACTCCACAATGTGGCGTGCCCGTAACTGTAACGACCCAGCCTGGCTACAAATCGACCTTGGCCGTTCATCTCGTTTCAATGAGATATTCACACAGTTTGAATATGCCACTTTCTTCTATCAGTATAAGATAGAGGTGTCAGACGACGGCAAAATCTGGAAGATGTATTCAGACAAGACGGAAAACACCATTCAAGGTTCTCCAATGGTAGATACCGGTGATGCAGTGGCTCGATATATCCGCATTACCATCACAGACACCCAAAAGAACGGTCATTTTCCCGCTATATGGAATGTGAAAGTGTATTATGCCGAACCAGACAATGACCCTTTAGTCATGCTTCCTACCGTAGAAACCGACGACGCAGCCTTGTTGGCCGGTTATCCGTGGATTCACAGCAAAGAAGTGATACCCTACCTTGACCGTTCCCCGACAGGCTGGTTAGACAACCTCATCCTTGACATCAATGCCAATGACTATACACCAGGCAAGACTGTGAAAGAAATAAAAAACAAAGGCCTGTATGGTAGTTTTCTGTGTGAAAACGGCATACCAGTTGTGCCCCAAGCCGGTAAATTAGCATTCCGTTTCGATGGCAACCAACGCCTGACCAGTAATTTCATCATGCCCAAGACAATGGTATATAATGCCCCCTACACCATCAACGCCTGGATATTGAATCCAGAGATTAGCGAAATTGAGTGTGTAGCCCAATTCATGCCTGTGAGAAACGATTTAGGGACAATTGAACTTCGTAACGGAAAGAGCCGTAACGATGGAATCATTGCCCATAATGCTTCTTTTGAGAATTCCGGTGCACCCGATGCTCTGAAAGTCGGGGAATGGCAGTTCTGGAGTGTCGTTTATGATGGTTATATGGAAACGATTTATTGCAATGGAGAACAGAAGTCATCGAAAAACAATTTTCTGATGCTTCGACCCGCAGTCCCGATTGTAATTGGCAGCGATGCCTTCGGAAGCAACCCCTTCAGCGGTTATCTCCATAGTCTTGAATTTTATGACAAAGCATTGGATGCTGAAGCAATACGTACCTGCTATCTCCGTCCGTCCGACATGAGTGCTGCACAGCTGGAAGGGTTATCCACCCAGAACCTGTTATCAGGTAAGTCATTTGCTATTGAAAGCATACCACTTGGTCCATCCACGGCACTCATTCGTATTGTTGAGAAATACGGAAAGACATTAGACTCAGGTCTTTACGACTATTATTTCGGCACATCCAAAGACAACTTTTCGGTGAGCAGCAACAACGAGCGAGTTATCAGCCTGGCAGGTCGTTCAACCGTTGTCTATGCCCAGGTGAGTGACTTATTCGGTCACCAGTCTGCCGTAATAAAAAAGGAAATTAGAAGCAACAACGAATATACCGATTTAGCCGGTTCATTAAGCCGCAGTGCAGACACATCCGGGAAGCTGACCATGTCGTCGGACCACACAAATCTACAAGCTGAAATCGACAGAAATGTACCATTATCCCTTGTTGAAATCAGCGGTGATTTTTTGATACAATGCAAGGTAGTTGATATGACCGGCATGAACCGGCGCTCCACACCGGCCTACAACGAGGGCGGTCTGATTGTTGTTGATGAACTTTCTGAAAACCGTCAGCAACTGATTCATCTCGGTGTATTTCCGAACTACAACTGTGGGAACATGCTGACGGTTGTCCGTGGACATCAACGTCCCCAGTATATGAACAATAAAGGCTGGGATTTCGACCCATATATTCAATTAGAACGTCGTGGCAATCAACTCTATGCCCGTACAAGTTCTGACGGGAATAACTGGACGGAGATGCCCCATTCACCTGTTGACTGCAGTTATCTGGCAAATAAAGCCTTAAAAGTGGGATTGTATCAGACCACTTATTCTGACAACCAAGCTTCAGTGACGTTTGAAGACATCCACATCTGGCAAAAACGCCCCAACAAATGAAAAAGCAAAGATTTCACAAGCATTATAAGAGAAACACACCTTCCTTCTATTGGATATTGTTTCTTTATCTTATCATAGGCTATTTCTTTCCAGCCATCGGTTTTATGGCTCTGATATGCATGATAGGACCGATACTGACATCTCTATTCAGAGGTCGCTATTGGTGTGGTCATATCTGTCCACGCGGCAACATGTATGACCGTCTGTTGTCGAAATATTCCCCACACCGTCCAATTCCCAAATTCGTCAGGACATCTGGATTTCGTCTGTTTATGATTTTTTTTATATTCGCCATGTTCGGTATACAGTTATATTTCAGCTGGGGTGAGTGGAATGGAATGGGCAAGGTTTTCTGGAATATAATTTTGGCAACCACAATTGTAGGTGTACTTTTATCATTTATTTACGCACCCCGCACATGGTGCTCATTCTGCCCAATGGGCACCTTGTCATCATGGGTATCACCAAAGAGAGTTCCATTTCCCAAGAGTTTCACATCCGTGCATGTGAGCGACACATGCGAAGAAAAATGCAAAATTTGTGCCCGTGTATGTCCGATGCACCTGGTCCCATACACAAGCCGTTTTGACAAATTAGGCTATCTCGACGGAGATTGTCTGAAATGCAAGAACTGCATACAAGCCTGTCCATTTAAAATTATAGAAATGAAGAATTTATCATAAGCCCTCACAACAAATGAGTATCGGTATCTACACATTAACATCCGCTTTACATGACGTACAGTCAGTATCAGCAATGACCAAAGAGTTTTTAGGCAGTCTGAAAATCACATTTGATTACAGAGAAAACAACTTCAAAGATTATGGAAGTTATGACTTAAATCTCATCTATGTCCGTACAGGCGGAACAGAAGGGTTTTTCAAAGAGTTACTTCCAGATTTGCAGACTAAATCGTGTCATTCTTATTACCTGCTCACATCAGGTTTGAGCAACTCACTCGCCGCCTCAATGGAAATTCTATCTTATCTACGTCAGCAAGGATTGAACGGTGAGATTATACATGGAAAAGCATCTTATATATCCCAGCGTATCAAATCATTGGAACAAGTTCAATCCATAAGGCAATCCTTACATGGTAAACGTCTCGGGATAATAGGTGCTCCCTCAGACTGGTTGATTTCCAGCAAATTCAACAAAGAAATCGTAAAAAAAGAACTTGGTATAGAATTCATTGACATACCAATAGAAGAAGTTGTTCATGAAATGAACAACTCCAGTGATACTCTTGTATTATCGGGAAATGAGGAAAGCGTTCCATCCAATCTGAAAGAATCTTTACCCGGTGCTTTACAAATATACAAAGGTTTAAAATCAATCATATACAACTATCAACTGCATGGGTTCACGATACGTTGTTTCGATTTGTTGGAGAAAATTCATAATACCGGCTGTCTGGCTTTAGCCAAATTGAATTCAGAGGGAATCGTCTCCGGTTGTGAAGGTGATGTTCCCGCCCTCATAACTATGATGATTAGTCAAGCCCTGACCGGGACTTCAGGTTTCCAAGCCAATCCGTCGCGAATAGATCCCGAAACAGGCGAACTATTGTTTGCTCATTGTACAATTCCTCTCAATATGGTGGAACGTTATGAATATGACACTCATTATGAATCAGGAATCGGAATCGGCATCCGCGGCTACATGAAAAAAGGTCCAGTCACGATATTCAAGATATCAGGAGATTTGACACGCAGTTTTGTGGCAGAAGGTGAACTGATAAGAAATGAGTCATCCGTTAACTTATGTCGAACTCAGCAGGTAATACGCTTGTCGGATGTCAGTCGAATCTCTTATTTCCTAAGAGAGCCGATTGGTAATCATCATATTATCATATTCGGACATCATCAGGCACTAATAGAAGAATTCATGCAGTTAGGTTAAAACTTCACTATCTATCGCCTTTTTAGCAAATTCAAAGAGTTTGAGAGGCAAATGGCAATACCCGTCAGGGTTCTTATCGAGATAGTCCTGGTGATATTCTTCAGCATTATAGAAATTGACAAGTGGCAGAATTTCCACAGCAAGCGGCTCGTTGTAGTTTTTCTGTTCAGATTCGCAAACATTCTTAATCACACTCAAATCTTGAAGGTCGGTGTAATAGATTCCTGTTCTGTACTGAGTGCCTTCGTCATGCCCTTGTTTGTTGACACTGACCGGGTCGATGGCTTTAAAATAAAGAGAGAGTAAGAATTTGAGTGTTATGACTGACGGGTCATAACACACATGCACTGTTTCTGCAAATTTAGTTGTATCTGTGCAAACCTGCTGATATGTTGGATTATCAATGATGCCGTTAGCATATCCCACTTCTGTATCTACCACGCCTTTCACTTGTTTGAAAAAATGCTCAGTTCCCCAAAAGCACCCCCCTGCAAGATAAATGTCTTTAATTGTTGAGTCCATTATTTAAAAGTATTAAAATTGTTGCAAATATACAATTTTTCCATGAATAATCATGATTATCTTCGCAAAAAGAAATCATCATCCAAAAATAGTAGAACAAAAACGTCTATAATATAAAGATTTTCATTACTTTTGCAGTTAAAAGCAATCAACCTCGTTAAAAAACACATTTATCATGACAGTAAAAGAAGTGTTCGACTTACGCAAGGAGGGTAAGATAGAAGAGGCATACGCTGCCATCCGTCCAATGTATGCCGTTCATCAGGGCAAATATACAACCCTGTGTATGTTCTGGACCGCAAGTGACATTTTGAAGAAGCGTATTCAAGAGAAGCGTATAGGTGAAGCAGAGAAAATATTTGAGGCCTTGCTCCGCGTTCAGCCCAATATAGATGACACAGACGGGAAGTGCCATGCCGCTATGCTTCATGCCGCCTTGCTACTTGACGAGAAGTCGCAGACCTTTCAGATTCTGGATTTTATTGAACATTACGGAGTTGAAAAGTTGCGTGACACTGACTGGGAAAGCCATACTGCAACAACCACTGATGAGAAAGGCGTAAGCAGAAGTCATCTTCTGCCTTCGACCGCTCAGCGAATGTTGACCCGCTGTTTTCATGCCATACAGGAACATCCTGATGCAGACCATGCACTGAAGGTGATGCCGTTGTTGGAAGAGGCCTTACGGCGTGCTCCGCGCCACAAGAACAATCAGCGCTATTTAGCAGTGGTTTATAACATCATGGGTGAGCATGAGAAATCCATAGCGATTTACCGTCGCCTGCTACAACGCTATCACGACAGTTATCTGTTTGCTGAGCTGGCAGAGCAAACAGAGGATATCGGAAAGAAAGCGTCGCTTTATTGCCGTGCCATCCAAAATCAACGTCAGGAGAAATTCCGTGGAAGTTACCGAATTGCATTAGCTCGTCTGCTCATAGGCCGCGACAATACACGTGCCGCATACGAAGTGCAGAAATGTGTAGTAACGCGAACAGCATTGGGTTTTCATAACACCCGAGATATTAACGTACTTTTGAATAAGTTAAAGGGAATCACACCGTGTAGTGAGCGTACACAAGAGGATTTTTACCGCAAGATGGCAGAGAAATATCCAATTTAGTTGTTAGTAATTAGTTATTCATAATTTATTCTAAAACAATGGCACATATCTGTGAAAATTGTAAGTTTCGTGCCTACTACGACAAGAAGCCAAACTCGATGTTAGGTAAGTTTTGGCGTTGGCACATTAATTTCTGTCCTGGCTGGCGCAATTATTTCAAGCGTCAGAGCGATGAGAAGAAAGCTGAATTGAGAGAAAAATACAATTATACTAAATACAAATAATTTAAGCCAAAAAAGGGAGTTAGCAACAGTAAAAAAATAACTGAGTAAATTTAATGTCAGGCAATCATTCAAGTTTTAAACTTATCTTTTAGGCTCTTTTCCAGCTGTTCATCGGTCATGATGTCCGCATCACTCCCTCTGACCAACTGAAAAAAGCTCAAAAAGCTAAGATAAATTTTCATAACTAATTTTTTCACTATTACTTAATCCTCCTATAGAAAGTAAGAAGCCTAGGGACTCGTGTATGATCGTATTCCAAAGAAAATCTAATGGAGTAATCACTCAATCAAGTTCACAAACCAGGCAATGATCAAGTTTACAAGAATTTCAGAGATTCTGTCAACAAAAAAACAGACACGTTTTGAACAAGTTGTGTCCAAAACGTGTCCGTTCTTGGATAATCAAATGATTATCAAGGCTTAGGGTGGAGCTGGCGGGAGTCGAACCCGCGTCCAAACCAGGAGACCATACGGTTTCTACATGCTTATTCCGGTTGTAATTTTCGAGAAGTGGCAAGAATCGGACGACCAACCGCTTCCTTATCTCCTTAATATTCATCAGTGAATCGGAGCCTTCACCGACTATTTCCGATTTTACCGCGCCGCTTACTGACCGCTTCGGAAAACCAGCTGTCAGGGCGACGTCTCGTTCCCTCCCGTTGAGGGAATTAAGCCTAAAGTACTAAACTTCGTTTAGGCAGCGAGAGCGTAATTGTTTTCGCCAGATAATTGTTCGAGAGCCGTGATTAAAGAGCCAGCCATCAACGCTCTGCATGCTTACGTACCACCTCTGCAAGCTGTCAAATCCGTGTCAACCCCAGAGCTATATTTTTTAAGCATGCAAATGTAAGATAATTAATTCTATTGACCATGAAGTTTTGGAGTTTTCTTGAATGTGTTTAACAAAGATTAACAAAAAAAACAACAAGAAAAACAATATAGCAAGCAGCAAGGTTCCTATGGCGAGGTTATTATAGTCTTCACAGGAAGAAGAAGGGAAATTTGAGAACAATTGTTGAAATGGAAGTAATGAGAGCGGAATGAAAATGGAATCCAAAAGATAATTAAAAAACAGACGTATTTTTGGTATTGTGCTTGGTTATTCGTAACTTTGCAACTAGAAATAAGAAGACAAGAAGGTTTATTGTTTACCTATTCATTAGAAAAGAAATGTCAAAGAAAACTGTTTTATTCTTTTGTGGATTATTATCCTTATTAAATATATATGGGCAGGGTTATATGACCGATGCAGCATCAAGTACAGATCCATGGACTACGACATCAATGTATCCGAAGCATGAAATCCGCGCAGTATGGCTTACGACCATCATGAGTCTGGACTGGCCTCGGACAAAAGCAAAGGACGAGAAGAGCATGGAGGAGCAGAAGCAAGAGCTTCGCATGATCCTAAACCAGCTTCAGGCAGCCAACATAAACACCGTGATACTTCAGACACGCATCCGCGGTTCGGTGATATACCCATCTACGATAGAGCCATGGGATGAATGCCTAACTGGTGTTCCAGGGAAAGACCCAGGATATGACCCCTTGCGCTTTGCCATCAGCGAGTGTCATCGCCGCGGCATGGAGCTTCACTGCTGGCTTGTGACGATTCCATTGGGTGACAAAAAGAAACAAAACGGATTCGGCAACTTCTCGATTGTGAAGCAATGTCCCGGCCTTGTGCGTGCTGCCGGTGACAACTGGTTTATGCGTCCTGACAACCCTGCGACAGGTGACTACATGGCATCGCTCTGCCGTGAGCTATGTGAGCATTACGATATCGACGGCATCTCATTAGACTACATCCGTTATCCTGAAAAGAGCTATAATTACAAGGACGACTGCAGTGCTTCCCAACGGCGTGAGAACATCACTTCTATCGTACGCAAGATTCACAACGCAGTGAAACCGATAAAACCATGGGTGAAGCTGTCTAGCTCTCCAATCGGTAAATTCCGTGATTTGAGCCGTTACAGTTCGAAAGGATGGAACAGTTATGACGCTGTCTATCAAGATGCTCAAGGCTGGCTTCGCGACAACCTCCAGGACGTGCTTTTCCCGATGATGTATTTCAGAGGTGAGAGTTTCTTCCCTTTTCTGTATGACTGGCGCGAGCATCAGTACGGTCATCCTATTGCTCCTGGTCTTGGTATTTATTTTCTTGATCCCTCCGAGGGTAACTGGGTTCTTGATGATGTCCGACCTGAAATTCATGCCTCGCGCAACTCGGGCTTGGGCGGCGTCGCCTTTTACCGAAGTGACTTTCTGACTCGAAACTGCAAAGGTATCTACACTCAGGTGCAAACAGAGTTCTTCCCACATATAAGTCTTCCTCCGAGAATGACATGGAGCATCGACAGCATCAGCCCAACCCGCCCGAACGATTTATATCATGATGTTGAGGGAAAATGTCTTTACTGGATTGGCTCAGATGAACAAGGTGACCGTAAGCTGAAACTGAACGACGACGACTATGTCTATTATAACATCTACGGTTCGAACATCTATCCAGTTGATGTCAGTTCAGGAAGAAACTTACTGAAAACCCGCGTGACCGGTTCCTATCTGAATATCACTCCTGATATCGGTGGTTTCCAATATTATGCCATCTCCGCCTGCGACCGCTTCGGTAATGAAAGTCCCGCCACTCAAGAATATTTGATGGAAATGAAACGGTCTCTCAAACAAGTATGGAATCCCCGTTCCCGCATCACCGCCGAGGGTGTCCGTGTCGATGATCGCCGTCTTTCTCCAACCACACTGCCTCCTCCACCCTCTTCATTGAAGAAAAAAGGGCGTAAATAAGCTGCGATAGCCAGGATTCCCATATTCATCCTCGGATTGATTTCGACACAGGGATGGCATTTTGTTTTACCGTCTTCTCTGACAGCCATCATGTCGATTCCCACAAATCCGGTGTAACGTCCTGCCATAGTTCTCTTCAGGATCTCACAATGCGTGTTAATCAACATATCGATAAATTGCCAATTCTCGAAATGCTTCTCAATCAGCATTCTAATATTCTCCTGGGAATCCACCACATTGCCCACATATTTCCCGTTCTTTGAAGTCTGAAAAACTGAAAAACCAACAAACCGAACCTCACTATTGGCGAAGATATAAAATTCCATGGCAAAATCGAGGATTTTATCATAGCATTTATCCACGAGACACCCACCTTGAGTTCTGATAAAACCATTGATACGCTTAATCGTTTTTTCATCAGCCTGTTGAGCCGTGAAATTTCCCCTGCCGCTGCTTGACCAGTTCTGCTTGAAAATCATGGAGTCGCCATTAAAATCGAGAGCATCCTTTAATTTAATGAAAGACATGCGATGTCCGACGAGAGATGCCCCCAAATCCACAGATAGATTATGAAAAAGAAACAGCCTTATATAATCCACATGAAACTGCCTGGAAGCAAACCATCTGATATCCTGTAATTCCTGTGTGGATGGCATATACGATTGGTCAACACCAATCTTCAAAAATTTCTTCCTAACCGCAAGATTCCATCCCCATGGAAAAGGAATAAAGACAGATTTTCCGATTTCTTTAAGATTTCCCTGCCAGTCGTAGTAAAGATTCTGATAAAAATCGACCACGGCATCATCGGATGACGCAAAGACACAAGGGAGTTTAGCCAGCTGCTCCTCCATTAAAATGACGTTTTTCGTCGGAGTATAGTTGTCAGTCCCGTCAGCAAGAGCCATCTCATGAGAGGAATTAAAATGGAAAAGCAATGTGGCAGATTGTCTTTCGGGAAGATGATATCTGCTTTTGAGATCATGAAGGATGTCAGTGAAAATCTGCATAAGAATAGAAAACTTCAACATTGTTGCTGCAAAGAATACAACATTATGGAAATCAGAAGACGCACTATAGCGCGCGTCTCCACTTTGATACGAGGTGATAACTGGAAATGTTTTATGTGCCCAGCAGGAGGTCTTTATAAGCAGATGGCTATTCTTTGTGGTTTTTAATCCCAAGCAGTTTTTTCCCTTTATCTGAACTTTTTTCAATAATCTGCTCAGACTTCATATATAGATTATTATAATAGGTGGTAACAGAGTTTTGAAGGGATTCACCAATTTTTCTCATACCCTCTTTTCCATCGAAAACAACATATAAACCTTTGCTGACAATTGAGACATCAATGATTTTTCCAGTGGTCATGGGATCTCCGTCGTAGTGAATAGGTCCTTCCTCATTTCTTCTAATCCGTATGCTCTTACACTGAAGTTTTTTCACATGGCTGTTTTTATGCAATGTACCATGCATGATCTGATATCCCATCTGAGTTGCCTCCAGCATATTGTAAGGCTCTACAATGATAACATCCATAAGTCCATCGGTGACCGATGCCCCTGGAGCTATATAGACATTGTTTCCATATTGTGAAGCGTTGGCACATGCAATAAGCGCAGCCTTATATTCAGCGTGTGTCTCCTGTTCATTAACAACATCTAGCTGATAGAACTCAGGGTTATATGAAAGCGCATGCTTCAGCACATTTTCTATATATGACAGAAAACCTCTTTTTCCTGATTCGGCAAATTTCTGCGAGATGAATGCGTCAAGGCCAACCCCACATGTACAGAAAAAAGGAGTCTGATTAATGATTCCATAGTCAATGGGGATGGGATCACATTTATTTATAAGCTTAATCGCTCTGATAGCATCCTGAGGAATTCTGAGATGTCTCGCCAGTCCGTTGCCTGATCCAGCAGGAATTATGGCAAGTGCGGTGTTTGTATGTACAAGCTCAGATGCCACCTCGTTGACAGTTCCATCACCTCCGATAGCACAAACGATATCAACCCCCTGTCCGACAGCATTTTTTGTAATTTGTGAAGCATGTCCTTTATATTCTGTATATTCTATTTGGAACTGGAATCTCTCTTGGTCGATATATTTGTCAATTTGTTTGATAATAGTTTTCTTTTTCGACGTACCAGAGATGGGATTGACGACAAAAACAATTTTCTTGGGGTTATTCATTACTTAATAATCAGAAAAAGTGTAGTTAAAATTGGAGAAAAAGAGGACGACATTTCTGCAAATGATAATCCATAATAAAATCACACAAACCATGTCCACACACCAAACTTTCATCTTGCATTCATAGACTTGAGAAACTTCAGTTCAAAATTGAAAGTAAGAATCTCCTAAAAACATAAGATTCATAATCATAGAAAATATGAAATACAAAGGTAATAAATTCGTGCGAATAAATGACAAAAAAAAGATAGTTTTTTCAAAAAATGATTTTTTTTAGTTTTTTTCAATGTTGTTAAGTATATTTTTCGTAACTTTGTAGCCTGTAAAAAAAATTATGCCCTTTCAAGAGGTTGCAATAAACAAAAAAACAAACTTTATTGTTGTTGTGTTGTGCATACATTACACAACAATAATTCTGGATTATCATGGGTTTATTACAAGAAAAATTTAAAAGGTATAGGGAGCCTCAGAAATATATGGAGGCTGGCATATACCCATATTTCCGTGAAATCGACAGTCATCAAGATACCGAAGTGACAATGGACGGCAAAAAAGTCTTGATGTTTGGTTCGAATTCTTATATGGGTTTAACATATGACAAGCGTATAGTAGAGGCTGCCATCAATGCCGTAAAAAAATATGGTACTGGCTGTGCAGGATCTCGCTTTTTGAATGGTACACTCGATCTTCACGTTCAACTAGAAAAGGAATTAGCCGAATTTATAGGTAAAGACGATGCATTGGTATATTCCACAGGTTTTACCGTAAATTCAGGTGTGATTTCCTGTCTGACTGGTCGAAACGATTATATATTAGGTGATGACCGAGACCATGCTTCCATAGTAGATGGCCGCCGTTTATCCGTATCTACCTTTTTCCACTATAAGCACAATGACATGGAAGATTTGGAGCGTGAACTGAAACGTTGCCGTCCTGATGCATTGAAGCTAATAGTAACCGACGGCCTTTTCTCAATGGAAGGTGACTTAGCCAAGCTTCCAGAGATAGTAGCCCTTAAAAACAAATACAATGCTTCTCTGATGGTTGATGAAGCTCATGGAATCGGCGTATTTGGCCGTCAGGGCCGTGGAACATGTGATCATTTTGGTTTGACAGACGAAGTTGATCTGATAATGGGAACATTTTCCAAGTCATTGGCTTCAATAGGCGGCTTCATCGCTGCAGACAGTGACACAATCAACTGGATTCGTCACACTTCCCGCACCTATATCTTCTCCGCCTCCAACACTCCTGCTGCAACAGCAGCCGCGCTTGAGGCACTTCACATCCTTCAGTCGGAGCCAGAGCGTCAAGAGAATCTATGGAAGATCACGAACTACGCTTTAGGCCAATTTAAGGAAGCCGGTTTTGAGATAGGTGACACAGAGAGCCCAATTATTCCTCTTTATGTACGAGATGTGTCTAAGACTTTTGAAGTGACCCGCAAGGCTTTTGAGAAAGGTATTTTCATCAACCCCGTTATACCACCAGCCTGTGCACCTCAAGACACATTAGTCCGCGTCGCTTTGATGGCCACCCATACCAAAGAGCAAGTTGACCGTTGTGTATCGGCATTATATGACAGTTTCAAAGAATTAGGAATTTTAGAATAAAATGAAGTCTCTATTCACATAATTAACAAAGCTGCCACTCTTTACAATATGTAAAGTCTGGCAGTTTTTCTTATTTTTCCAGAAGGATTATTCCTCCATAAAAGGAAGCGATATTCTTCGAACTGAAAGTTATATTTCTTCAGAACAAAGAATCCAAAGTTCACTTTACTATATAAGGTAAAAAGAGAAAAGGAAGATTATGAAAAAAGCAAGCTTATTATTAGAGGACGGCAGCCACTATGATGGTTTGTCGTTTGGTTACGATCGCAATGTTGGGGGTGAATTAGTGTTCAGTACCGGCATGAGCGGTTATCCTGAAAGTCTGACCGATCCCTCATATTCAGGTCAGTTGTTAATGCTGACTTACCCCTTGATAGGGAATTATGGTGTCCCTCCCTTAGTCCGTGAACAGAATGGTTTGTCGCGATACATGGAGAGCGGTCGTATCCATGCAGAATGCCTGATAGTGAGCGATTACAGCGAAAAATACTCACACTGGAACGGTCAGACAAGTTTATCCTCTTGGCTGAAGCAAGAGAAAATTCCTGGCATCAGCGGCATCGACACCCGTTCATTAACACAAAAGCTCCGAGAACATGGTGTCATGATGTGTAAGGTTGTGATTGAGGGTGAAGCAGACGATATTCCCCTGCCAAACTACAGTACAGTGAACTATATATCCAAAGTGTCATGCAGCGAAATCACTGTTTATCACGGAGAGATGAGCAGTGTGATGAGCAGCTCAACCAGTAATGGGGGTGTAAACACCCATCTACCCAATGACGGCAAGAAAAAAGTACTTCTTGTAGATTGTGGTGTCAAAGAGAACATTATCCGTTGCCTTCTTCGCAGAGGTGTTGATGTGGTCCGTGTACCCTGGGATTATGATTTCAGCAGCATTAGTTATGACGGTCTGTTTTTGGCAAATGGTCCCGGTGACCCAGAGACAGCCTCAGCAACAGTTGCAAACATCCGGAAAGCAATGGGATTGAAACCGGAAGTACCCATCTTCGGCATTTGCATGGGTAACCAGCTATTGGCCAAAGCCGGCGGTGCATCGACGTACAAACTGAAATATGGTCACCGTAGCCATAACCAACCAGTGCGTGAAATCGGCACGACCCGCTGTTTCATCACGAGCCAAAATCATGGATATGCCGTAGATGACAAGACCTTGGGCAAAGACTGGATCCCCTATTTCGTAAACATGAATGACGGATCGAACGAAGGTATCCGCCACACACATCACCCATGGTTTTCCGTTCAGTTTCATCCTGAAGCGAGCTCAGGTCCGACTGACACAGAATATTTGTTTGATGAATTCGTGAAGATAATGAATTGAAAAAAGAGAATCATATGAAAGAAAACACAATAAAGAAAGTACTGCTCTTGGGTTCTGGAGCATTAAAGATAGGTGAAGCCGGAGAGTTCGATTACTCCGGCAGCCAAGCATTAAAAGCCTTAAAGGAAGAAGGAATCACAACCGTACTGATAAATCCCAATATTGCTACAGTCCAGACTTCCGAAGGTGTTGCCGACCAGATTTATTTTCTTCCTGTCACCCCCTATTTTGTTGAGAAAGTGATTGTGAAGGAACGCCCTGACGGCATCTTGTTGTCATTTGGCGGCCAGACAGCCTTGAACTGTGGTGTTGCCTTATGGAAAAGAGGTATACTGTCGAACTATGGTGTCCGTGTGTTAGGAACACCCGTTCAGAGCATCATCGACACAGAAGACCGTGAGCTGTTTGTCGAAAAATTATCAGAGATAGACGTGAAGACCATCAAAAGTCATGCTTGCAACGATTTATCCTCTGTCCGCAAAGCAGCAGAAGAGCTTGGTTACCCCGTAATACTTCGTTCCGCCTACGCATTAGGTGGTTTAGGTTCTGGCTTCTGCGACAATGCAGAGGAATTGGATCATCTTGCAGAAAAAGCCTTCTCGTTCTCTCCTCAGGTATTAGTAGAGAAAAGTCTGAAGGGCTGGAAAGAAATAGAATATGAGGTAGTCCGTGACCGTTATGACAACTGCATAACTGTATGTAACATGGAAAATTTTGATCCACTAGGCATCCACACAGGTGAAAGCATTGTAGTGGCTCCATCCCAGACGTTATCAAACCTGGAATATCAGAAACTCCGTTCATTGTCGATTAAGATAGTACGTCATATCGGTATAGTAGGCGAATGCAACGTTCAATATGCGTTAGACCCTAATTCAGCTGATTACCGCGTTATCGAAGTAAACGCCCGTCTCTCAAGGTCATCGGCGTTAGCATCAAAAGCAACCGGTTACCCCTTAGCATTTGTAGCCGCCAAGTTGGGTCTTGGTTACGGACTATTTGAGCTTAAGAACTCCGTGACCCAAACGACCAGCGCATTCTTTGAGCCAGCATTAGACTATGTAGTTTGTAAAATACCTCGTTGGGACTTAGGTAAATTCCATGGCGTTGACCGCGAATTAGGCTCTTCGATGAAATCCGTCGGTGAGGTAATGGCAATTGGCCGTACCTTTGAGGAAGCAATTCAAAAAGGTCTTCGAATGATTGGCCAAGGACTTCATGGATTTATCGGTAACAAAGAGCTTCAGATTCATGACATCGACCGTGCCCTTCGTTCTCCAACAGACAACCGTGTGTTAGTGATAGAGAAAGCCCTTGAACAAGGTTACAGCATCGAAAAGATTCATGCATTAACGAAGATAGACAAATGGTTTCTCTATAAACTAGAAAATCTGGTTAAGACCTATCATGCTCTTCAACAGACGGGCACATTAAACAAGTTAAGGCGCAGCCTTCTTCTCCGTTCAAAACAAGAGGGTTTTACAGATTTTCAAGTATCCCGCGCATTAGGCCTGGAAATCAGCTTAGGCTCTCATGGTGGTTCTGATGCCGTAAGGAAATACCGTAAATCTCTCAATGTGATTCCCTACGTAAAGCAGATAGACACCTTGGCCGCAGAATACCCAGCTCAAACCAATTACCTATACCTGACCTACAATGGCATTAGCCATGACATCAGCTATGAGGAAGATCACCATTCAATCATCGTCTTAGGCTCAGGTGCATACCGCATCGGTTCTTCTGTAGAATTCGACTGGTGCGGTGTTCAGGCATTAAACACCATCCGTTCGAGCGGCTATCGATCCGTAATGATAAATTACAACCCAGAAACCGTATCTACAGACTACGACAAATGTGACCGTCTATACTTCGATGAGCTAACCTTTGAGCGTGTGATGGACATTTATGAATTAGAGACTCCTCATGGTGTGATAGTATCAACAGGTGGCCAGATACCCAACAATTTAGCAGTTCGTCTCTCCTGCCATTCAGTCCGTCTGCTTGGCACCTCGGCAGAAAGCATCGACAGCGCAGAAGACCGCGAGAAGTTCTCTGCCATGCTTTCCCGTATCGGTGTGGACCAGCCCGCCTGGCGTGCCTTAACCTCAATGTCAGACATAGATGAGTTCATCGGTGAGGTAGGTTTTCCCGTTTTAGTCCGTCCTTCCTACGTATTGTCAGGCGCCGCAATGAATGTATGTTCCAACTCCGATGAGCTATCTCGTTTTCTCCAGTTAGCCTCAAACGTGTCGAAAGAGCATCCTGTAGTAGTATCAAAATTCCATGAGCACAACAAGGAGATTGAGATGGACGCTGTAGCCCATGAAGGCGAGATTATTGCCTACGCCATCTCCGAGCACATAGAGTATGCCGGTGTACATTCTGGCGACGCGACCATCCAGTTTCCTCCTCAGAAAATCTATGTTGAAACAGTTCGTAAAATCAAGAAAGTGTCTCGTCAGATAGCCAAAGAACTAAAAATATCCGGTCCGTTCAACATCCAGTTTTTAGCAGAGGAAAACCACCTACGAGTAATCGAATGCAATCTTCGTGCCTCCCGCTCATTCCCATTCGTGTCGAAAGTATTGAAGATCAACTTGATAGATTTGGCTACAAAAATCATGCTTGGTTTACCATTTGAAAAGCCCTCTTCAAATCTTTTTGATTTAGAATATGTGGGAATAAAAGCTAGTCAGTTTTCTTTCAACCGTCTTCAGAACGCAGACCCCGTTTTGGGTGTTGACATGTCATCAACCGGTGAGGTAGGTTGCCTTGGAGATGACACGGGCACCGCCTTATTAGCCGCGATGCTTTCTGTTGGTCACCGTATTCCCCAGAAGAGCATCCTTCTATCTACAGGAACTGGCAAAGACAAGGCTTCGATGCTAAATTCTGCCCGTGAACTTGTGTCTCATGGCTACAAATTATACGCGACAGGCGGTACGAGCCGTTATCTTAGAGATAACGGCATAGTGAACACCCGTGTTTATTGGCCTTCAGAGAGTGGGAGCTATCCCCAAGCCTTAGATTTGCTTCATAATCATGAGATAGACCTTGTGGTTAATGTTCCCAAAGACCTGTCCGTAGGTGAGCTCACGAACGGTTATAAGATCCGACGAGCCTCTATCGACTTGAACATTCCCTTAATCACCAATTCCCGTTTAGCATCTGCCTTTATCCATGCATTCTGCACATATAGCATTGATGACATACCAATTAAGTCGTGGAAAGAATATAATTAATTAATTGAAGAATGAGGAATGAAGAATGAGGAATGGGGAATGAGGACGGGAAATTAAAACTAAAACCAAAATATAAAAGAATAAAAGAAACAGAAAAATGCGGATAGATATCATAAGCGTATTACCTGAGATGTTTACAGGTTTTCTAAATGAAAGCATCATAGGCCGTGCCCAGCGTGAAGGTTACGTGGAGATACATATACATAATCTTCGCGACTATACAAAGGATAAACATAAGCGAGTTGACGATTATCCATTCGGTGGCGGTAGCGGAATGATCATGCAAATCCAGCCCATCGCAGACTGCATATCCCATCTTCAATCCACGTTGTTATCGTCAAAAGGTGAAAGTTACGATGCTGTGATCTACACGAGCCCAGACGGCAATCAGTTTAATCAAGGTATGGCAAACAGGATGTCCCAGCTGCGTAACATTATTATCCTCTGCGGTCATTATAAAGGAATAGACCACCGAATCCGTGAGAAACTGATAACAGAGGAAGTGTCAATCGGTGACTATGTTCTTTCAGGTGGTGAGTTGGCCGCCGCCGTGATGACTGATGCAATAGTCCGTGTGATTCCGGGAGTACTTGGTGATTCTCAAGCCGCTCTTGACGACTGTTTTATGGATAATTTGTTGGCACCTCCCATATACACTCGTCCTGCTCATTACGATGGATTTGGAGATGTTCCGGAAATTCTCTTATGCGGTGATCCTAAAAAAATCCGTGAATGGGAAATACAAAAGGCTCTGGAACGTACCCTTGCGCTTCGTCCAGATTTGTTAGAAGAGCAGTAGTTTGTGTTATCTAATGAAAAATGAATAGTACACATTAGAAAAACTTCGAGGTTTAAACTATCATTGAGATTAACACATACTAAATGAGTTATTCAGAAAGGACAATAAAAAGGCAAAAAAGAAAATAATCATTATGCAGTATTGAAAAAAGTCAATAAGAGAGTTGAAAAAAAGGAGAAAAAGTTTGAAATTCGGCATATTATTGCTAAATTTGCAATCATCAAAAGATACGGAATCAGTTGGACGGTCTGTCGCTGGCAACTGCTAAAACACAAACAGCAGTAAGCCAGAGGAAAGTCCGGGCAGCAAAGGGCATCCCACTTCCTAATTAGAAGGAGTCCGTGAGGGTTGAGTAATGCAGAAGAAAAGAACCGCCTTGCGCAAGCGAGGTAAGGGTGAGAAGGCGGGGTAAGAGCCCACCAGCGGTATGGTGACATGCCGGCTGTGCATCTTGGGAGCTGCAAGTTCATGTATATTGGTGCTTGACATCAGTGATGTCTGATAACGGTAGCCCTTCCCAGCCAAGGGGTAGAACGCTCAAGCGATGTGGAGACACAAAGCAGATAAATGACAGACAGCTATAGTCTATCATCCTGAATCGGTGGCAGCTATAGTGACAAAACCCGGCTTACAGACCAACTGTTTCCGTTTATTATGAATTCATATACCCTCAAATTATGTTTTCCATCTTCAAGAGAATCACGGTAAGCACATTATTCTGTTATTCATTCGTGTTACCTGTGACTAGTCAGCCGACTCATTCCGAATGGACATTGCAGAATTGTATTGATTATGCCTTGAGCCATAATATCCAGCTTCAGAAATCCCAGTTATCAAAATTACAGGCTGATGCAGACTACGAGCAGTCTCGGGCTGGTCTGTGGCCAACATTATCAGCATCAACAAACCAGAATGTGTCGTGGCGTCCATTCAGTGAATCGACAGTAAACCTGAGCGGTGGCACATTTACGACTTCTTCGCGTGAAGTAAGTTATAACGGCAGTTACGGCATCAATGCGAACTGGCAGGTTTGGAATGGTGGCATCAACCGTCAAAATGTGAAACGTGCTAAACTGAACACAAAGATAGCAGAGGAGAGCATAACTCAGACAGCCAACACAATACAGGAACAAATCATCCAGTATTACGTTCAGATATTATATCAAGAAGAGGCAGTAAAGGTGAACAAGGAAATTTTAGAAAGTTCCCAAGTTCAACGTGACCGTGCTAAAGTAATGGTTGATGTCGGCAGTTTAGCCAAAGCCGACTTAGCACAGATGGAAGCACAAGTAAGCCAGGATGAATATAACGTAGTAAACTCAGAAGTGACGTTGTCGAACACTAAACTTCAGCTGAAGCAGCTTCTTGAGTTAGTGATGTTAGAAGACTTTAATGTTGCCGTACCTGTGATAGACGACAACAAAGTCCTTAGTCCCCTACCCTCCAAGCAGGAAGTATATCAACATGCGCGCAGTCACCGTCCTGAGATCAGCGAGGCAGAACTGAACATCGAATCATCAAAGATAGACTTAAACATAGCTAAACGAGGTTATTATCCTACAATAAGCCTTACAGCAGGCGTTGGTTCGAGTAACAGCAGCGCAAGCGATGATGCAATCTTCCGCCAGTTGAAAAACAATATGAACAACACATTAGGCCTGTCGGTATCGGTTCCGATCTTTGACGGCAAGCAAAACAGAACTAATGTGACCAAGGCCAAACTGGCTCAGCAGTCGAGCGAACTTGATCTTCAACATGCAGAACAAGAGCTCTATTCACAGATAGAAACCTATTGGCTGAATGCCAAGAATGCCCAACAGCAATATGTGTACTCAAAATCGAATTTGTCGAGTCAAGAGGCAAGCTGGGAGTTGCTCGACGCCCAGTTCTCCGTCGGCTTAAAAAACATCGCCGAGTTACTGACCGGTAAAAACAATCTGATTCAAGCCCGTCAGTCGCTCCTACAAGCCAAATACACCGCTTTGTTGAATATAGCCCTTCTCCGTTTTTATGAGGGATACAAGTTGGAACTGTAGAATTAACAAGTAAATGATCACTTAATAATTATTCACCAAATCCAAATAACTAAAACATCACCATAATGAAATCATTCACAAATACCAGTTTAATCGGCTTATTGCTTTTGCTGTCCGTTGGTTGTAAAGAAGAGCAGAAAGTGACTTATACAATGGCTAAAGCTGAGAAACAAAACATTTCGACGAGCATCACAGCCACGGGCACGATTGAGCCAGTGACCAAAGTTGAAGTCGGCACTCAGGTTTCGGGTATTATCAGTAAGATTTACGTAGATTATAACAGCTATGTCCGAAAAGGAGACATAATGGCCGAGTTAGACCGTACAAATCTTAATTCGGAGCTAGTTTCTGCAGAGAGCAACCTGTCTAGCGCAGTGAGTTCAGCCGCCTATCAGGAAAAAAGCGTCGATGCTGCTGCAAAGAATCTAGATTTGATTCGCAACAACTTAGAGATCTCGAATAAGGATTTGTCAATAGCGGCCAACAACCTTGAACTTGCGAAGAAGAATGTGGAATATGCTAAGAAAAACGTAGAATACACAAAAAAGGACGTTGACATCGCCCAGTCGAACATGCAGCGTTACAGCACATTATTCCAGCGTGGTCTGATTTCTGCCAACGACTATGAGCAGGCTCAGTCTCAACTGAACAATGCCCTTCAGAGCTACAACAACGCCGTTCAAAGTCTGAACAATGCCACACAGAGCCTAAACAGCTCCCAACAGAGCTTCAACTCTACCCGCACTTCCAACAATCAAGCAATAGAAAACCTGACAAAGGCTCAGCTATCGTACGACCAGACACTGAGCGAGTCATCTCAATCACGGAACCAAGTAGAAGTTCAGAAACAGAACGTATCAAAAGCCAATACGAATTTAGGTTATGCCACCATCACATCTCCCATCGACGGAATTGTGTTAAGCAAAGAAGTAGAGGAAGGCCAGACAGTAGCTGCCTCAATGACAACCCCAACCCTTTTCATCCTTGCCCAAGACCTGACCGACATGCGTGTGATAGCCAAAGTTGATGAGGCTGACATAGGCGGTGTGAAAGAGGGTCAGCGTGTGACCTTCACTGTTGACGCATTTCCAGAGGATGTGTTCCAAGGCGGTGTTACTCAAGTACGCCAGGAAGCCACGACCGAGAGTAATGTGGTTACCTACGAGGTTGTGATTTCCGCTCCTAACGACGACTTAAAGCTCAAACCCGGTTTGACCGCAAATGTAACGATATATACATTGGAAAAATTCGACGTGTTGTCAGTCCCTTCGAAAGCCTTGCGTTTCAGTCCAAACGAAACCTTACTCATGGATGGTGAGAGCATAGAAGACTGTCCTGGCATGAAAAAAGTATGGAAAAAAGAAGGTAATGTGTTTAAGGCCATCGCCGTAGAGACAGGCTCCACAAACGGCTCAAGCACAGAGATTTTATCTGGTTTGAAAGAGGGTGATGAAATCATCACCGAATTTGTTCTTCCTATGGAAGAGGTATCAGAAGAGGGTCAAGGTAATAATAACCCGTTCATGCCACGTCGTCCAAACAGGCAGCAACAGCGCGGTGGTTCCGGCGGAAATGGTGGAGGTCCTGGTGGCGGAGGCCGTTCAGGCGGTGGTCCTCGCTAACGCTCATCAGACAACTTTTTAAATTCATTATTTGTCTGATTAATATTCTTCATCGGACATGCATCAAAAAAGCCCCTACAGTTTATTTATTCATCTATACCCCAAAAGTCTAAAAAGTCAATACAAGATCCATGGATGACAAACGAAAAGTAGTGATAGAGCTTCAGAATGTGAAACGCTATTTCAAAGTCGGTAATGAAATAGTGAAAGCTCTCCGTGGTATCACATTCAAGATATATGAGGGTGAGTTTGTGACCATCCAAGGTACTTCAGGCTCTGGAAAATCCACATTGTTGAACCAGTTAGGCTGCCTAGACACCCCAACAGAAGGTGAATATTATTTAGATGGAACCCCTGTCCGTAAGATGTCGAAGTCGCAACGTGCTAAACTTCGTAACAGAAAAATCGGCTTTGTGTTCCAAAGTTACAATCTCTTGCCCAAGACCACAGCTGTTGAGAATGTTGAGCTTCCCTTGATGTACAATAAAAAATACAATGCCTCCCAACGTCGTGCCGCCGCCATCAAAGCCCTCCAGGCAGTAGGTCTGGGTGATCGTCTGGAACACAAATCCAATCAGATGTCAGGCGGACAGATGCAACGTGTTGCGATAGCCCGTGCTTTAGTAAACGACCCAGCAGTGGTCCTTGCCGACGAAGCTACAGGTAACCTTGACACACGAACCTCCTTTGAAATGCTAGTGCTATTTCAGAAACTACATGCTGAAGGTAGAACTATCATCTTCGTGACCCACAATCCAGAAATCGCCCAATATTCTTCCCGCAACATCAACCTTCGCGACGGCAAAGTACGTGAAGACACAATCAACACAAATATACTCTCTGCCGCAGATGCTTTAGCTTCATTACCTATACCACAAGATGATTAGGATTTGCATTCTTCCTTTTATGCATTCAGACGGTGTTTAGGGTTAAATACAAAATAGTAAAAGGATTAAAGGTTATAAAGATTTTTTATTATTATTGGATAGCAACAAAGACGCATACAGATAAGAATTATGAGCATATTAAATTTATTCAAGGTGGCAATCCGTGCCATCTTCAGCAATAAGTTCCGTTCATTCCTTTCAATGCTTGGCATCATCATCGGCGTTGCTGCTGTGATTATTATGATGGCTATAGGTCAGGGTTCGAAAGAGAGCGTCCGTGCCAATCTTTCGCAGATGGGCACGAACGTAATCACGATACGCCCTGGAGCTGAGACCCGTGGCGGTGTCCGTCAGGATCCTTCAGCTATGCAGACATTGAAACAGAAAGATTATGAGTTGATAGAACGTAACAAAAAATACGTAACCTACGTATCCCCTGAGGTAACATCTTCCGGTCAAGCCATTTATGGTGCAAACAACACCACCACCAGTCTATATGGTGCAGGTCTTGACTATTTGAACATCCGTCTGTGGAAGATAGAAGATGGCACATTTTTCACAGAAGATGATATACGCAAAAGTTCAAAAGTATGTGTAGTAGGTAAGACAGTAGTCAATGAGCTATTCCCAGACGGTGGTGATCCAGTCGGGAAGACCATCCGTTTCAAATCTATTCCCTTACGAATTGTAGGTATATTGAAATCGAAAGGATATAACTCATGGGGAATGGATCAGGACAACGTAATGATTTCTCCTTACACAACCGTGATGAAGCGTATATTGGCTCAGACCTATTACTCATCGATAAACTGTTCCGCAATCACCGAGGAACTAACCGACGATGCAATAGCGGAGCTGACCAACATCCTTCGTGAGTCACACGAATTGAAAGGCGAAGCAGTAGATGATTTCACAATCCGAAGTCAGCAGGAGATGATGGAAACGATGTCATCCACAATGGACACCATCACCATCATCTTAGTAGTAGCCGCCGCATTCTCCTTGCTAGTAGCCGGCATCGGCATTATGAATATCATGCTTGTATCAGTGACTGAGCGAACAAAAGAGATTGGTCTTCGCATGTCTGTAGGTGCCAGGGGGTTAGATATCAGTAATCAGTTTCTGATTGAATCAATACTAATAAGTCTGACAGGCGGTGTCTTAGGTGTGTTAGTTGGTTGGTTAGGAACACTGTTATGCTCATCGTTTGGATTGCCTGCAACTATTCCTCTTTGGTCGATACTCGTATCGTTTGCGGTGTGTACGTTGATAGGTGTTGGCTTTGGCTATTTCCCAGCTCAGAAAGCCGCCCGCATGGATCCGATAGAAGCCATCCGCTACGAGTAATCAGAACGGTCGTCTGAAATCACATCCCTCATTCCATCTAGAGCAACCGAATGCTGTTCTTCCTTTAATTATATGCCCAATTCCACAAACGGGACATTTCAGACCGACCCATTCATCATTAACAGCCTGATAACCTGTGCTATTAGAGTCGTTAGCTAAAGTGGTGGTTTCATTGTTTTGACTACCATTATTTGTATTTATCCCTTTGTCATCCGTATTGAGGGCCACTTTATTGTTGTTCTGGTTTTTACCCTCAGTTTTCTTCTTCGTATTTTTAGCTCTTGGCTGGAATCCCGCTACACTGTTATTGCCACCGTTATTCTTTCTGGCTTGTGTGTTTTTTTCTTTTTTTTGTTTACTTTCCCTATCTTCAGGTGCTGAATCAATCTTTCTGTTTGAGTTATCCATCATGACATTATGCACAATGGCTGCGACCATTTGTTTCAGCTCATCAATAAAAAGCGTGACATCGTATTTTCCTTTTTCTATCTCCCTTAGCTTCTTCTCCCACAGCCCGGTCAGTTCTGCACTTTTAAGAAGTTCCTCGTTAATAATATGTATGAGCTGAACTCCAGTAACTGTTGGTATAATTCTTTTCTTATCCCTTTTGATATATTTTCTTTTGAAAAGAGTCTCGATAATGGCCGCTCTTGTTGACGGCCTTCCTATTCCGTTTTCCTTCATTGCTTCTCTAAGCTCCTCATTATCTACAGTTTTTCCTGCCGTCTCCATAGCTCTCAAAAGCGTAGCTTCAGTATAGTATGCCGGTGGTTGAGTCATTTTCTCCACCAGCTGTGGAACATGTGGGCCGCTTTCTCCTTTGACAAATGGAGGCAAATTCAACTCCTTGTTATCCTGCCCCTTCTGCTCGTTTTCGTTGGATTCCGTATTAACATTTTTCGGATAAACTACCCTCCACCCAGGTTTGAGAATTCGTTTTCCTGTAGCTTTGAATTCCACATTCCCCGCTTGTCCTAAAACCGTAGTCTGCTGAAACTCACAATCTCGATAGAAAACCGCAATGAATGCCCTCGCAATGAGGTCGTACACCTTTTTCTCCATATCTGAGAGATACACAGCAGGTTGTCCAGTTGGAATAATGGCATGATGATCGGTAACTTTGGATGAGTCGAACACCTTCTTTCTTTTCAGCAGCTTATTTGTCAGCAATGATTCTGTCAGTTGCTCATATCCTCTCAATCCTTTAAGGATGGCCGGACATTGCGGGAAGATATCATCACTAAGGAAAGTTGTATCAACCCTAGGGTAAGTAGTGTATTTCTTTTCGTATAGTCCCTGAATAAGGTTGAGCGTGAGGTCTGCAGAGAATCCGAATTTCTTATTACAATCCACCTGCAGAGATGTAAGGTCGTAGAGTTTAGGAGGTGCTTCCGTCCCATCCTTCACAGCAACAGATGTGATTTCAAAAGACTCGTTTCTGACAACTTCCAGCGCGTTTAGTGCCTCGTCTTTAGATATGAACTTTCCTTTAGTAGCCTGGAAAGGAACTTCACGATAAATCGTAGAAAGAACCCAATAAGGTTCAGGCTTAAAATTTAAAATTTCTTCGAATCTTCTGACAATCAGTGCCAGCGTTGGAGTTTGTACTCTTCCGATTGACAAAACTTGGCCATTCCCCCCGTATTTCAATGAATAAAGCCTTGTGCAATTCATCCCGAGTAACCAGTCTCCAATGGCTCTACTCAGTCCCGCCATATAGAGGTTCTGATAATCCTGTTGCGGCTTGAGTTTTTGAAATCCCTCTCTAATCGCCTCATCAGTCATAGATGAAATCCAAAGCCTTTTAACAGGACATTTTACCCCCGCTTTCTGCATGACCCATCTCTGAATGAGTTCTCCTTCCTGCCCGGCATCTCCACAATTAATGATACAGTCAGCCTTAGACATAATGGTTTTAATAACCTGAAACTGCTTAACAATCCCTTCATCATCCTTGAGCTTAATTCCAAATCTCGGTGGAATCATAGGGAGTGCGGTAAACGACCATTTTTTCCACGCATCCGTGTAATCCCCAGGAGCTTTCAATTCACAAAGATGTCCAAATGTCCACGTGACCTGATAGCCATTTCCCTCATAGAATCCGTTCTTTGGCTGTAATGCTCCAATGATTTGGGCAATATCTTTAGCCACGCTTGGTTTTTCAGCGATACAGACAATCATTATAATTAACAATTGATAATTAGAATATAAATGATAATAAAAGCCGTTTTAGCATATTGTTTCTAAAACGGCTTATCATATACCATCAGAAGAATCATTCAAGCAGAAGGGATGTGATAAGCATATCATCGTTAATGATAGCCGTACCTTTGAAAGTCTTAGAAGTCTCGTCGTCGAGTGCAGATTTGTTAGGCTTGTTCATCTCCTCTTGCAGAGTGAAGGAAACATTATAAATTGGGTCACTTCCCTCAAATGCAGTCATTTTCTTAACAAACATATCAGTCACATCAAATGTTATCGTTCTTCCAGGCACCTCATACATGTGTCGAATATATACTCCGACATCCTTCTGTGAACAAGGCTTTTTTCCAAGATATGAAGACATGTTTTTAGCGACAGTAGATTTTGCGAGTGTGGTGTCGTTATTTTCAAGAGCTTTGAAATGTTTTAGAATGATTTCTTTAGCGCCTTCCTCTTCAGCTTCGGTCAGTGGTACAGCATCGAGTTTAGCAAGATTTTGCCTGGCATTCTCGATATAAGCTCCATCTGGATACTGGTCGAGATATTCCTGATATGCCTCAACCGTGTTTAGCTCCTGTTTTTCAAAAAAAGTGATAGAGTCGAGCTTAGCAATCGCTCTCAGGAAAAAGAATCCTTCCTCCTTGTATTCAAAGAGATATTTCTCAACAGCATCTTTCTGCGACCCACCTTCTTCCACCTTCTGCCATAACTTAGCCTCTTTTTCCAATCTTCCCTTAAGTGTTTTAACATCAAAAGCATGTTCACCTTTCGGAAATTCATCAGCATATCTCTGCAGAGCTCCATCGAGAGAGTCAGGCTCATTTGTGTCTCTGTATTGGCAAATGAGATCCCAAGACTGTTCTTCAGTAAGTCCGGACTTAATCATATCCGCCTTAGTTTTCCGCAACAGAAAGAATGTCACAGTAGCCACAATTGCAATAAGAGTTAAAACAACACCCCATTTGATAATTTTTCTTCTTTTAATTTTTTTCAAATCCACCGCTTCACCACAATGTGGACAGTGAGTAGCATCTTTCTGAAAGAATTTTCCACAATGTTGACATTTCATTTTATCAGCCATAGAAACAAAAATTTATCTAAAATAATCGTAAAAATCCAAATTGGCAAAATACACGAAGACGAGAATGCAGAAGACGATATGACAGTGATAGGATTTGATAGTGAACAAAAATGCTCCAACCAAATTGAAACCTGCAAAAATTATTATTTCATTTTCATTGAAAAATCATTTAAAAGACTCATCGAATTGTTCGGTAGTTTGTTGCTGTACCGATTGTTCAATATCTCCTTCATTGCTGTTTTCCTGATTTGATATTTCGGATTCATTCTCAGCATTCAAATCAATGAGCTCAATCTCATCCTCTTCATCTTGCAGATATTCCTGTGGATCATTAATCGGATAGTCATCGTTATTATAGTTGGTTGCAACTTCCTCAAATTTAGACTCATCTTCCGACACGACATCCGTCTCGACCACGACTGGTTTAGGAGTCTCCACCTGCACATTGTCTTTTTTATCATTCTTGTTGCTCATCTCTTCCTGTTCAGCTCTGATATTAGACTCTCTTTTGGGAGAGAGGGGGTAATCGTATTGGAATGAAGCATATACAGCAACAATAGAAATGACCATAAAAAAAGCGGTAAACCCAGTCCTGAGAGGATTTCTGGGCTTAGTGGCAGCCGCCACAGCAATATAAACAAGAGAAACAGCAAGCCATGCCAAAGTAACGACAGTGATTCCGTACATCCAAAGCTTCAATGTAGTGACAATAATTACGGCAAAAGCAATCATTAATCCCGCATCAGCGAAGCCAGATCTTTCCGGATGTTGCTGATAGTATTTTGTAGCCATATCGGACTTAAAAAACTTTAAAACGAAAATATCATGCAAATTTACAAAAAAGTTTTGTTATTCCGTTTTAAAAGCGAAAAAAAAATGCTATCTTTGCGTTAATTTCTCCAAAAGTGAAGTAAGATAACTGAGATTTATTTATAACGAATTGCAAATGACCCAATTACGCAACATATACTTGATATTAACAATTTTATTGTTGGGTTTAAGTTGTAAGAAAACGCACCATATTGAGCTATGTTCATACAGTGGTTCAGACAGTCTGACATATCAAGACCCACAAGCCCACTGTCATATAGACTTGATTTCAGAGGTTCGTCTGTCACAACTGAAGTGTGAGTCAGATGAAGTCACAGAGCAACGCATTGCAAAAAACATAAACAACTTTATTATCAACGGAATAGCAAGTGATTACAAAGATGAACCAGCCGACAGCATTGTAAGTCACATAGTTAAGAACAATAT
>JAEEGF010332804.1_pt1 | contig 37636 bp, 28 predicted proteins | sample 9134171 | NCBI WGS metagenome assembly JAEEGF01 (sample SAMN16246542, study PRJNA631951) | gut metagenome | biome: gut microbiome; feature: rumen; material: AP-attached | host: Bos | place: Iran: Karaj | collected 2018-10 | reverse complement strand
ATCAGCGATAGCATCCGACAGCGGCCCTTCTGTTTTATGATACTTCTCACTTAAACAATCAAGTTCTTTCTGCCATGCATTGGGATTGATCCTTTTGTCCGGTTCTTTGATCATATCTTTAAGCACATTCCGGTAAATCTTATAAGTGTTCAGTTCCGCCTTATGCTGTCGCTGGTATTCTTCTGCCTTGCTCTTTTTGAGGAAGCCAAGGGGTTTTCCGTTTTTCTCCTCCGCTTTCTTCAGCTTCCAGTATTCAGCATTGATCTTCTGATACGGCTCGTACTTCTCATGGAAATCAAGCAGCTTTCCAAGATACGCCCCTCGCTCGTTCATGTTTTTTCTGCTTGTTACAAGTTCATCGTATTTGTCTTGTAATGTTTTTCCATCAGCCTGCATTTCATCAAAGGTAGTCCAGCCCTTACTCTGAACATAGGCATCCATTTTTGTCTTATCCTGAAGGGCAGCCCGATCCGAAACTGCACGGACAAATTTGCCTTTAAATATCGGAAGTGTCAACCGGTTATTGTTTCGTTCTGCGACCTTCCGGATCACATCTATGATCTCGCTCTTAAATTCCTTAACGATAGTTAACGGAATAGCCATCGCTTCGGCAAGTTCCTCCCTGGCTTTCTCGTATGCGGTACGTGCAGCCGTGATGACTGCGTTTTGAGCCAGGATATCACGATTGATGTCGCCCCTTATGGTCTTGATCCCCGCACGCTCCATAGCGCTTGCTTTCTCTCCAAGATGGATCTGAGGCGCGATCTCAAGCCCCTGCTCTTTAAACGAACGATATTCCCAAATATCCTGTGTCATTCCAAGCTCGGCATTAGCGGAATTGATCGCATCCGTCAGTTCCTTTCTCCAAAACTTTGCGTACCTCTGATCATCCCAATCATTAGTCTTGATCGTGGTGCATTTCCACTGTTTTCTGTTCTGCTTATCGACCTTCTGTTCACCCGTCTTTTTATCAATGACCGGGATTCTCTCACCTTTATCATCAGTGAGATAAACCTTCTTCTGCTTCGGCATCCAGTGTCCCTGCTCGTCAAGGCTCCGAAGTGTAAGCATTACATGACAGTGAAGGTTGCGCTGTCCTTTATCATTTTCTGAATCATGTATTGCAAATTGAACGCACATACCCTTAGCTACAAAGAGTCTTTCACATAAATCTTTTACAAACATGGCTGCAAACTGATACGTCCATAAATTTGGCAGTTCGATCCGCCATGTTCTTGCAAGCTGAGCGTTATCACTCTTTTCGTTCATTTCAACCGAGTTCCATAACTTCATCGGATCCTTAAATTCCTCCGGTGCGTTTTTAGGGAGGAGCACTTCGGAGTGAACCAAGTCCTCGGCATACTTAGGATAATAGATCTGGCCATCATATTCTGAATACATCTTTTCTCGTGAGATATATCCGGCCTGCTCAACGGCAGAATGACCGCCACTGCATCTCTCTCCTCTGCCACATATATTCATACGTGTACTAATGTTTTTAACTGCCATAGCTGAACCTCGCTTTGGGTCGATTCTGTAGTGCCCGATGCCTACTTTTCAACAGAGCAAAATTCATCACGGGGTAGGTGTGCTTCGCACACCGGAGGGGGAGCATCGCGTCCCCTCTTGGCTGCCCCCGGCAGACAACAGCTGTCCGCAGGACGCCCCCGGCAGGGCGCCAGATACCACCTCCGGTGGTATATCTGTGCGCACCGAGAAATTCTCGGTGACAGAACCGGCTGCAGGATTCGGTCTTTCCTTGATAACCGTATTTATCATATTCCGCACATCCTTAAGGCTAAACGCGCAGGCTATTATCCGATTCATTTCATGCTCGTTAAAGTCATATACGTCAAGTCCTTTGGGGAAATATTTCTGCACGCATCCACCCATCATATACTTGTGACGGTCCTGGGCTTTCCGTTCTTTTTCTTTCTCTTCACGAACTGCCTTTTGGTACTCCGCCCGGGCCTGTCTCATCTTCCGTTCCAGGCGGTCAACCTTGCTCATTTTTTCCTGTTCAGTCATCATTAAAATCTCCTTTGATAATCCTTAAAAACTCATCAATTAGCGACAATCTTTCTAAGCAGATCATCATAATCATAGTCTTCTCTTTGCTGAAATCTGAAAAAGCTTCCCGTTCCCGGATTGGATGCACGGGGATTGAATTTATAGTCCTTTCTGATAGCGTTAATGATCCATCCCGTTACGTTTGAGATCTTATTTTTTTGTTGTTTCAACAAGTCATTTGCTATCCTGCATTTCGCCAAATCATTACCGGCTTCCTTAATGATCGATCTTATGTCGGAGAGAGGCAAAGAATACTCCTTAAACATTTCAGCAACAGTTTCAACAATCGAAACATCAGCATCCGATGTTGTTGAAGTCTTTGTAGAAATCTCTGTATTATTCTCTGTATATGTATTTCCTATTTCGGAAATACCTGTTTCTTTTTGGGGAAGGGTATGTTTCCCTGTAGGGCAACATGTATTTCCCCTTCCGGAATCATTATCATTTTTTTCATCTTCCGGAAAAGTAAGTGCTATCAATGCACCGGGTATCAGTTCCAAAAACATGGCATTGGGATAGAAGCCATATTCTGTTTCAACAGTCTTAAAGTGGCGTGTTACAACACCTAAGTTTTCCAGATCTTTTAACGCCTCTCTGGCCTGTTTTTCACTGCAATTAAACTTTTCACAAATATCCTTATAGCTCTTTTGCAAAAAATCTACATGCCTGAATTTCTTCTTGTATGTTACTTTTCCTGTAATTTCATCCCTCATTTCCGAGGGACGATACCAATAAACAACATCAGCAAGAATATTTACAGCCAAAAGATTAACTTTCCCGTTTCTCGAAATAATCGTCTTATACCACGCATCAGGAATGATGTTTCCGGATAATCCAATCTTACCGACCTGATCAACGATATTATTTCCTGTTCCATATACACAATCCATGTAAATCCTCCAGACATTAAATCAAAAACTATCCGTGCAAAAACCGTCACACGAAAAAAGCTCTCTGCAAATCTTGTTATCAAGATTCACAGAAAGCTGTTCTAACTTTTGTTCTAACCAAAAGGTCTTAATCCATATTTTATTCCATGTTGTATCGTGTTATTTGATTATTCTAACGACGATAATAAAAGGATTTGGAACGGAATGGTAAAGACTAAAAAACGTGATGCGTAATTCGGGACGTAGAGGCCGCGTGTTCGAATCACGTCGCCCCGATAAACAAAAAGGTACCCTGAAAGGGTGCCTTTTTTGTTTATCCGGACAGTGTATATGAACGTGCGGACTCTGTGTCCCGAACGTAGTGAGGGCGTAGAGGGTGCCCAAGGTCCGGGGGACCTTGGCCCGGCACGGACCGGAGCGAAGCGGAGACCGCGTGTTCGAATCACGTCGCCCCGATGCAGTAAAAAAGAGGGTTTCCGGTTTCGGAAGCCCTCTTTTTTTACGCTTTGTTCTACCAATTTTTCTGCCAATATTTGGTTAATGATACGGTAATTGTCTAGTGAAGAAAAATGCGGAAATCCGCAAGAATATACAATTCACCATTGCTATGTAAAATCACATGAGGTAAAATACAACTGAAGAAAAATGCGGAAATCCGCAAAATAATTAAATGGTGGTATACAAAATGGAGATAAGAAGAGATACATACCTTGACAAGCTGATTTCAAAAAAACATAACCGGTTAATAAAAGTAATCACGGGTATCCGTAGATGCGGCAAGTCTTATCTGCTTTTTAACCTGTTTAAGGATCATCTTGAATCGGAAGGAGTTCCTTGCGATCATATAATTGAAATGGCATTTGACCTTTATGAGAATACCTCTTACAGGGATCCGAAGGTCTTCTTTCCCTATGTCAAGGAGCAGATCAAAGACAAAGAAATGTATTATGTTCTTTTGGACGAGGTGCAGTTGCTTGGGGAGTTTGAAGCTGTACTAAACAGTCTTTCACGAATGAAAAATGTGGATGTGTACGTGACGGGCAGTAATGCAAAGTTTCTCTCGAAGGATATTATAACTGAGTTTCGTGGTCGAGGGGATGAAGTACACATGTTCCCGCTTACCTTTCGTGAGTTTATAAGTGTTTATAAGGGGGATAAGGATACTGGTTGGAGAGAGTACGTCCTTTATGGGGGAATCCCGTTGGTCCTTGAATTTTCCACTCCTGATCAAAAGGTGGATTTCCTGAAAAGGCTGTTCGACGAAACATATATTTCTGATATCGTTGGAAGAAACAATGTTAGAAACAAGTCGGAACTGGAGGAACTGCTGAATATTCTGTCATCATCAATTGGTTCTCTTACAAACCCTAGCAAGCTGTCGGATACTTTTAAAAGCATAAAGAATAAAACGATAAGCCAAAACACGATTAAAAAGTACCTAGAGTATTTTGAGGATTCGTTCTTACTTAACAGTGCATACAGGTATGACATTAAGGGAAAACGATATATCGATACGCCACTTAAATATTATTTTACGGATATGGGACTTCGTAATGCCAGATTGAACTTCCGACAGGTTGAAGAAACTCATGCAATGGAAAATATAATCTTCAACGAATTGCTTGTCAGAGGTTTTAATGTGGATGTCGGTGTTGTTATAACGAATGAAGTAGACAAAACGGGAAAGAAGATACGGAAACAACGCGAGATAGATTTTGTTTGCAACAAAGGCTCAAAACGGTATTATATACAATCGGCTTTAGCGCTGCCGGATGATGCAAAGAAGGAACAGGAACAGAGATCTCTATTGCTGATACAGGACGGATTCAAGAAGATTATCATTACCAAGGATGCCATTGCTCCGCTATATAATGAGGATGGAGTGTTGGTCATGGGATTGTTCGATTTCCTTCTTGACGAGAAAAGTATGGAAATATAGTGTAAATGGAGAAGATGTACTAATCTAAGGAGAGATTAAATAAACAGTATAGATCTTAACACCACTTTGGGAGATGCCCGCAAAAAGAAAAGACGAGGTGACAGTGACCAGTCACCTCGTCTTATTATGCCTACGGATTCTCCCTCTATTTGCTACTCATCTCCTATTCCGAACGAGACCATGATCTGCCATGATCTCTGGAGATGTAACCCCGTTCTTCATATTCATCATCTGACACTTTTGCAGATACTGTGATCCACAGCAAGCCATTGTCCCGGTCATAAGACAGATCAATACCATTCGTATACAAGTCCGTTTCATCTCCCAGGTATTCTCCGGTCCAGGAACGGCCACCATCCTGTGTCATAAAGACATAATTCCGGTCGCCATGGTAATCAGTAAGGATAATACCGGTTTTCTCATCCAGAAAGATCATTGCCTGCGGATAGTTTGGTACGACTCCCGACAGATCCTCAACCAGTTTCCAATCCTGTCCGTCTTGCTTTTCTTCCAAACGCTTTTCCATCAGTCCGCCGGCCGGATCGGAACACACTAATCGAAACTCTTTCCCATCATCAATGGTAGAGGATAAAACCGTACCGGCTCCACCCCGGATTGCAGGGACATAATAGATTCCATATGTTTTCAGTCCGTTTGCGAAAGTCATCTGTTCTTCGTCCATATCCTGCAGTTCAACATAGAATCGATAATACGGAAGTAAATATTCTTCCATCGATCCGGGGCGATAACACAACTCTACTTTTGCTATGTACTCCTCCCCCTGAACTGCCATAGGGACATTGGTCTCATATTGACCGTTCAACAGCTTGTCCCTTGCCTCGCGTAATGAGATCAATGGATAATCACCTATTGTTTCAGCCTTGCATAAAGCATCAAAAATACGAATCATCCACAGTTTTCCATCATCATCCAGAAGAAACTGTCCATAGTTGAACCAATAATTCAGCATACTCTCAACAACAGATTCCCCCGCATCATAAATCCGACATCGCCGCGTGTAATCTCCTGAAAAAGAATAATCTCCGCTCATTGCAATCACAGGATTTTTGTAATCAAGTATTGTTGCGTATTGCTCCGCCAAATACTCCATAACTGCCTTTGCTTCCGGCTCAGTCGCATCGTCGAAAGCAATTCGATACTCCTCAGGAAGTTCAATAGTTTCTGCCGGTTCATACATCAGCGTTCCATCCGCAAAAACAGTTAACTTACCAGAATCTGTATTACCCACAACTTTATCTTCCGTACTATCTGTGCTAAGGATTTCCACCCTGAGGGTCAGTGCCGATTCAGCCGCAATCTCCATCATCTCCTGCTCGCTCAAGCCGACAGGAACACTCGCTCCGGAGGGATCATAACTCCCATTTTTGAAAACTGGTAATGTTTCCAGTTCCATATTTTCGCGCCAGGGATTCCCATTTTCCAATTCATCGGCACTATAGCACATAACCGCTTCGAATCCCATGGCCTCTCCTTCTCGCTCTGAAGTCGACTCCCCCGGGAGATCTGCAACGATGGACGGTACCTCCTCGGCAGACTCCTCCTCAGAGTCAACGAGATTTCCCTCATTTTCTATTTTAGGCGCCACTGTGGAAGGCCCAACAGAACCGGTTGTATCTCCCACCGGCTTCATCAAAACTCGTCCATATACTACCAGGCCAAAGCATGCAGCAGCCGCAGCCACCCACCTCAGCCAGGCAAGGCTTCTCTTTTTCCGTCCCCCCGGCACTGCCTCGGCGATGTATTCCTCATCCACTTGTCCAAGAATGTTCAAAAGGCGATTTTCTTTCAAATGTCGACACCTTCTTTTTCCAGCATCTGCTTCAATTCATTTCTGGAACGAAGCAGTGACATTTTTACCTTGCTTTCCGTTACAGCGCAATCCACCGCAATCTCAGATATCGAGCGCATGAACCAATACCGCTGGAGAAAGATTTTCCTTCGTTCTCCTGACTGTGACGCAAGGAAGCGATTCAAGATCTCCACAAGGACAATATCATCAGCAATCTGCTCTGTACGATTGACCGCCGGTAGACACTCCTGCAACTCCTCTAATACCAACGGCACTTGACCGCCTCCGCGTTTCTCTGCTGATTCCTTCTCCCATCGATTCAAGGAAAGGTTGCGGGTGATCCTGCCAAGAAAAGCTGCCAGTCGGTTCGGTCTCTGATCAGGCATAGCGTTCCAGGCGTTCATATACGTGTCATTCACGCACTCCTCACTGTCTTCTTTGCATTGAAGGATATGATAGGCGATGGAATAGCAGTATCGTCCATATTTGTTTGCAGTCTCCGCTATGGCCTTTTCGGAACGTGCCCAGTATAAATCCACAATCTGACGATCCTCCATGTAATTCTCCCTTTTCCAATGCCCTTCACTTATATAGACAGGAAAAATGACCATCCCGTCACAATTATACTACATAATACCAGCGACTTTTTTCATTTTTGTTCCGTTATCTATGTAGATGTTTAATCAAATAATAAGACAATCTTAAAGATTCCCCCATCCCCTTCGTGGTATATTTGGAAAGGTGTTTATTCGCACCACGAAAGGAATTCACCCGGCAATATGAAGCATAATAAACGCAAATCATCACCCCTCCGCAATCTGATCCGCATCCTGTTTGGAACAGTGTTGATCGAGGTGATCACGTTTCTCATCCTGATCCTGATCGATGCTACTCTGTTCCCGGAATGGCTGACCGAAACTACTGCCTTACTAATCCTTGGGCTGGCCTTCATCGGTGGGCTCGCATGGAACATTATTCGAATCCGAAAAAGAGTCCCTCACCATGAGACGAACCACATTGATCCGGTCATCGGAGAGACCACTCCTGCCCCCGTCAAACCTGCAAAGGAACCGGAGCATGTCAAAAAATCCGGAAGAAAGCATAAACGCAACCCACTTCCGCTATGTATCGCCGGTGCCGCACTAATTGTTATTGCCATCTTCGTGATGCGTTCTTTGCACCATTCCCAATCGGATGAAGTACCTTACGTCATCCGCGAGTTCGTCCGGAAATACCCCGAGGCCAGCGAATACGCCGATCACTACCTCGAGTATTGCGATAAGCGATTTGATATGGATGTATCGGCCGAGATGGCCGAGAATGATATTCCCCTGTTCATCCAATGGGACAAACGCTGGGGTTACAAGAATTATGGTGAAAATTATGTCGGCGTCGCCGGATGCGCTCCCACCTGCATGGCCATGGTAGTCTGCGGCCTCACCGGTGATGCTGCGATCAATCCCTATGTCGTCAGCAAGTATTCTGCCGGCCAGGGCTATTATACCCTGGGTCAGGGCACTTCCTGGGATCTGATGACCACCGGGGCCAAATATTACGGTCTCTCCGCATCTACCGGTCGGATCGATGCAGATTATATCCTTGAGAACGTATCCGGCGAAAGTCCAATGATCTGCTCCATGAAGCCGGGTGACTTCACCACTTCCGGACACTTCATCGTCCTTGCTGGTCTCGATGAAGACGGAAAAGTGATCGTAAACGACCCTAACAGCCCGAAGAACAGCAAGAAGCATTGGGATGCCGATACCCTGGTTTCTCAGATGAAAGGAATCTGGATCTATCGGTACAATTAAAAAACAGTAGGAATTTAGAAAAAGCCTTAAAATAAACGGATTTGGGACGAAACGGCACGAAATAAGAAATTCCAGAGCATTATTCGGGACGTAGAGACCACAGGTTCAAATCCTGTCGCCCCGATAAACAAAAAGGTACCCTGAAAGGGTGCCTTTTTTGTTGCATATTCCACGTTAATTCGGTAAAGTAGATTTGTTGAGTTTATTTTTTACGGAGGAGTACCGGTGGAACATTTTATTGATGAAAAAACCGTCATGCGGTTTTACCTGGAGCGGATCGAGCGGGATGAGGTAGTTTTCCTGCGGGGGAAGGATGGGTCCAAAGCGGCCATCAAAGATGCGCTGGAAAAACTGGTGGATGAGTCCAAGATGAACAGCAAGATCCAGCTGGCTGTGGGACTTTGGAAGCACCTCTTCGAGGCTGCCATGAGTCAGATCTCTCCCAACAAGAGAGGATATGACAAGATCTTCAAGTATTTTGATTCCTATGTGGAGTTCGAGGAACTGATCTTTGCGTCTGACTCTTTCTATCGGGATCACACCCTGCACTGCCTGTGGGTGTACTTCCTTGGAGAGTATCTGTACAACAATCCGGAGTTTTCCGAGCTGTATAAGCTCGATCGGGATACCATTCAGAGCTACAGGATGATGGACAGCCTCACGGATGCCCTGCATATCATTGATGGAATGGAGGCACGGAAACTGAAGGCCGTTCTGAGACGGATTGAGGAAGCGGAACAGCTGCAGGATGCGGGCAGATGTATTGCTGCTCTGACCCACGACCTGGGATATCCGCTGAAGAAGATCGAGAAGATCAACAAGAGCATCAATAAAGTGCTTCCTTACTTTGCAATCCATAATTTTGACAACTTCAGTTTTGAGTATGAAAACATCCAGCAGGAGTTTGTGAATCAGTTCATTGATTTCCTGTCCAGAGATGTCATTGTGAACATCAATCCTAAGGAGGATTTGCCCCCGGAGGCCATGGCGGTGCTGGAGAAACTGATCGGACAGTTCAATGGCGATGATATGAATGAGTTCCGCAGGGCGCTGGAAGAACTGCCGGAGGATGAGAAGACGCTGCTGAAGAACAGCTTCCAGGTAGATGTGCTGTTCCACTCTGCTTTTGGAAAGAGAGCTACTTATTACAACGACTTCGAGGCCTATCAGCATGGCATCATGAGTGCGTTCCTGCTGATGAAGAATCTGCAGGTATTCCAGAATGTGGATTATTGCCGCGAGGACTGGCTGACTCCTCTGCCGGATGTGAATGTGCTGATGCTTCATCAGATTCTGTCTACTATTTCCAACCATACCAACGATACCTACCAGATCGCGGTGATCGACAGCAGTTCCTTCCTGACCTTTGTGGACGAGCTGGAAGAGTTCTCCAGAATCTCCAGAGCGAGCCAGAACCGTGAGTATGTGGAGGAGTTCTGTGATACCGCTCTGTACATGGAAGACGGCTGGCTGAACGTGGTTTTTGAGTTCAACAACACCAATCTGGACAACCTGGATCCGGAGATTTCCTTCAAGGGACGCTGCAAGAGATTCCTGTCCCTCTTCGATATCGCGCATCTGGATCCCTACCTCAAGATCCGCGTGACCATCGTGGGCAAGCTTCCCACGGACCAGAACGAGTACGTGCTGGAGATCGCGAAGAACCATGCGGACATCCGGATCAACGGAGAATCCAAGGATATTCCCAAGTATCTGAAGTCCACCCAGTACTTCACCAAAGAAGAATACGCACAGATGAAATAAAGGTACAAGAAAAGCTGCGGATCACTCCGCAGCTTTTTTCTGAATAAGCATTCGGCATCGTTGAATATTCAAACAATTCGGGCTATAATACCAATAGAGTGGACCCTTCCAGGACTGTCCACCTCGCTGTACAACATGTTAAGTCAGAATCGATGTCGAGTGAGGGAAAGGAGAAATCGTATCATGTGGAGCAGAAAAGAAATAAAGGCAAGAGGAAGAGAGGCCTTTCAAAAGAACTATCTGAGGAGCGTGCTGGTGGCTATCCTCCTGACGGCTCTGGCCGGAGGAAGCGGGGCAAGTGCCGGGAACAGTGTTTCCTCTGCAACAGAGGGAACCAATCCCTTTGCAGCCATGGATCCGCAGGTACTCATGGCGATCGGTATGGCTGTCCTTGGCGTTCTGGGAATAGTCTTTGTGATCAGCTTCCTCCTTCAGATCTTTCTCTTCAATCCGCTGAAGATCGGCTGCCATGCCTTCTTCTCGGATAACATTCAGCAGGATGGGGCAGCAGGCTTAGACGCTCTGATGACCGGATTCCGGAACTATGGCCGCTCCTTTGTGACCATGCTGCTTCGGTCCATCTTCCTGGCTCTGTGGTCCATGCTTTTTGTGATCCCCGGCCTCATCAAGGCCTATTCCTACCGGATGGTCCCCTATATCATCCGGGACAACCCGGAACTTTCTCCCACAGAGGTGATCACCCGCTCCAGAAAGATGATGAACGGTCATAAGTGGGCAACCTTTGTGATGGATCTTTCCTTCCTGGGCTGGATCCTGCTGGGAGCTATCACCTTTGGACTGGGACTGATCTTCTGGACCGATCCCTATCTGGCATCCACGGAGGCCGCTCTGTATCAGGAGCTCAAGAAAGAATACAGAGACTGATCATCCATAAGTTCATAGAGTACAGGCAATTCCCCGGAGGGTTTCCTTCGGGGAATTTTTGCTAGAATCGGGAGCGTTTTTTTTCGCAATATTCCGTCTATCGAAGGAGGAACCTTGGGGGATATAATGGGCAAAGGAGCCTGAAAGCCGGGCTACTCATCATTATCATTTGGGGGTACTTATGGGAGTACATTTTTTTGAAAAACAGGACAATGCACTGATCTTTCGGGACGGAGGAGAAACTCTTCGGATCGATCCCTGGGGACGGGACAGTCTCCGGGTCCGGTGCGTGTTTATGGGGGAAGTGAAGGACACCTGCCCGGCCCTTTTGGAGCCGGAAGAGACCGATTCAAAAGTACAGCTGGGAGAGGAGTATCTGCCGGAGAATGGAGATGCCAACCGTCGGGCCCGGATCATCAACGGCCGCATCACAGCGGACTGTGAGGTTCAGGGCTGGGGCAATGGATTGCGACTGACTTTCCGGGATACTGTGACCGGGAAGGTTCTGCTGGAGGAGATCCCCAACGGGGGAGCCCTGTCTAAGAAAGCGAGAGAATTCCGCCATCTCAGCGGGGATATCTACCGCCTGAAGGTGAGCTTTGTCTCGGATCCGGAGGAGAAACTCTTCGGAATGGGCCAGTATCAGCAGGAGCGGATGAACCTGAAGGGCTGCAATCTGGAGCTGGCTCACCGCAATTCTCAGGCCAGCATTCCCTTTGTGCTGTCCGATCAGGGCTACGGCTTCCTCTGGCACAATCCGGCAATCGGAGAGGCTCATTTCGGTCTGGACATCACGGAGTGGACCGCAGAGGAATCCAGACAGCTGGACTACTGGGTGACGGCAGGGGAGACTCCCGGTCAGATCCTGGAAAACTACACCGCAGTCACCGGCCGTGCGCCGAAGATGCCGGAGTATGGCCTGGGCTACTGGCAGTGCAAGCTCCGCTACTATAACCAGCAGCAGGTGCTGGATGTGGCCAGGGAGTACCACAGAAGGGGCATCCCTCTGGATGTCATCGTCATCGATTATTACCACTGGCTCCGCTGCGGGGACTGGTGCTTTGATCCGGAGTATTTCCCGGATCCGGCGGCAATGGTCCGGGAGCTGGAGGAGATGGGCATCAAGTGCATGGTGTCCGTCTGGCCGGATGTGGACTGGCGCAGCGTGAATTTCGAGGAGATGCGCCAGCAGGGCCTTCTGGTGAAGAGCCATGGCGGGGTGGATGTGCAGATGATCTTCCACGGCAACAATGTCTTCTACGATGCCACCAACAGTAAGGCCCGGGCCTATGTCTGGAACAAGTGCAAGGAAAACTATACCGACCTGGGAGTGGAGGCCTTCTGGCTGGATGTGGCAGAGCCGGAGTATACGGGCTATGCTTTTGAAAATTACCAATACCAGTCCGGCACCGTGCTGGAGACCGGAAACATCTATCCCAGAGAGTATGCCAGAGGCTTCTATGAGGGTCAGCTTTCCCTGGGAAAAGACAGCGCCGTGAACCTGATCCGCTGCGCCTGGGTGGGCAGCCAGCGCTATGGCGCCCTGGTCTGGTCCGGGGACATCATGTCCACCTGGGAGGACTTCCGCAAGCAGATCGTGGCGGGACTTCAGATGGGTATCGCCGGCATCCCCTGGTGGACCACGGATATCGGCGGATTCCATGGGGGCAACATTTACAGCGAGGACTTCCATGAGCTCCTGCTCCGCTGGTTTGCCTTCGGAGCCTTCTGCCCCGTCATGCGGATGCACGGGAACCGGGATCCCCATTCGGAGATCGTCAATCAGGCCGGGGAGGTCCGGGAGTGGACCGGAGCGGAGAACGAGATCTGGTCCTACGGAGAAGAGAATTACCGGATCATGAAGCATTTCATCGAGATCCGGGAAAAGCTCCGGGATTACACCCGCAGCGTCATGGAAGAAGCCAGCGCCACCGGTCTTCCCGTCATGCGGGCCATGTTCCTGGAATTTCCGGAGGATGCCAGATGCTGGGAGATCCGGGACCAGTACTTCTTCGGCGAATCCATCCTGGTGGCTCCTGTCTGCCACAAGGGAGCAAAGAGCCGGGAAGTCTACCTGCCGGCGGGCTGTGACTGGATCAATGCCTTCACGGGGCAGCAGTATCAGGGCGGAAGCACCATCGAGGAGGCAGCGCCCCTGGATGCCATCCCGGTCTACTACCGGGCAGACCGGAAGCGTCCCACGGAAGGCTGGCTGGCCTGATACGTATCAGTAAGAAAAGGACAAGCGAGATTTATGATCCGAATTGCATTGGTTGAGGATACAGAGGAAGATCGGGAGCAGTTTCTCACCGCTTTCTCCGAGTATCAAAAAACGGAGCCCACACCGTTTTCTCTGGATATCTATGAGACGAAAGCCTCTTTTCTGGAGGCCTATCAGGGGCAGTATGAAATGCTCTTCCTGGATATTGAACTGCCGGACGGAAACGGTATCGACATCGGCCGCAAGGTCCGAGAAACTGACACAAATGTCGTGATTGCCTTTCTGACCAAGATGGGACAGTTTGCACTTCAGGGTTACGAGGTGGAGGCATCCGATTATATCCTCAAGCCCCTCAACGAGGGCGTGTTTGCGGTAAAAATGAAGAAACTTCTGCGGCGGGTGCAGCATGCCCGCCCGGTTAGTGTTTCCGTCTCCATCGGCGGAGGAAAGCGGGTGATCGATGCCCAGACCATCCTCTATGTGGAGGTCCGCAAGCATGATGTCACATATCATACGGAGAGCGGAGTTTTTACAGAGCGGGGAGCATTGAAGGATGTGGAGGCTGTCTTGGCCAATAGCTGCTTTGCCCGTTCCGGGAACAGTTTTCTGGTCAATCTGCGGCACATTACCGGTATCGGAAAAACAGAGCTTTCCCTGGACGATGGGGAGACTCTGCCCGTCAGTCGCGGCCGGAAAAAGGATCTGGTGGACGCCTTTAATCGATATTTGGGAGGGTCGCTGTGATGTTTACCTATATCAACCAGATCAATCTGGCCATTTACCTGGAAACGGTGGTCATGACCTACGCATTGGGCTGGTTTTTGCCCCGGCGCCGCTTTTATCCCCTTCGGCTGATGGGAGCGATGGCTGTCTTTGCAGGTCTTTCCTACCTGATCCCCCTGTTCCCGCCCCAATATATCTGGCTTGGATTGGGGTATAGCGTGCTGATGTATCTGGCCATCCTGTTCTTTGCAATGATATCCCTCGCTCTTTGCATCCGGGCGCCCTGGATGAACTGCCTCTTCTGTGCCCTGGGAGGGTATGCCTCTCACCATCTTGCGGGAACCATCTCCTCCATTCTGGCTTCCCTGCTTTGGCCTCACAGGGAGATGTCCGTCTTTACGCCACCTTATCTGTATCTGTACCTGCTGTCTCTTGCGGTCACCTACACGGTCATACTGACGCTGTTCCACAGAAACAGTGGAACAGAGACCCTGATGAATCGCCGGGATGTGGTGCGATTGGCCTGCCTGGTGATCCTTTTGAACATTGTCATCAGCTCTTACGCTATGTTGTCCCATTTCTTCGCGGATTCCATTCCCTTCTCTGTGGAGGCCTCGGATCTTTACAATTGCGTATCCGGATTTCTGGCCATTTTCATTCTCTTTGGTATGCTGGAGCATGGCCGACTGGAGCACGAAGCGGAGATCCTAAACAATCTCTACCGGGAAAATGTGCGTCAGTATGAAGTCTCCAAGGCAACCATGGAATCCCTCCATGATATGAAACATCGGATCAATGCTTTGATGGCAGGAAATACCGCCCTTTCCGGGGCGGAGATCCGGGACATCTCGGACAAGATCTTTATCTTCGACGGTGCGGCGAAAACGGGAAGTGAGACTCTGGATATCATCCTGACGGAAAAGAGGATGGTGTGCCATCAATACGGCATTGAGTTTGACTGTATGGCGGACGGAAAGCTGCTGGACTTTATGGATGTCTATGACATGTATTCCCTGTTCGGCAATGCCCTGTCCAACGCCATCGAGGCAGTATCCAAACAGCCGGAAGGGGCTCCCCGGCTGGTCTTCCTTTCGGTAAGCGGAAGCGACCGCTATGTGGCGGTCCATCTGGAGAACACCTTCAATGGACAGATCCGGATCGTGGACGGGGTCCCTGAGACGGATAAGCCTGACAAAGCGGCTCATGGATTCGGCGTGAAATCCATGAAACGGATCACGGACAAGTACCATGGAAATCTGACGGTCACGGTGAAGGATGACCTTTTTCACCTGGATATTCTTTTTGAACGGGTTAACTCGTGACGAGTTGTGCCTCTTTTGCAACCGGCTGTGCCAGGCCGGTTGTTTTTTGATTTGCCTTCTTTTTATAATGACTTTGCTACTGGAAAGCAGATTCTTTTATTTGGAGGAGAAGGTAACAAATGAAACAGAAAATGAGCAACAAAAAGTTTACCGCGATCCTGTCCGCCGTAATGGCGATACTGGTCATCGTGGCGCTTGTGGCATCCATCGTTATGCCGCTGTTGTCCAGTACCATGGACACTTACCTCGGGAGAGGCGAGCGTTACACGGTTCAGGTTGGCAGTGCAAGTGGATGGGACACAAAGTATTACGATCAGAGATTTACGGACACTAACAATGTTACGGGTTCCGTAGCCTACGGTCTGCAGGTATCCAAGCAGATCACGGATGAGGGTGAAGTCCTTTTGAAGAACAACGGTGTACTGCCGCTTGCCCAGGGAAGCAAGGTCACTCCCTTCGGCTACCGGTTTTTGAATCCCCTGTACGGCGGCACCGGATCCGGCAATGTGGACGCCGGCAAGGACTATGTGGTAACTCCCGAGAAAGGTCTGGCAAATTTCGAGGTGAACTCCACCGTTGTGGAAAAGCTTCGGAACGGAAAGGTGATCGAGCTCACTGCTGAGGGTGCGGCACCCATTGGATCTTTTGCAGCAGAGAGCGAAGAAAGCGGCACCGGATTTACCGGAGCAACCACATCCCTTCTGGAGTACGATCCGGCGGTGTATGACGGAACCGAGGCTTCCTGCGAAGACACCACCGCTATCGTGTATCTGGGAAGAGTCGGCGGAGAGGGCGGTAACCTGCAGATCACCCCTTACGCTGACGGAACCCGTCACGAGCTTGCCCTGAGCACTTACGAGAAGGAAATGCTGACCTTCGCAAGACAAAACTGTAAAAACGTGGTAGCCATCATTGAGTCTTCCAACGTGATGGAGCTGGGTGATCTGATGGAAGGCGGCGAGTACGAGTGCGACGCTGTGATCTGGGTCGGCGGCGCCGGCGCTACCGGTTTTGCATCTTTGGGAGATATTCTGGTGGGTGATGTGAATCCTTCCGGCCGCACGGCAGACCTGTGGGATCGCGATCTGACCCGGAATCCTGTCTATGTAAACTTTGGAACCAACCATATGTATGCCAATACCGACGGCGTCATGATGGAGTTCATGAACTACACCAACGGTCTCTTCTTCGTAGAGCTGGAGGAGGGTGTTTACAATGGATATCGTTACTATGAGACTGCTTCCGATATCGGAGCGCTGAATTATGACGAGGCTGTCGTTTATCCCTTCGGCTACGGCCTTTCCTACACCACCTTTACGCAGAAGATCACTGATTTCAATACCAGCGGTGATGATGTAAAGGTTACGGTGGAGGTTACCAATACCGGCGACAGAGCCGGTAAGGATGTGGTCCAGATCTACTACACCGCACCCTACACTGAATATGACAGACAGAACCGGGTAGAGAAGCCAACCGTCAATCTGGTGGCCTTTGACAAGACGGATATTCTGGAGCCCGGCAAGAGCCAGACTCTGACCCTTACCTTTGCAAAGGAAGATATGGCTTCCTATGCCTACATGCACGACAACGGAGATGGCACCATGGGCTGCTATCTGCTGGAGGAGGGAACTTATACCGTTTCCCTTCGCAACAACTCCCATGATGTGATCGAGAGCCGTGAGCTTGAGATCGGCTCCACCATTGCCTACGACAATTCCAATCCCCGCAACAGCGAGAAGGTCGCACAGTCTGCCTGGGACGAGGAGGGCGAATCCCTGAATTATCCCAAGGCTGCTGAGGCAGATACCTCCAGAGGATATGTGGCAGCCACCAACCTGTATCAGGATTCCACTGATTACATGCTGAGCGAAGCGACTCTGCTGACCCGTGCCGATTGGGCGGGCACCCAGCCCACCTATCCGGAAGAGGGCAAGACCATTTCTCCGGAGCTTCTCGCAAAGGCTTCCAACTTTGATATCGAGAACGATCCTGTTCTGGGCAACAAGGCGATCTCCGCGAACTTTACCGCTCCCGCTGAAGGCAAGGACAACGGCCTGTCCGTATCCGAGCTTCGCGGCCTGGACTACTATGATCCCATGTGGGATCTGCTGATGGATCAGCTGGTTTATGACGAGACCCTGTATGAAGCCTTCAACTGGGCTACTTTTGAGATCAAGGCTCTGGACAGTATCGGACTTCCCAATGTCGTGGCACACGACGGTCCTCAGGGATGGGGAATGACCGGCGCTGACGGCGGCCCCGATACCACTGCATTTGCAAGTGAGGTTGTGGTGGCTTCCACCTTCAACACCGATCTGGCATATCAGTATGGCGATGCCATCGGTCAGGAGTCTCTGGTCATCGGTTTCACCGGCTGGTACGGACCTGCTATGAACGCTCACCGCAGCGCATTCAACGGACGTAATTTTGAATACTATTCCGAGGATCCCCTTCTGAACGGTAAGATGGGCGCTGCCTGCATCTCCGGTGCGGCAGACAACGGCGTGATCTGCTACCTGAAGCACTTCTTTGCAAATGATTTCGAGGGACCTGCAAGTTCTATGGAGACCTGGGCAGATGAGCAGACTCTCCGTGAGATCTACGCCAAGGCTTTCGAGATCGCAGTCAAGGAATCCAAAATGCACGTAAAGTATATCTCCGATGCAGAGGGAACTGTTTCCACCAGAGTCATGCGGGGTCTGACCGGTATGATGATGGGTGCGAACCTTGTGAACGGCGAGTGGAATGCGGCAAGCCCTTCCGTTATGGGAATGCTGCACGATGAGTGGGGCTTCGAGGGACTGACCTCCACCGATATGAACCTCCAGTGCACTCCCAACATTATCGACAAGGCTCTGCGTGCCGGAACGGATCTACGTATGGGAACCTTCTGGATGCAGTTTGTACCCGGTTGGGTGGGCCAGACCAATCTTAATGACCCGGATTCCGTAGTCACCAAGGCTAATCTGCGCCGTGCCATGAAGAATGTCGCTTTTGCAGTTGCCAATTCCAACATGATGCAGGATGTGGCACCCGGTTCCATCACCAGATACAAGACTTCTCCCTGGGTGAAGATGCTCATCGCCGGAGATATTCTGGTGGCAGCAGGGGTTGCCTGCGGAATCATCTGGATCCTCCGTCGCCGTAAGGATGAGAAGGAGAATCCGGATCGTTACCGGAAAAATAATCCCGTTGTCACAAACGGCTGATTATTATAGTATTTTTTCTTCCCAAGAAGAGAGGCTTTCGCGAGTGATCGCGGAAGCCTCTTTTCATCAGTGCCTATTCAGTTGAAAAATGCGGATCAGTGGTTGGGATATGCAGCCTTGACCCGCTCATATTCCTCATCTGTGATTTCCATGACGGTGCCGTGCTTGAAGCCGTAGGGGAAGGAGAAGGATTCATCCGCCCGGACGAAGACGCCGGTGGAGATGTCCTCGGAAATGAAGGGCACATAGCCCTGCTTGTCCTTCTCGCAGCCGTAGAAATCCAGCATGAGGCAGACTCTTCCGTCGCTGAGGCGGAAGCTGGTGGGTGCTTCGTACATGCCCTCTGCCAGCTTGTTCATCTCCTCGTCGAACTCGTAGACTCTCTCATAAGGTCCGGTGAGCTTTCTGCTCTTGACCAGATAGATGTGAGCGGGATTGAAGTCGCTCTTCAGGAAGAGATAGTACCAGTCCCCCTGGTGGAAGATGTTGGAATCGATGATCTGGGTGTCGGGCTTGTCGATGAGGAAATGCGGGCCGTCAAAGGTCTTGAAATCCTTGGTCTTGGCATAGTAGATTGCCATATGATCCGGGTTCTTGTCAGGGTTGAAGGAGGACCAGTGGACCATGTAGTCCCCGGCTTCTTCATCATAGATGATGTCGGGAGCCCATGCGCAGCCGAAGCTGTCGGGGATCACCTGCACCAGCTTCTGGTCCGACCAGTTGACAAGGTCGTCAGATTCCCACTTGGACAGGCACTTGCTGCCGTGGTGGTTGATGTTTCCCCAGGAATTCTCATACTTTCCGGCAAAGTGTCTGGCAAGGCCCAGATCCGTTGCCAGAATGACAAACTTACCCTCTTTGGTCCGGGCGATGGTATGGTCCCGAACGCCCGCGCCCCCCAGATGGCTCTCCAGAACGGGATTTCCGTCGTTTACCTGCTCCCAGTCAAAGCCGTTCTTGCTGAGAGCAAAGTAGACCTGCTCCCCGTCCGGAGTGAACTTCTCCTTGAAGTGTACAAATAAATAAGCTCCCATGAATACCTCCTTACATCGGACGATGGATTTTGATGCGTCCGATGCCTCTATATGGTACAATGACCATAAGACATCATAGCGTAAAGCGTGCTTGGAGGGAAGTCAAAAAGACAAATTTTCCACAGTTTGATAAGGGGGTATCACAGATGGATAACAAAGCGCTGTACAAACTGTCCTATGGAGTCTTTATGGTGGCGACAAAGGCCGGAGAGAAGGTCAACGGCTGCATCACCAACACCTGCATTCAGGTGGCAAACGGTCCCACCCGTATCGCACTGGCGGTCATCAATACCAACTATACCTGCGAACTCATCAAGGAGAGCGGCTTGCTTACGGTGAGCATGCTGGATACGGATGTGACCTTTGATCTCATCAAACACTTCGGTATGCAGAGTGGACGGGATGTGGATAAATTCAAGAATTTCCAGATGCCTGTGGATGAGAACGGCATCCCTTACATGGGATGGGCCGCAACGGCAATGATCTCCGCCAAGGTGGTGGAGCAGCACGATCTGGGCAGTCACACACTCTTTATTGCAGAGGTGACGGATATGAAGGTGCTGTCCGGCAAAGAGCCTCTTACCTATGCATATTATCAGGAGCATGTGAAGCCCAAGCCGGAAGCAAAACCGGAGGAGAAGAAGATTGTGGGTTGGAAGTGCAAGATCTGCGGTTACCGCTATGAGGGAGCGGAGCTTCCGGAGGATTTCATCTGCCCCATCTGCGGACACGGAGCCGATGATTTCGAGCCTATTTACGGGTAAAAAAAGAGAAGGCACCTATTGTGCCTTCTCCGCAAATTCATCCAGGATCGTTTGATTGAAGGAATAGCGGCAGTTTTCCGCGTTTTGAAGAATCTCTTCGCGGAAGGCTTCCGCTTTTTCTGTTGCCCCTTCGAACCCGCGCTCGGCGGCAGCGGTCCAGAGGAGATAATCTTCGTAATCCTGGGAGGCGTTCACGGCTTCCCAGTACTGACCGTACACAGACTCGTCGTAGAGTTCGTAGAGGGTCAGGGTTTCATAGAGCTGTGCGTAGTTCCCATCGTAATAGTTCCGGTCCAGCCAGCGCAGCTGGTCTGCATTAGCGGTGCCATCCAGCACGCCGTCCCGCACCTCGTAATAATCCACCATGATGCCGAGGACGGCGAAGAGAACGATCACACCCAGCAGAACGAGCTTGCCGATGAGTTTTCCGGCAGAAGGAGTACCCTTATTCATGTTCCCAGGACCTCCTTTCGATCATGGCTGTCGCCACTTCGTCGTCCGAGTAGGGGTAGGCATCCTTGCAGGAAAATGCGGCCCATTCCTCGTCAGTCATGCCGAGATACCCCACCATGAAAGCTTCCACATCCCGGCAGCAGGTCTCATAATAAGCCGTATTCTTCTCGGAGATCAGGGAATAGTTCCCGAGGGAGGCGGTCACGACACGTCTTCCGTAGGTGAGAGCGATGGAAAGCTGAATCTCGGACACTGTGCCGGTCTTTTCGATGTCCTCGATGACAGAGTACTTCTCCACATTGAATTCCCGGAAGTCATAATACAGGAAAGAGACCTGGGAATAACTGTACCGGTCTCCGCCGTATAGGTCATACTCCTTCATGAGCTCACGCACCCGGCGGTAATCCCCGGACTCGAAGCTTTCCGCGAGTTCCGCATCGATCTTCTCAGCGTTCATCCGGTAGCGCAAAGCGGCCATGGGGGAATCGGAGGTGCTCAGGTTAATTCCGATAAAAAAGCTCAGGAGCAGCACCGCTGCTGCGATGAGGATTCCCCGGTTCAGCCAGCGGTTCACGATGAAGGGGGAATATTTCTGCTTTTTCTGTTTTGTGGCTTCATCGTAAGCCTTTTGTGCTTCGCTGCGCTCGGTAAACCAGAGCCGGCCCAGCTTTGTCTCGGTCCCGCAATAGGGACATTTCATCAATACGGTGCGGTAATCGGACCCGCAATTCTTGCATTTCATTGTCTTACTCCACGTTCAGTCTCTCGATCACGAGCTTTCCGTAATCCCGGAAGTCTTCGTCACTCTGAAAGCCGGCTTCCAGTTTCTCGTCAATTTCCGCATCCGTCAGAAGCAGCACTTCTTTCAGGGCATTCCGGTAGACGGTTTCCAGCTCCGCAAAGGCTTCGTCCTTTTGGTATCCCTTGTCAGCCTCCCGCTTTTCCTGCACGTCCCGAAGTCGGCAGAAAAGAAAATAGATCTGGCTACTGACCAGAGGAAGGGCATCCTCTTCTTCGTAGAAATCCGCGTACTGTGCCGCGTCATCTGCGCAGGTGACCCAGTAGCGGGAATCGATGGCAAGGGTGGAGAGATCCTGATAGGCCCGGTAGGTGGCGCTGTAAGAATCCTTCACCTTGGTGTCCAGATAGGCATCCATTCCGTCGTAATCCCGTTCTTCGTAGAAGGCTTCCAGTGTGGCAAGAGCTTCTTCGCGGGAGACCAGGCTGTGCTTGGAATGGAGGTAGGTCATGGCCGCCGTGAGGATCAGGGCGATGGGGATCAGCACCAGCAGTAGGATTCCGAGGCGCCGGAGCAGGCTGTTGCCCACCTGCTCCACCTTCACTGCCCGTTCCGCCCGGTAGGTGTTTTCCCAGGTTAGTTTTTCTGTGTCATGGCGAAGCTCCCGGACAATGGACTTATGCTCTTTCTCCGCCAGATCCATAAATTCAGAGCCGCAATAGGGACAGGTGACGGCATCTTCCGCGATCTGCGCCCCGCAGCTTTCACATTCTTTCATCAGTACTCCTTTCGGACGAAAGCGTCCGCCGTCTATCATACTTGACATGGTCCCTCAAAATCAAGAGAATGTGTGTAGGAGGACGATTTATGGCGATACTGACACTCAAAAAAGGCGAAGGCCGCACCATCAAAGCGGGTGGCGCCTGGATATATGATAATGAAGTGGAGAGCATCATGGGAACCTTTAAGAACGGCGATGTCGTGGAGGTCCATGATTTCGACGGATACCCCATGGGAAGGGGCTTTATCAATCAGAATTCCAAGATCCGTGTGCGCATGCTGACCCGGAAGGTGGATCAGGAGATCACGGACGAATTTCTGAAAGCAAGGGTTCGGGCTGCCTGGGAATACCGCAAGGTGGTCATGCACGGGGAAGACACAGGTGCCTGCCGTGTGATCTTCGGAGAGGCGGACTTTCTCCCGGGACTGGTGATCGACAAATACAGCGACGTGCTGGTGGTGGAGTGTCTTGCTCTGGGAATGGACCGGTTCAAGGAAAAGATCGTGGACTTCCTGAAGGAGATCCTGGCAGAGGACGGGATCGCCATCCGGGGAGTTTACGAGCGGTCGGATGCGCCGGTGCGCAAGAAGGAAGGGCTGGAGCCTCACAAGGGCTTCATCGGGCCCGAGTTTGATACCGATGTGGAGATCACGGAGAACGGCATCCGGTACATGGTGGATGTGGTAAACGGTCAGAAGACCGGGTTTTTCCTGGATCAGAAATACAATCGTCTGGCCATGCAGGGAATCGTGCAGGGACTGAAGAAGAGCGGCCCGGTGCGGGCACTGGATTGCTTTACCCATATGGGAACCTTCGCCCTTAATCTGGGACTGGCCGGCGCAGATGATGTAACAGGTCTGGACATCTCCGAATATGCAGTGGCGCAGGCTACAGCCAACGCGGAGCGCAACGGTCTGGCGGACCGGGTGAAGTTCCGGGCGGCCAATGTGCTGGACGAGCTTCCGAAGCTGTACGAGGCGGGAGAGAAGTACGATGTGCTGATCCTGGATCCTCCGGCTTTTACCAAATCCCGGGAGGCTACCAAGAATGCTATCAAGGGCTATCGCGAGATCAATATGAAGGGACTGAAGCTGGTTCGGGACGGCGGTTACTTTGCCACCTGCTCCTGCTCCCACTTCATGACCCAGGATCTGTTCGTGGAGGTCATCGGACAGGCGGCTAAGGCGGTACACAAGCGCCTTCGCCAGATCGAATTCCGCACCCAGGCACCGGATCATCCGATCCTTTGGGCTTCGGACGAGAGTTATTATCTGAAATTCCTGGTCTTCCAGGTGGTGGACGAAAAATAAGAGAAAGAGAGCCGGAACAAGCAAGTTATGCTGTTTAATTCATTGAGCTTTTTGGTCTTTTTTCCTATTGTACTGATCCTTTATTACATCCTTCCCCCGAAGGTGCGCTACATCTGGCTTCTGGTGGCCAGCTACTATTTCTATATGAGCTGGAACCCGAAGTATGTGGTGCTTCTGGTGGCCAGCACGGTGATCACCTACCTGTGTGGCCTGTTTCTCCCGAAATGTAAGGGGGATGCCGGCAAGAAGGGGATCATTGCCGCCGGGATCCTGCTGAATCTGTGGATTCTGTGCGTCTTTAAATATCTGGGATTCTTCTCCGGAATCGTCTGTGAAGTGCTGTTCCGGCTGGGAATCTATATTCCGGAGCCCCACTTCTCCTTCCTGCTTCCTGTGGGTATTTCCTTCTATACCTTCCAGGCCATCGGATACATTGTGGATGTCTACCGGGGGGAGATCGAGCCTCAGCGGAATTTTGTAAAATACGCACTCTTTGTGTCCTTCTTCCCGCAGCTGGTGGCGGGCCCTATCGAGAGAAGTAAGAATCTCCTGACGCAGATCGAGGGGATCAAGGACAAAAAGCATTTTGAACCTACTGATATCGAAGAAGGATTTGTGATCGCCCTCTTCGGCTATATTCTGAAGATGATCCTTGCAGATCGGGCGGCCATGTATGTGGACACCCTGTTCGATCCCATCGCCTACACAGACTATGTGGGCATTCGCGCACTTGTGGGGGCGGCACTGTTTTCGCTTCAGATCTATTGCGACTTTGCCGGGTATACCTACATCGCCATCGGCAGCGCGAAAATGATGGGCATTGATCTGCGGGAGAATTTCCATATGCCTTATCTGGCAGTCTCTATCAAAGATTTCTGGAACAGATGGCATATTTCCCTTTCCTCCTGGTTCCGGGATTACCTGTATTTTCCCCTTGGGGGCAGCAGGAAAGGCACCGTCAGAAAATACGTCAATATCTTCATCGTTTTTCTGCTGAGCGGTCTCTGGCACGGAGCCGGTTATCACTTTATCCTCTGGGGCTGTATCCACGGCATCTACCGGATTGTCGGCGAGCTGACGGAGAAGATCCGGGCGGGGATCTGCCGGCTGATCAGGGTGAATACGGAAGCGGATTCCTTCCGGATCGGAAAGCGGATCGTCACCTTTATTCTGGTCACCATTGCCTGGGTGTTCTTCCGGGCAGAATCCGGACGGCAGGCTCTGGATATTCTGAAAAACGGGTTTACTGTGTGGAATCCCTGGGTGCTGACGGACGGGTCTTTGATGACTATGGGTCTCGATCCTCACGAATGGAATGTGCTGATCGTATTTCTGCTCTTCCTGGTGATCGTCGACATCCTGCGGGAGAAGGGGATCAACCCCAAAGCCTGGATCCTCCGGCAGAATGTTGCCTTCCGCTGGGCAGTCTATTATCTTGGCGTGCTGGCGGTCGTGGTCTGGGGAATCTACGGCCAGGGCTATGATTCCGCTGCATTTATTTATTTCCAGTTCTGATCATAAAATTTACTCGGAGTAGTTATGCGTAAAAGAATTGTCTTTTGCATTTTGACCCTTATCTTTGTACTGGGATTGCTTCTCAGCATCAATCACATCAGCTATATCCTGCGGGATAAGTCCAACGGACTGGTGCAGGACCGGTTCGGCGAACTCGAGCGGGACACGGTGGAGATGGTATTCATCGGGACCAGCCATCAGTTCTGCAGCATCGATCCGGACATCATTTCCGAGGAATACGGAGTGGAGTCCTACATGCTTGCCACCTCCGCGCAGACGGTTCCCATGTCATATTACGCAGCTATGGAAGCCATCGAGCTTCAGCACCCGAAGAAGATCGTGTTTGAGGTGTGCTACCTGGCCAATGATTTTCGGACGGTCACCGATGGCATGAGCCACGCCTTCTTCGACCGGATGCCGGCCTGTGAGGCCCGGGAGCTGGCGCTGGAGGATCTGATCGAGGAGGATGACCGGATTTATTATTACCTGCCCCTGGGTGTGTTCCATACCAGATGGAAGGAACTGACGGAGGCGGATTACGATCGGGTGGTAACGGGCAAAAGAGGTGCGTTCCGTTCTTCCGAAGTGGCCAATAACTGGGCGATCCCCGTGGTGCCCCGGGATGACGTGAAGGAAATGCCGGAAGAGATGAAGGCCTATCTGGAAAAGATGATCGAACTTTGCAAAAACGAGGGAGTGGAACTGATCCTGTATTGTGCTCCGTTTAATTCCATGTATCTGGATGAAGCAAGCATTGAGAGCCTGTTTGAGACCCAGCGGGTATTTAACGGTGTTGCAGATGTGGCGAATGAGCACGGTCTGCGGTATTACAACATGTTCTATGAGATCGATCAGATGGGGCTGGACTATTCCACGGACTTTATGGACAGCCAGCACTTTAATGAGAATGGTCAGGCAAAGTTCACCAGATATATGATGGACAAAGGCTATTTTGACTGATTTTCAGCGGTTTTCCGATGCATCAAAAATTTTTTAAAAAAATTTCAAAAAGGCCTAAAGTTTTTTGGGGCGTTGTCCGATACATACTTCGAAAAAGACTCATGGACGAGTTCTATATTGTCTTGCATAGGTGATTATCTCAAGGAGGAGGAAAAGCTTATGGTCATACAACACAACATGTTGGCTTCCAATGCCAACAGGATGTATGGGCTGAACAACAACAGCCTGAAAACATCCACGGAAAAGTTGTCGTCCGGCTATCGTATCAACCGATCGGCTGATGATGCGGCTGGTTTGGCTGTATCGGAAACCATGCGACGACAGATCCGAGGCTTGTCCCGTGCATCAGCGAATGCGCAGGACGGTATTTCTATGGCCCAGGCAGCTGAGGGCGGTCTGGTGGAAGCACAGGAAATGCTTCACCGGATGAATGAGCTGTGCGTCAATGCAGCGAGTGATCTATTGACAGCAGAAGACCGTGATTACATCCAGGAAGAGATCAATCAGAGCATTAAAGAGTTGGACAGACTCAGTAATATCGCTACATTTAACGATATTAACATGTTGGGCGGCAGAGACGGAGATTTAACCACACCCTTCCAGGTGACCTTACAGGTCGGAACGGAAAGCGATTCGCAGGTCTCGTTCGAGATTTCGTCCATCAACGCTTCCATTCTGGGTGTGAGTGACATCGATGTGCGCGGGAATGACGGAGCAGGCGGACAGACGGGCATTGAGAAGCTGAAAGATGCCATCTCTCATGTGTCCAGGGAACGGTCAAAGCTTGGTGCAGTCCAGAACCGGCTGGCACATGCCATCAAGAACATGGACAACATCGTGGAGAACACTACGGCGTCCGAGTCCAGAGTTCGGGATACGGATATGGCCACAGAGATGGTGAACCGGTCCATCCGGAATATCTTGTCCCAGGCGAGCGTTTCCGTGAGCGCACAGGCGAACCAGTCCAACCAGGGCGTTATGGGACTGATCAACGGATAGAAAAGAAAACTGAATAAAAAAATCAAAGATCCCTCCGCCACCGGAGGGATCTTTTTTGGAAACTTGCAAAAAAAATAAAAAAAGTGCTTGCATTATCAAAATCGATATGCTAGTATACCAATGTTGTCGCTGATGACGACGAAACGCACCGCTAGCTCAGTTGGTAGAGCACCTGACTCTTAATCAGGGTGTCCAGGGTTCGAGCCCCTGGCGGTGCATATGAGCACTGTTTTGGAGACTTGATCTCTGGGGCGGTGCTTTTTCTTTGCTCTTTTTGATAGTTCATGTACTTACGGCGATATAAACAGGCTCCCCGCACATTGCTGTGCAGGGAGCCTTCTGTTTTGTTCCCGGTATTTGTTTATTTCAGCTTGAACTGCTGTACCATCTGCAACAGGTTGTCTGCGGTGACCTGCTGCTTGGTGGCCATATCTGCTACGCTGTCCACTGCTGCGGAGACACTGCCCACGGACTCCGTGACATCGGAGGAACGGGTGGAGGTTTCCTGAGTGGATTCTGCGATGTTGGAAACTGCATCGTTGACCTCGTCCATGGAGCTGCGGATATTCTCGGTCATGTCGTCGATCTGGGCTGCCAGGTCGCCGAAGAGTGCAGCATCATCGCCGTACTGCTTACCGATCTCCACGAAGTTGCGATAGTCGGGAGTGACTGTCTCGGTAACAAATGCAAGGAGTTTGCTGGAGCTGCTGCTCAGATCACCGAAGGCCTCTTCGATGGAGACGATGGTATCCTGAATCTGCTGAACTGCATCTGCGGTCTCGGTAGCCAACTTGTTGATCTCGGAAGCCACGACTGCGAATCCGCGGCCTGCCTCACCGGCTCTTGCTGCCTCGATGGAGGCGTTCAGGCTCAGCAGATTGATCTGCTCAGCAATATTGGAGATGGCGGTAGCCAGATTCTCGATCTCGTGGACAACCTCTGCCTTGGCGCTGACTGCTTCCACTTCTTTCTGTCTCTGGTTTGCGATGGAAATGGCTGCGTCGTGGGACTTCAGGCTGTTTTCCTGAATCTCTTTTGCCCTTGCCTTGATGCGGGCCACTTCCGTAGCGGTCTGCTCGGTCTCCTGAGCCAAACGCTGGACAGAATTGTTAACCTCGGTAACGGATGCGCTAACCTGCTCGGTAGCAGCACCGGTGCTCATCATTGCATCGTTGACGATGGTCATGTTGTCCTGAATCTTGGAGAACTCCGCGTTCAGCTCTTCGCTCATGGCACTGAGGGTTGCAGAAGCATCGTTGATCTCGTTGGACTCATCCGAAATGTTCTGGATGATATTCTTGTTGCTGGCGTACATGTTGTTCAGAGCTTCGGACATCTGACCCACTTCATCGTTGGATCGGATCTCCAGTGCATCGATGGTGAAGTCGCCTTCTGCCAGCTTGCCGGAGAATGCGGTAACTGCGGAAAGCTGCTTGGTAATACCGTTGATCACAAGGTAGATGGCTGCGGCACCGAGAACCAGTGCGATGACCAGTACCAGAATGTTCACACGGAGCAGCCCCCGTACGTCTTCCTGAAGCTCGTCTTCAGTGATCTGAAGAATCAGTCTCCAGTTCACTTCAGGTACGGTGGAAAAGAAGACACGGTACTTGGTTCCGCTTTCCGTATAGGAACTTTCACCGCTGGAAGCTCCCAGAACAGTATTGCCCAGGGTGACCAGGGAGGCGTTGCTGTCATTGAGAATGTTCAGACCCTCAGAAGCCTTGACGGGATCCTGTGCATACAGATACACACCGCCGGCGGTGGTCAGCATGGCGGAACCGGTGCGGCCCATGGTGATGGCAGCTGCACACTGCTCAATGGAGGACAGCTCGATATCTACGGTAACACAACCGATGAAGCTGCCGGAGCGGTCGAACATGGGAGCAGAGCAGGTAGCCATGATGCATCCGGAAGTGGGATCATAGTAAGGATCGGTGATCTTGGCTTCGAAGGAAGTCATCTTTTTGGCATTCAGGTAGTACTCCTGATTGAAGTAGTCATACTCGGCGTTGCTGTAGTCCCAGGTCTCGACGATGGAACCGCCGTCTTTATACCAGTAAGGTCCCATGTACTCAAGATCGGATGAGTAAGCATAAGGCTCAAACCAGAAGCCGCTGCCCAGTACCATGTCGTTGTCGCCGATGATATCCATGAGCATGTTTTTGATATCTTCAACGGAAGCGGACTGGTAGGTGGCGCTGACGGCTCTGGAGATACAGAGCGCGGTTCTGCGAACTTCCTGCAGATCACCGTCCATGGTTTCTACGGCCGCCGAAAGGGTCTGGTATGCCGAAGTCTCAACCTGCTCGGTGATGATGGAGTTGCTGCGGAGTACACTGATAACTGTCATAAGGATCAGTGCACCTGCGAACAGCGGGAGAATGATTGCCAGCATTTTTGCTTTGATGCTTCTTTTCATAGGTTGCCTTCCTTTCTGCAAAAAAAATCAAGTCTCGTGCTTATCGTACTAAAAATTGTGCAAAACATCAACCGATTACAGCAAAAACATTTGAAAGTTGTGAAAATGCACCATAACATGTCTGTCAAATTACGGTTTTTGCAGATTATAAAAGGTGTTGGAATTGTGCAATTTGTTGTATGATAAAGAATAGTGGAGACAATAAGAACAAGCTCCCTTTTTGGAGGTTCCATGGAGAAGAATCGGAAGATACAAAGAGACAGAAGACAGCTCCTGTTGGAGATGGTGGAGGTGCGTTTCTCGGAAAGTACTCTGGGAAGAGCCTACGACCTGTTGAATCTGGCAGCAATTCTTGTCAATCTGCTGGTCTGCGTTCTGATGACCTTTGACGGTCTGAATGCAAAGTATGGAACCGTTTATGTGGTCATCGAGGCCATTACGGTCTTATTCTTTGCGGTGGATTATATTCTTCGGATCTATACCGCACCTGTAAAATATACGGAGAAAAAGCCGGTGCGGGCGATCCTGCACTATATTCTTTCCCTGGAAGGCATCGTGGACCTGCTGTCCTTTCTTCCATATTATCTGCCGGTGTTCTTCCCGGCGGGAGCGGTGGCTTTCCGCCTGTTCCGTATCATGCGGATCTTCAAACTGTTCCGCATCAATTCCTATTATGATTCCCTGAATGTGATCGTTGCGGTCATCAATTCCAAGAAAAAGCAGCTGATTTCTTCCATCTTTATCCTGATGATCCTGATGGTCGCTTCCAGCCTCTGTATGTACGGCGTGGAACATGAGACACAGCCGGAAGTGTTCCGGAATGCCATGTCAGGCATCTGGTGGGCGGCATCCACTCTGTTGACAGTTGGCTACGGTGATATATATCCTGTGACGACGCTGGGCCAGATCCTGGGTGTGGTCATTGCCTTTCTCGGAGTATTCGTGGTAGCCATCCCCACCGGTATCATTTCCGCCGGATTTGTGGAGCAGTACTCCCGTTTGAAGCAGCTGGGAGAGGAGAAGGCGGAAAAAGAGATGCGCTTTGTCCGGATCAAACTGGGTAAGAAGGATCCCTGGGTCGGCAAGACCGTCCGTGAACTTCGCCTGACAGAGGAGATGATCCTTGCACTGATCCTCCGGGGGGATGATGTGGTGATCCCGGAAGGAGGCGAGGTGCTGCAGGAAGGTGACACGGTGGTCCTTGGTGCAAAACCCTGCAGGGATACCCGTCAGGTGGTGCTGCGGGAGATCACGCTGAACGAAACGCATCCCTGGACCGGACAGCGGATCCGGGAACTGGACATTTCCCGCCAGACCTTCGTGGTCAAGGTACAGCGGGGCAGCGAGGTACTGGTGCCCAGAGGAGATCTGATTCTGAAGAAGGGGGATGTGGTGATGGTATACAGCCGGAGCCGAATGGTAGGAATGAGGACGGTGCATATCTAAATGAGCAGAGAAGTCAAACGGTTTATTTTTGCACTGCTGGGAGTGGTGCTTGTGCTTGCATTGATCTGCTTTCTGCCCCTGAACGGGGAGGAAGGAGGAGAGGATACGGTTTCTCTCGCAGAGATCGCCCAGCCCATCCGCCCGGATGTGGTAGAGGAAGAGAACTCTGCACCTTCGGAAAGTGATGCACGGAGTACCCCTGCAGAACCGGAAGCTGCAGCGGGGGAGAGCGCTTCGGAAGATTTGTCGGCACCGGAGACAGAAGTTACGGAAGAGGAAACCCATCCCGTGACGGTGATCTTCACTGGGGATGTGATGCCCAATGAGAGGGGACAGTCAAATTACGATTCCGGGGGCATTGATGCGGTGGTGGATCCGGCCCTTGGAGAGATCCTCCGGGGAGCGGATATTCTGGAGATCAACCATGAATTCCCTTTCAGTCTCCGGGGGGAGGCCATGGAGGATAAGCAGTGGACCTTCCGGGTTGATCCCAAATATGTTACCATCCTGCAGGAGATGGGAGTGGATGTGGCCGGGCTGGCCAACAATCACGGGCTGGATTACGGCCGGGACGCTTTGCTGGATACTCTGGACACTCTGTCGGGAGCCGGCATCCTCTACACGGGAGCCGGTGCCAACATCGATGAGGCGGATGATCCTGCCATTCTTGAGGCTGGCGGGATGAAGATCGGAATCCTGGCAGCCACCCGGGTGATCCCCGTGGGAAGCTGGAATGCCGGCAAGTCCTCTGCCGGGATGCTGTCCTGCTATGACACCACTCGGGCAAAAGAGGTCATCGCCCGGATGCGAGAGGAATGTGACTATGTCTTTGTCTGCGTCCACTGGGGCGTGGAGAAGACTACGGAACTGACGGATTATCAGCCTGCCATGGGCCATGAGTTCATCGATGTCGGGGCAGATGGGGTCATCGGCTCCCATCCCCACTGTCTGCAGGGGGTGGAATTCTACAAGGGGAAGCCCATTTTTTACAGCCTGGGGAATTTTCTCTTCAATTCCAACATCCAACAGACAGCGGCAGTGGAATTTACGCTGGACGGGGAAGATATGAAGATCCGGGTGATCCCCACTTACGAAGAAGGGGCTAAGGCATATCTTTCGGAAGAGGCCAGAGCCCGGGAGACTTATGAGGCACTGGAGGCCTTATCGCCGGGGATTCAGATTGATGAAACAGGGTATTTAACAGAAATGTAATAATTGTATAAACAATAACAAAGAAATACGGGAGAATTGCAAGAATTACTTGCGTAAAACGAATAATTTTTGTATAATTCTTTTTATCTCAAGAGCACAAGATTCAGGCTGATAATAGATTGAGAATTGATAAATGTTTGGACAGGAGGGAAGAACATGAAGAAATTGTCACTTGGAATGAAATTGGTTTTGATGGTGGTGCCCTTGGGGATCATTTCCCTGATCGGACTGATCGTGCTGGCGGTGTCCATGCACAATGTAGTAGCCACCTCGGAGAGCGTCTACTATGATCAGCTCTACACCGTAAGCTCCGAGGCGCTGAATGCGGACCGTGATTTCTATCAGGCATATACCGCAGAGCTTTGTATGCTCGCCTATGCAGGATATGTTGATGATGCCACAATGCAGGGGTATCTGGACGATTATGATGAGAATGCCGTTCAGGCTTTAGACCGTGTCATGAAGATCGAGGGCATTCTGGAGAATTATCCGGAACTTGCCAACTACAGCTGGAACGGAACCTCTTTGGCCAAAGCGGTCGATAATTACAAGGAACAGTCAAAACTTTGGGATGATGCTTACGATCCTCACACCGGTACGGGTGATATCGCAGCGCAGGTTGGATATTTTTCCACTGCAAGAAGCGAGCTGAGCGACATGTCCGATATCGTGGAAGAATATGCTCAGATTCAGAAGAAGAAGCTGGAGGCTCAGCAGACTGCGACCCTCTTTACCGTGATGGGAGTTGTCACTGTTCTCTTCCTGCTCTGCGCTTTCCTCAGCGCTTACATCATTCATTACATTCGTGTCAATGTCACCAAGGTTACCGCATCCATTGATGCCATTGCCAAGAAGGATCTTACCGCCGATGTGGTGAACCTGGATACCGCCGATGAGGTGGGTCAGCTGTCCAGAGCGGCTGCTGCTCTGAAGAAGAATCAGCTGGAAATGGTTCAGGCTCTGCAGACCGCATCCGGAACGTTGGATGGCCACAGCAACCTGATGGCAGAGAATACCAGGGAAGCTTCCCAGAACATGACCAATATCGACAACGCTGCCGGCGAGCTGGCTAACACCGCCACCGCTACCGCTACCGATATTGAGAGACTGTCCGGTGAGATGGTGGATATCGGCAACATGACCGAGCAGAGTGTTACCAGCACCAAGTCCCTTGCAAGCGCATGCGGAGATATCGAAGAGATCACGGATCAGGGCATGAAGATCGTGGACGATCTGACCGCTGCTACCGACAAGAATACCAAGGCATTTGAAAACATCTTCGCTGCCATCAACGGCATCGATGAGAGAACCAAGAAGATCGGTGATGCATCCAGCCTGATCACGGATATCGCATCCCAGACCAACCTGCTGTCCCTGAATGCTTCCATCGAGGCAGCAAGAGCCGGCGAGGCAGGCCGCGGATTCGCAGTCGTTGCAGATGAGATCCGTCAGCTGGCTGAGCAGTCCGCAAGTTCCGCTCAGACCATCAACCAGATGATCGAAGAGCTGCTGGCAAGCGCAGCAGATGCTACCGAGCAGAGCAAGCTGGTCCGCCAGTATGTGGACGAGCAGAAGGATTCCGTGAACAAGACGAAGGAAAGCTTCACTGCCATCGTCGAGAATATCCAGACCGTCAACGACGGTGTCAAGGATCTGCAGGAAGTCAACGAGAAGCTGGGCTATGGCGTCAGCAACATCGGCAACCTGGTGGATTCCCTGTCCGCAGCTTCCGAGGAGAACGCTGCAACTGCAGAGGAGCTGAGTGCTACCACTTCCACTGTGGCCCAGGCAGTGCGCGAACTGGAAGACGTTGGCGAGGATATCCACACTTCCTCCGGAGAACTGGCACATATCGTTGGATCCTTCGTGGTATAAAAACCGGAAAAGATATATTTTGGCGGAGTACGAAAAGGTGCTCCGCCTTTTCTTCTGCGTAAAAAAAGAGCTGCGGCATACGCCACAGCTCTTTTTTACGCAGAAGGAGGGATTCGAACCCTCGCACCCCGGAGGGCCTAGCGCATTTCGAGTGCGCCCTCTTCGACCACTTGAGTACTTCTGCAACGATGTTTATTTTAGCGGATAACGAAGGGCTTTGCAAGAGCGGAAATGATTTGTGATAACGGTACTTCTGTGCTATGATGTTAGTTGATGTTTTGCGCCCTTTTGGCCTTTGAAAAGGGCGTTCACGAAGTACAGAGGAAGTGGATTCATGTCCTATACTGCTTTATATCGTAAATTCCGCCCCGACAATTTCGCAGATGTGAAGGGACAGGATCATATTGTCCAGACCCTGCGGAACCAGCTGAAAGCCGGTCGCATCGGCCATGCCTACCTGTTCACGGGCACCCGGGGAACCGGTAAGACCACCATGGCGAAGATCTTTGCCAAGGCTGTGAACTGCGAGAATCCCGGGGAGAACGGACCCTGCGGTGAGTGCGAGGTCTGCAAGTCCATCGCCAAGGGAAACAGTCTGAACGTCATCGAGATCGACGCGGCCTCCAACAACGGCGTGGACAATGTCCGTGAGATCATTGACGAAGCAAACTATCGCCCCACGGAGGGACGTTACAAGGTCTACATCATTGACGAGGTTCACATGCTTTCTCCCGGAGCCTTCAATGCGATGCTGAAGACGCTGGAGGAGCCGCCTGAGTACGTGATCTTTATTCTGGCCACCACGGAAGTCCACAAGCTTCCCATCACGGTGCTTTCCAGATGCCAGCGCTACGATTTCCACCGGATATCCCTGGATACCATCGCGGACCGCATGCGGGAACTGGTGGAAGTGGAGCAGGAACGGGTGGATGAGAAGGCGCTGCAGTACATCGCGAAGGTGGCGGACGGATCCATGCGTGATGCCCTGAGCCTTCTGGACCAGTGCATTGCCTTCAACATGGGACAGGAACTGACCTATGAGCGGGCACTGGAAGTCCTTGGAGCTGTGGACACGGAAGTGTTCAGCCGTTTGCTCCGGGCAGTACTGAAGCACGATGTCCTGACCTGCATCCGGATCGTGGACGAGATCGTGACACAGGGCCGGGAGCTGGTTCAATTTGTAAACGACTTTACCTGGTATCTGCGGAATCTGATGCTGATGCAGGCCACTTCGGATCTGGAGGATGTCATCGGCATGTCCGCGGAGAACCTGTCCCGGTTGCAGGAGGATTCCGAGCAGGCGGAGAGAGAGCAGATCTACCGGTATATCCGGATCTTCTCGGAGCTTGCGAACCGCATCCGTTTTGCGACGCAGAAGCGTGTACTCATTGAAGTGGAACTGATCAAACTGTGCCGCCCCCAGATGGAGGCGGATAAGGACTCCATGCATGAGCGCGTGCTGGTGCTGGAGGAAAAGCTGGAGCACGGCGTGGTGGCTGTGGCGGCTTCCGACGGGGAGGGCGCTGCTCCTTCCGCACCGAAGCCCGCACCGGTTCAGAAGCCCCTGTTACCCAAGGCACTTCCGGACGATGTGCGCCGCATTGTGGAGAACTGGAAGAAAGTTTGCCAGACAAATGACGGAAGTGTCGCTTCCATTCTACAGGCGGCGAAACCCTCTTTGGGCGCGGACGGATCCCTGGAACTGGTCTACGATCAGGGAGATATGTTCGCACACCGTGCGAATTCCGAAGGAACCCGCAGCGTCATCGCGGAAGTTCTGGCGGAGCAGGTGGGAAAGGATGTGGACTTCCGGATCCGGGAGAGTGCATCCCACGAAGAATATGAAGACGGTACCATCGACCTGAGAAAGGTCATAGCATTTGATATCACAGAGGAGGATTAAAAATATGGCAAAGCGCGGAGGATTCCCCGGAGGGGCAATGCCCGGAAATATGGCAAATCTGATGAAGCAGGCACAGCGCATGCAGAGACAGATGGAGGAGAGCCAGAGAGAACTGGAGACCAAGGAGTTCGTCGGAACAGCCGGCGGCGGAGCGGTGGAAGTGAAGGTGAGCGGAAGCAGAGAGGTTCTGTCCGTAAAGCTGGATGAGGCCATCGTGGATCCTGAGGATGTGGAGACCCTGCAGGATGCCATCCTTGCAGCTATCAATTCTGCTATGAAACAGGCGGAGGAAGCAAGTGAAGCATTGATGAAGGGCATGACCGGAGGATTACCCTTTTAATGGATCTGTATAGCGGATATATCAACAAACTGGTGGATGAACTGGCGGCACTCCCCGGAATCGGGGGCAAATCCGCCCAGAGACTTGCTTTCCACCTGATCAATATGCCCCAGGATAAAGTGAACCGCCTGGCCAACACCATCATCGAGGCCAAGGCAAATGTACGCTATTGCAGCAAGTGCTTTACCCTGACGGACCGGGAGATCTGCCCCGTCTGCGCCAATCCGAACCGGGACCACCATACCATCATGGTGGTGGAAAATACCCGGGATCTGGCAGCATACGAGAAGACCGGAAAGTATACCGGGGTGTATCATGTTCTTCACGGCGCCATCTCGCCCATGATCGGCATCGGCCCCGGGGATATCAAGATCCGGGAACTGGTGGAGCGCTGTGCGGAGGACGTAACGGAAGTGATATTGGCCACCAATTCTTCCCTGGAGGGAGAGACGACGGCTATGTATATCAGCAAATTGTTGAAGCCTGCGGGAATCCGGGTGACCCGGATCGCAAGCGGCGTGCCTGTGGGAGGCGATCTGGAATACATCGATGAGGTGACTTTGACCAGAGCGCTGGACGGGCGCACGGAAATCTAAAAAGTTGCAAAAGGGCAGCAAGGAGGATGAGATGTCAGTAACAAGCAGAAAGTTCGGAGTCAGTCGAGAAGGAAGAGATGTGGTGGAGTATACCATCGCCAACAGCAAGGGAATGATCGCGAAGGTGCTGAATCTTGGCGCAGTCCTGACGGAACTGTATGTTCCCGATGCCAACGGAAAGGCAGAGGACCTGGTCCTCGGCTTTGAGACCGCAGAGGATTATTACGTAAATGCATGCTTCTTCGGAGCAACCATCGGACCCAACGCCAACCGTATCGGCAAGGCGCTCTATACCATTGACGGCGTGACCTATCAGCTGGATATCAACGATAACGAAAATAACCTGCACAGCCATATCGAGCTGGGCTATCACAAGCGTATCTGGGAGGCAAATCCCGGCGAGAACAGTGTAAGCTTCAGCATCGAGGACCCCGGCACCATCGGTTTCCCCGGCACCAAGAATATGACCGTGACCTATGTTGTGACGGAAGAGAATGAGCTGGAGCTGCATTATCATGCGACCAGTGACCAGCGCACCGTCATCAATCCCACCAACCACACCTATTTCAATTTGGACGGTGCCGGAAGCGGTGATGTTCTGGATCATTTCATTCAGATCGAAGCAGACGAGTACACCCCCTGC
>JAEEGF010505594.1_pt1 | contig 37663 bp, 34 predicted proteins | sample 9134171 | NCBI WGS metagenome assembly JAEEGF01 (sample SAMN16246542, study PRJNA631951) | gut metagenome | biome: gut microbiome; feature: rumen; material: AP-attached | host: Bos | place: Iran: Karaj | collected 2018-10 | reverse complement strand
ATAGATACGGCAAGTCTGGATCAGTTATTACCCTGGTCCGAGACATTACCAGATAACTGCCGTAAACCACGCCGCAAATGAACTTGCGGCGTTTATTTTTCAGATAGGCGGATTATTTGACGCTTACTAAAAGGCCAGCAATTCCTGTTAAAATCCTCACACTTGTTGCGGGACAGGTAAAGAGCAATAATATAGGAGTAAGTCACACATGTCCTTACTCCCAATTATATAATGATACTATTTCAGAATCCCATATCTTTTAAATTCTCTAGAGCCATCGACTCAATATACTCATATTCTTCATCAATAAGATTGTTAATATAAAACTGTGCCTCTTCATTGTCCTCGAAATCATCAAAATCATTCCATGTATCAACACCCGCTATCTCCATGAGGTCAACACCTTGCCAGTCTGCGATTCCTGGTTTGATTTTTGCCAAATAGATGCGGTTATCATTTTCATACCATGAGCCATCATCCTGTTTAATGACTATTTCGTCACAATCAGGATCGTAATAAATATTTTCACTATAAAGGTTACGTTTTTCATATCCCACCAGTTCGCGTATATGCTCTCTAATTAAGGATTCCGCATCATTAAACTTTTTAAAAATCTCATCACATTTCTTTTGATTGTATATCTTATTTTCGCTCATTTAAATATTCTCCTATAATCTCTTTCAAAAACAATTCAGTATTAGAAAATCCGAGATATTCCTGCACCATAACTGTTTATTTTCACATACTTTGGTGTTGGTTTTTCCCAAGCATGTCATTCACATGTTTTTCCATCTGTTGTTTTGTATCCGTCGAGTAGCTTGTCTATTTCAGATAACCTAGTCATAAGACGACTCCTTTCTTCAAGAAGTCTTTCTGGTTCCTTTACATCAGTTAATACCTCTACAATAACGTCCTTCTTCCTCTCTTTGATAATAGCACATTTCTTGATAAAGAAGTTTTATGCTGGCTATGTCATTTTCATTAATACACATCTATGTCTATACATACCGTTCTCAGCTCATTAGCATCATCATAATAATAAAGGCAATAATAAAAGGTATACTGATAATCCCACAAGTCGAAGTCATCTGCCATAATCTCATCAATATCAAAGGAATTTGCAATAATATGTGCTAAATACATTTCATCAGGGCTCGGGTTAGCATACCCAACATTATAGCAAGGGCAATCCCTTCTACCACGTCCCCTGTATTCACTTATTACCTCATAGGCATAGTCCAACGCCAAATTGAGATTCAACTCCTGTGTGCCATTATCAAGGCAAGCCAGACTCACCTCAATATCCACGTTGATTTTTCTCTTTAAAAGCTCTTTTTCCTCATTCATAATACTTCTCCTTTAAATGATGTGTAGATCCCTACTCTCTCAAAAAACGTGCACTTTTTTTAAGAGAGTCTTGATCATATGATTTACAATATTCAGTTAAAGCACCGGTACAAAATGAGTTGCGCCATCTCATTTCTAGTGCTATTATATAATGGTTTTTTTTTAAATATTTCTTCTGCACGTTCTATTTTGGGAAAGAAAATCTCAATATCAAATTTCTCATCAGATTCTCCGCAAAGCCCCAGTTTTCCCGCACATTCCAACACTTTTCGGTGCTGCCAAAAGCCATATTTTAATATGGAAATTCAAAAAATCTTTTAAAATATTCAAGATCGACATCAAGAATTATTGCCAGGCTATATAACGCCCACGGCTGGGGATTAACCCCCCTGTTCTCCCACCTATATATTCTCTGTGTGATAGCATCAACATCATACATATCACGGGAATCTCTGCCTCCCGCATTAAGAATCCATTTAGCAAGATCCCGTGCACATATGTTATTGTCTAGTCTCAAAAGTCTGATAAAATTTCCAAACGTCTTTGCCTCAGAAGCATTCTTACTTATTTTTATTCTCATAATCTATCCCTCCATTTTCATTATTGAAAATTTTTAGATACCTAAATGAGTTATGGTTTTATTAGGAGGAAATAAAAATGATTTACTTAGAAGACAAGACTATTGTTGATTTCTATGACTATTCTCATGGAAAAACACCAGTAACTTTAAGAATCATCTTAACAACCTGTATTGCACATTTATTAAGATGCCGGCAAGTTATCCTATGGCATCCCAGTCCCCAAATACATATTTTTTTACATAATAGTAAAGTTATGGGTTTTTATGATCTTGATATGGCAAATGATGCGTGTGTAATAGTCATAAATCTGAAAGAGAGTGCTCATGAAGTTTAAAGATATTATTTGGTTCTCCGGCATTTGGCTATATCCGATTCTTGAACTCCCCCTGCAGGTAATTAGATATTCTGTCAATGAGGTGTTTAACCTTAGCATTCCAAATATCATACTTCTCTTACTACCAATCCCACCGATAATCCATCATGCTCTTATCAACATAAAAAGAAAGCAACGGGGGAATACAGATTTTGGATTTAAGGATGCGATTGGCGCATCAATACCAGATGAAGAACATAGTAAAGCTAAACACGCAGCTGCTTACCCTGTAATTCCCCCAAATCTGTTATGTGATACACCATCTGGTTTAGTAATTGGTAAAACCGATAAATATGTAAGTGTCCCTCTTGGTAGGGACGGTGTAAACATTTTTACTGTAGGTGCGACCGGCAGTGGTAAATCAGTAATGATACAAAATGTCTTAAGAAGCAACATTTCTAAATTTAACTGGGCTTTGATTGACATAAAAGGTGAACATTATCGAAGACTTCTTAAATCTTCCCATTACATGGCTGATGCATCAAACATCTTACATGTAATAGAACCATCCAACAGAGATTCTTTCGGATGGGATGTCTTTTACGCAATACGCGGTAAAAAGACTGATACAGATATTTTGAAAGCCGTGACTGACATTGCAGATGCCCTGGTATGCAAGAGTAAACAACCATATTTCGAAGTCAACGGAAAAAAGATCATGACAGGTCTTTTGTTCTTCTATATAAAAGAAGGAATTGATTTCATCCCAGCAATTCAAAATATCTTAAGGAATTCCTTTTCTGATCTTATCGTAAATGTAGTAAAGCAATCAGAATTAAAAGGGTATTCCATTGTCCTCGACAAACTAAAAAGCTTTGTCGGGAAAGACAGTAATGAATCGATCCAAGATGTCGAAGCAACTATGAAAACATATCTTGATGTCTTTAGTTATCCAGATATCGTATTTGCCCTCCAAAACAATAGTCATAGAACATCACCAGATGTTCTATCAGACGGAAAGACATGCCTTGATCTTGCAATTGAGGAATCCATGTTATTAACCTATGAACCTCTGTTCCGATTAATCACAATTCAAATACTAAGGCACTGTGAAGATAAGTTTAAAGAATCGGATGAGAGAAGAACAATGGTAATAATTGATGAAGCGGCCCGCTGTGGGAAAATAGACGGTATTGAAAATTCTTTATCTACTTTAAGGAACAGACATACTTCAATCTGGATGTTATATCAAGATATCTCTCAGTTCCGTGATATATATGGAAAAGACAAAGCAGACACTCTTCTTAATCTAAGCGAGGTCAAACTTTTTCTCTCTGGATCAGGAGATAAAGCAACCTGCGATTACGTATCAAATATGGCAGGAGAATATGAAATCGAAAACATTTCTTATTCAAGGGGAGGTCTTTTTAACTCACCTAAAGACGCCAAATTCACAAGAGGCAAACGACCTATCGTAACCACCAAAAATCTAATGGAACTTAGAAAAAAGAAAGAACTGATAGCATTCATATACGGAGAATACTATCGATTTAACAAACTGATGTATTTTAATGACCCCGTTTTAAAAGATGTAGCCATAGCGGCAAAAGGAGGTTCGCATGAATTATGAAAAATTTAAACAGCAATTACTGGAAGAGCTCAACCAAAAGACAAACGAACACATCACTTCATTTGAACAATCTACTTCAATGAAGAACAATAACAATACTATGGACAGCATTGTTGCACACTTTAGTTCAAAAAGTGCTATCCAGCCTGTTTTTCACCCTGAGGAACTTTTTGAAGATTATGAGAACGGGCAAAGCATTAACAGCATTGTTAATTCAGTAGTTGAACAATCTGAATACACTTACAAACATTCCCCTAATCTAGACAGAGAAAGCCTGGTTTCAGAAGCAGTAAGATGTAACCTGTATCTTCAACTCGTAAATGAAGAAAACAATCAAATGATAAAAGACAACTGTGCTCACCTCCAAGTAAACGACCTTATCGCTGTAGCAAGATGTAAAGTCGAGATAGATGGTGAGCAAGGTAGCTATCTGGTAAATCGCAAAATCCAGGCTGAAATGAAGCTCACCGATGACGAGCTATTATCTATCGCCCGAGAGAACACACTGGCCCAGCCTTTTACCATCAAAACAATGGCTGAGGTTTTAGGTGAGTCTTTAGGGATTGAATTAAATGACAGTCCGGTCTCACAGGTATACGTACTTTCAAATCCTGACGGGATAAACGGATCTGTACATATGCTCAATCCAAAAGCTACTATGGTTGCATATGGAATTATGAATAACGAGAATTTCTATTTAATCCCCAGTTCCGTCCATGAATTATTACTACTCCCTGAGTCTATGGTGGACGATCCCGCCAGTCTCTCCCTTATGTGTAATGAGGTAAATGAGACTGTTGTTAAAAATACCGAGGTATTAAGTAATTCTATATATCGATATGACCATGAGACACAGAAGATATCAATCTGTAACAATCTGGAAGATCTACAGAAATTACAGGAGACAAACACCCAGACACAAACACATCACCGCCGGCAGGCAATGTAAAGGAGGTTACCATGAAGAGTACAAGACCATTAGACGAAAGAGTCACCGAAAAACAATTAAGACTTGAGGAGATGCTAAAAAAGGCAAAACAGTATGAGGCACAGCTCAAACAACTTGAGGCCAGGCAAAAGGACGAAGAACGCCGGAAGAGGAACCACCGCCTAATCGAAATCGGTGCATCAGTTGAGTCAATTACACAGGCTCCCATTGAAGGTGAAAGTCTTATAAGACTCATTTCTTATCTCCAAAGACTTGAGGCCAGAGATGATTTTTCGAAATACATCTTTGTAACCGATAATAACGCCGAGAATATAGGGGCCACTTAAGGTCCCTATCATTTCTATAGGGCGCAATACAGACAGGCAAGCCCGTCTCGTTAGTATTGCGTTCCTGCGCGGAAGGCGTTTTAGAAAAAGAAGGGGGTTATGAAAAAATTATGGCAATTTTTTACATGCGCACTTCGATAGTGCGTGCAAGTTCTGGCAAATCAGCTATCGCTTCTGCCGCTTACCAGTCCGGAGAAAAATTATACAGCGAACGCCTGGGAAAATCTTTTTCTTATCCAGGCAAAGAAGAAATTGTCCACACTGAAATTCTTTTACCCAAGAACGCCCCAAAGGAATTTCTAGATAGAGAAGTTCTCTGGAACGCCGTTGAGGAAGTACAAAACAAATCCAATTCTAGATTTGCCCGCCAGTTCGTAATTGCCACCCCTAACGAATGGACCAGAGAAGAAACCATAGAATATAGTAGAGAGTTTATCCAAAACTCCCTTGTAGACCGAGGTATGGTTGTAGACTGGGCATACCACGAAAAAGAAGGTGATGACATCGATAACTACCATTTACACATAATGTGTACAGTAAGAGGTTTTAACCCGGATGGGACATGGGCAACAATGGAACGTAAGGAATATGCATTGGATGAAAATGGCGATCGTATCCCAATAATTGATCCAACTACCGGTGAACAGAAGGTCAGGGTCAGAGAACGAAATGGTCATAGATCTGAAGAAAAGCTCTGGAAGCGAATCACAGTCCAAGTAAATGACTGGAATTCAAAAGAATTTTTAAACCTGGTCAAACAGGAGTGGGCAAATATCTGCAATGAACATCTTTCTGAAAAAATAGATCCCCGCAGTTATAAAGAGCGTGACAGTGAACTTTTACCCATGTTACATGAAGGTACTGCAGTTAGAGAAATGTCAAAAAGAGGTATTGATACCGATATTTCTTTGGCGAACCAGCAAAGAAAACTCTATAACGATACATTGATAAAATTACAGGCAATTATTTCCAGGTCACAACAAGATATCGATGATACAGTAAATTTCTTAATCACAGGGGGTAAGCATGAACAACTTAAAAGAGAAAATCTCAACAATGGAACAGGCAATAGAGATAATCTCGGAATACCAGGCATTAATTACAGAGCTGGTCAAGGAGATTCAGAAATTGCAAGACCAGCTAAAAGAACACAAACAGATGCCATAAATCAAATTGACCAGTTGCAAACCAGATCAAATGAACTGGTTAAAAAACATAAAATAAGGCATTAATATAGAATTACATAATAATATCACTCTCTTCTGCCCGCTTTGAAAATAACAGTTTAATAATATTTAGTAGCCGTCCTGTAATAAAATCAGGGCGGCTTTTTATTAAAACAATTAGTCGACCATTTTTTTGATCACTGGTCAGCCTCGCTTTTTATTTATGTTTCCAAATTTCAATCTGATTTCTCAGTCTTGCATTATTTCGACAGTCAAAACCCAAAAAAACAATTGTTATAGGATTAATTTCACCGGTACTTTTTAAATTTTTCAGATTAATTTTTCCAATCATAAAATTGCTCTCAAAAAATTTCCATACTCTAGACATCATATAAAAGGAGGGCAATTACATGAATAAAATGCACACTTTAAATGCAGAACAGGCAAAGGTTCTCTACCGCATCCTGCACAGCTCCAACAACATTTTCATCACCGGTGAAGCTGGCACTGGCAAATCATACCTTATTAAAGCTATCCAGGATGCTTTAAAAGAACAAGGTATGCAGGTAGTGTTGTGCGCACCGACTGGAATCGCCGCCGAACATATCGGAGGCGTAACTATCCACAGCCTGTTTGGGCTCACTGCTGGGCCATGCATAACTGAAAAAACCAACAAAATCAAAGTCTGCACAACTAAGGCTTTGCGTTCTTGCGATGTACTTATCATAGATGAGATAAGTATGGTAAGAATTGATCTCTTCGACGCTATATTTGCGTCATTACAAAAGATCAGAGCAAAGGGGAAGAACATACGAATTATTGTCGTAGGAGATTTCCATCAACTTCCGCCGATATGTGAAGAAGGTGAAAAAGAGATGCTGGACTCTTTTTACCATAGGGAATTTTCTTACGCCTATGCTTTTTTAGCAAAGGCATGGGAAGAATTTCGTTTTGAAAGTTTTATTCTGACCCAGCAAATGCGCCAGGATAACTCAGAGTATATTTATTTCCTCAACCTCATACGGATCGGGGATCCAAGATCTCTTGATTATTTTAATCGGTGTAGTTGCCCCAACTATATTAATGGTGCAACTACACTCTGTCTCTATAACAACGCAGTAGAGACTGAAAACAGAAAAAATCTCATATCGCTGGAGGGAGACATCTACGTAATCCCTGCAGTTTATATGGGTAACCTTGAGTCTAAGGACTTAGTGGGACAGCAGGGTGACTTACTCCTAAAACCCGGAGCTAGAGTAATCATCACCACAAACGATGTACATGGAGTCAATTACGATTTCTACGAAATCGGTAATGACTCTTACTACCCAAGAAAGAAGTTTAATAAAAACTTCGTCAATGGCAGCATGGGAACTGTCATTGAAGCCGGGGTGTTTAACGACCCCAGCTCAGACTATGTCTTAGTAGATGTTGACTACGGCCCCATTCTATACTTTGGGAGGAACAAAAAATGTATATATGAATACCAAATTCAAAAAGCTAAGGTAGCAAGAAAATCAAAAGGATCCATTAACCAAATCCCACTAAGACTTGCTTATGCTCTTACTATTCATAAGAGTCAGGGGATGACATTGGCAGCTGCCAACATAGATGTTCAGGGAGCCTGGTCACCTGGGCTACTATACGTCGCCCTGTCTAGGGTGACTGATATCAGGAATATCCACTTAATCCGTCCCCTTAGAAAAGAGGACCTTATTGTGGATCCGCTGGTCAAGGAATTTTATGAACACTTAAGGCAAAACTTAAAAGACTCTGAATAAAAAATCAAAAACGCGTTATATAGATTAACACGAAAAAACACCCGGTTTCCATTATCGAAACCGGGTGTTTACATTATTCTTTTACGTAGGTGTGACATTTTGCCCCGTCTTTCAGAATCCTTTTGTCCCTAAGATTATGCCTTGAACATATGGATTTCTTCAGGGCAACCTGCGACACTGGTTTTTCTACTCCATTGACAAAACAGTACGCAAGGTAATCGTCATATATAACTGAAGTCCTTTTCCCCACGAAAAACTCTGTGGGGTGTTCGCTTATATACTCCAGTTCTGGATTATTTACCTCATCTATTTCCGATAGTAAATCTATAGACGATTGGGGCAGTGTAAATGTTCCTTTATCCAAAACCGACATATAAGCATTTATGGATTTTGTAGCAAGATAGGTCAATGCCTCCTTATCCTCTGATATCCTGTCTATAAAATCTGGAACATCATTTTCCTCTGGGATGAAAGATGCGTCAAAGGAAATGGGAATCACCCTATCAGCCATGGCAGCATAAGTATCATCCATTCTAGGCATCTCGTTGCAAGCGCATAAAAGCACTATTGGTAGAGAAGCGGTAAAGGAGCATTTGTACTTATACTCCACTGACACAGGCTCAAACGAAACTAAAGACCTTATCAGACTCATCTCGTTTCCGTTAATACGAGACGCCGGAACATCGGGACAGATATTTAAGAATTTTCCTGGTAGCTCGCTTAGGCCAAAGCGATCAGAAAACTTTCCTATCGGTTTGGCCGATACCTGTGTTTTTCCTACCAATTCCTGGACAAGCTTAATAAATGTGCTTTTACCAGATCTTTTCGGACCGATAAGAAAAAAACACTTCCTTAGTATTGGGTTACGAGACAATATGTATCCAATCATCTCCAGAAGTAGCTGTTCTTTTTCCTGATCCCCACATGTCCATGCATTAAGCGCCTCGTCTATTGCTGAGGACTTAGCACTCTCATCGTAAGAACACGGGACATATATGAATATCCCATCACATAGATCTTCATGGTAATCAATTGCCTTATGCTCTCTAGTATCATATACGCAGTTCGCAAAACGGATATACCTACCAGAGTACTTCAGTTCAGAACCGCTCATTGCAAGGGAGGATATTATATATTGAAGAACATCAGATATGACACTTCCAGAGTACATAGGGTAGCTATTATGTATCATCATCTTGATTTCATCAGGCCCAACTGATACATAACAGCGTTTGTCTTCGTCAAAGCGATAGACAAGACCATTAACTGTCCCCATACGGTTAATCTCCATAACCGTCTTGGCCATTTTAACGAGATTCAATTTGTAAACCATATAATTATTTCCTTTCATAAGCTGTTTCTACACAACATATTGTTCTCGGCGGTCCCCTCACCATATTTCACCTCACACCATTTTAAGCTCTTCCTGTAGCATCTCATATACAGTTAACTGTCTCGAAGTTCCTTGATACACTCCGTCAACAATTCCCACATATGCCTCCACTATTTTTTTCTTATCTAGTACACTCTGATATTCAGGATCATTTTTCTGCTGCTTCAGACATCTTACCCTTACATCCAGAGCGGTCTGAAGTCCCATCAGATAAGAGCGCAAACCGGTTGTCTCTCTTAATAAGGTCATTAATTTCTCTAACCCTTCTTCCGTTTTAGCCTTCTGATTGAAATCTGTGTATGGCGAACACATATCATATAGATAATTGTTCAGTTCCTGAAGACTGAATTTAAAAACACTGTTAACAGTTAGTTCCATTGGTATGTCTCCTTTCTACAAAACCTATAGCTGTTCTAATGTACATATTAAATATTATGTAAAAAAAACAATTTATCATTGAAACAAAAAGAGCAGCACTATTGGCTGCTGAAAATAGACGTTGAACCCCCTGCATTTTTCCGTTTATAATATTGGCAAAACTTACAGATTTTTGTGTCTCAATAATTGTCAGGTAATAAAGGACTAATTTGCCTGATTCTATTCCAATCATACTCCTGATTATTTTACATAATTATTAGTTTAGCTATTTTATCTGCAAATTACTGATCAAATCACCAGATAAAAGATAAATAGTGCGTTTTAGTGATTTCTAAGATTTCTCCCCATTTTGGCCAATAATGATTTTCCCCTGATAATCTTTCATATTAGTACTGATCATTTACCTGTCTGAGCAATCATTTATTATCAGCGAAACCACTCAAAAAAATTCCCATAGTCTCTTTATAAACCAATTTATAAGGAGGATTTGTTTATGAGCAAACGAATTGACCCAGATCATTTTGAAGATGACCTCGATTATTTGGAAGATGATATTGATAAGGAACTGTATGAAGCATCTCAGGAACTTCGGGATGAAATCTACCAACGGAAACCTGTCAACGTTCTTCTACTGGAGCCGCAAGAGCCACCACGAATGATTGAGGCATTTGACACAGACGAGTGCTGGTCTTCACTAATTGGCCCAGACTGGCGGCTTCATGACCTCTATGACGGTATAGCTGTCATTATACATGATGATTCCACAAGCGAACTCCTTCAGCCTAATGTTAGGCTGTATCTTCCAAGAGAAAGGAAGGAAATCATAGTTTATGGTTCCCTGATTGCTACAGGCAGGTGTTACTACGATCTAGAGGCACCTATACCATATGAGGGACCATGGATCTGCTCCATCACTGAGTTCGGCATACAAAAACTGTCGGACTATGTTAGGGATCTAAAGCAATAACGGATATAGCTATAGATAAGGTACCTCAGACCCGCTTTTCTGCTTTTTAAATGATCAAAATCGTTTTATCCAGGAAAAACATAGGGAATTACTGAGACTTGCTAAAGGACCCTGTGAAAAACAGAATAGTAATCGCATGGAGATTGGTATTATAATAGATACTCATACTTGCGATGACTGTATTATTGAAGGGAAAGATGTATGCTGCTGATTCAAAAAAAGGATCAGCAGTTTGCGTTTTTGGGTGAGACCTAAGGTGAGACTTGAAAAATGCTGATGCCGCAAACCTCCTTTTTATCAGTATTTGCGGATGCGGTGTTTCGTTCAAGTCCCATCTTCCGCACGAAACAAAGGGAATCAGTTCTAAGAACTGGTTCCTTTTTCTTAGTGCGCCTAGCGGCGCACGTTTCTTAAGGGTTAAAGTCCCTAATCCGCCCGGTAGTGGGAAGGATATAGCCGAAAGCAAGGGTGTCCATCGTGAGGTGGAATCTGAAGGAAGCTGGATGTGAGGAACATACTAACTCACGGGCAAATCTCTGGTCTAACGAACAGAAATCTCATATGAGGTCACGTATGAGGGTAAGGCTGCTAAGCAAGGCGAAGCCCTATAACTACACGGAATCATACGTGATAAATGAGGCAGATGGATGGAGAGGAAGAAACGTGTGGTACCTAGGGAGGTCTGTGCGGTATGCTCTGAAAAGAGTAACCATTACCTGAAGTAATACTGAACGCACAGAAGTCAGCAAAGGTCATAGTAGCCGAGAGGTGAAGGACTGTAATCTCCACATGATTTTCAAATTTATTTACTAAATAAATAACTGGTTATTTCTATCTCTATTTTTCACATGCATCTTCTATTTATTTACATAATTTATTGTTTTGCATTTTAAATGTTACTTTAGGGTTTAAAGTCCAAAACGCCAGATCCATAGCATGTTTCAGCGTTTCATTTTTTTAATCACTGGTTAATAATTATTGCCTATGTTTATCGCTTAATTATTTTTTACCATCCAACCAGTCATCTTTTTTTTTCCCTTAAAGAGTCAGTCAAAAAATTTCCCATAGTCCAACTATCAAAACTTGACAAGGAGGATTTTCTTATGAACAAATTTTTTACTGACCCCGACGTCACATACGAGGAAGACATTGACCGCGAGATGCTAGAAGCATGCCAGATCTTACGAGACGAGTTTTGGAAGCGCAGACCCATCAAGTGTCTTATTAAAGAACCTCAGCACTCCCCACAGGTCATAGAGGCGTATGATACAGACGCGTCCTGGGCAAGCTTAGTCGGGCCTGACTATGTAATCCATCCTTTAGATGATGGATTAGCCGTTGTGATGCATGAAGAAGGTAGAAATGTCTTGCGACCTAATGTCCGGCTGTATTTCCCATCTCAGGACAAAGAAATTATTATCTTTGGTACTCTAATAATTGCTGGTCTTTGTAATTTAGATTTAGAATGCACCATCCCCTATGAGGGTCCATGGATCTGTTCTATTGATTACAATGATATTTCCAAGATTTCTAATTACATTAGAGATCTTAATTGAATAGGGGATGTCTGTTATGAAATATGCCAAAATAGCAAATATTGCCCCCTTATTAAAGTTTTATCTTGATAATGGTATAATCTCTTTAGATGACATCATGAACTCCCATAATAAGGAGGAATTGATGATTAAAATACTAAAGGAGATACATAAAAGTGCTATAACACCTGGTAACGCTGAGGGCAAAAGATGGTCAACGTATGTTCCAGATACTACTCGTCCCAACGGCCGTAGACAGGTGAGATTTAAAGAAAAAGAGGACTTATACAAGTTTCTGCTTGATTTTTATCAAATTAAGGGTGATGGAACAAAAAAGCTTTTTTCGGAAGTGTTCACAGAATGGGTTGAATACAAGAAAGGTTTTATTTCAGCTTCTAATTCAAAAAAATCCATATCTCCATCAACAATTAGAAGATACGAAAGAGATTATGGAAACTATATCGCTGATTTAGAACTTGCGGATATGGCTATTGATAGCGTAACAACGCCGAAGCTTATGAATATGTTGGCTGGAATGATTAAGAAGCACAGGATGATGGAAAGCTGTGCAAGTAATGTCATAGGTTACGTAAAGGGAGCTTTTCATTATGCCTATTTATGTGAATACATTTCAAAGGACCCGGCAGATAGAATTGATAGAGATCTTCTTTTAGCTCAATGTGAGTTTACTGCTGTAAAACAGGATTCTGAACGAATACTCACAGTATCTGAGTTAAAGAAGCTAATTGAGGCAATTAAAAAACACAATACTGTTCATCCGTTATATATGCCTGATTATGCAATTATAATTGCCACCATGGTGGGACCTAGAGTTGGTGAGCTATCAACTCTTAAATGGACTGATATCGACTATGAAAACGGTCTGATTCACATTGTCAGGTCAGAACACAGGCTTGATTATTCAGATAAAAAATCAGAAATTGTCATAGGCCTTCCTAAAAATCGAAAGACCCGTACAATTCCATTAAATGAAGAAATCATTGAAGTTCTGGAGATTATTAAGAAGAAAGAGTTGCCAAGTCCAGAAGGTTATATTTTTACAAAAGAAGATGGCAGTAGATACACAGGGCATGACATAGGATGTGCTGCTGCAAGAAGAGCTGAAGAAGCCGGTATCGGTAGTACATCAATTCATGAAATCAGACGAACTGTTTCTTCACTTCTTAACACAGAACTTCCAAGAAGAGTTGTTGCTGAGTTGATGGGTCATACCGAACGCGTAAATGCTGGAAACTATGACTATTCTACTGCTGAATATGCAGAAAAGAAGCAGGCTCTAAAGAATGTGTACTCAAAAGTACTCAATTTTTCAGAATTTTCCCCAAAAACAAAAAACACGGGAACCGCATAAATATTGCGTTTCCCGTATCATTTAGGTAGTAGCGAGAGGGGGACTTGAACCCTCGACACCGCGGGTATGAACCGCGTGCTCTAGCCAGCTGAGCTACCTCGCCATATCGTCGCTCGTCAATCACAAGCGACTTGTATAATATACCTCTAATACCCTATTGTTGTCAACAGCTTTTTTAAAAAAATCTTAGATAATAATTCACATTCTTCAAGCAAGTCAGTTTATCCCCCAAAAGGTATACAAGGGGCGGCACATAAAAGTGCCACCCGCGAGGTGTAGGGTAATCTATCAAGGCATGGCAAATAAGCCAAAATGCCCGCTTGGGCATGTAATTCCCGGGCTCTCGTCATTGTTTTTCTCTTCCCGCGCATTTACGCGCATTTTATATCAATATACAGAATAATTGTACGCCTGATTTTTACAAAATCATTACTCACACGTAGACCATTTTTTTCATTACCCCTAATAACGCAAAATCCAGAAAAAAGCGGAAAAAACCAGCAAAAATGTCGCCAATTTTGCTTGTGATTTACCTGTCAAATAGAGCTTTTCCCCTGAGGCAGGTAATCATTACCTGTGGCAGCAAAATCTCTAAGAAAAAAAGGTAGTCGCTAGTCGCGAAAGCTACTATCAATCCTGTAAAATTGGATCCCCAGGGGTAATTAAAAAAAGTCGTTACCTGTATTTAGAGCAAATCTCTATATCAAACGTAATTTTTAGTTTTATATCGTTTATTCATAATCTTATTATCGCCTCTACATATTTCGACCGTTTTCTACCGAGGTCGTCTCCGATTTAGACTCCGATTTTGACCCTCGATTTTTACTCCGATTTCGCCCCCAATTTTGACTTCCGCCATTCATTTGTCCACAGTCCCAACTCCGCCCCTGCCCAAAGCCGATTAGCTCAACAACCAGAATCTCAGCTTCTCCTGCCCCGAAGCCGACATGCCAAGCAGCCAGTCCCCCACTTCGCCTGCCCCGGTTGGTGACCATTTTGCACAAAATTAGGCCCTTGACGACGGGCCTGATGGTGCTACAATCCAAACGCCGGAGCAGGCAAGTCTTCTATACAACTTTGTGAATCCACTTTCCGCTCCTGAATCTCAGGGTGAAAATGATGGCTCTTATGCCCCAGTCGCTGAACATACCGATCCAGACGCCCATTGGGCCGATGCCTGCTACTCTGATGAGGAAGGTGGCCATGGTAACACGACAGAGCCACATAGTAAGGCTTGCAATGATCATTGAGAACTTCACGTCGCCGGCTGCGCGAAGGCTGTAGGCGGTGATAAATGAAGGTGACCAGAGGATTGGCTTAACAATGGTGATCCAGCCCAGCATATAGATGCAGAGGGCTGCGCTGGCCTGTTCCATGCCGGCCAGGTGGACTACAGGGCGTGCTATGGCATAGGTAAAAAGACAACTTACCGTAATTGCAATGTATCCCCATCCTATCATCTTCTTGGTGTAGTAAATAGCCTCATCTTTTCTTCCGGCGCCAAGGCACTGCCCTATCACTGTCATAAGGCCGATTCCAACGCCGCATCCTGCTACGCCGTTGACGTTCTCGAAGATGTTGGCCATGGCCTGGGCTGCAATGGCTGTGGTTCCAAGAAGGGACACTGAAGACTGGATGGCAAGCTTACCAAACTGAAACATGGAGTTCTCGATGCCATTGGGGATTCCCATAGCCAGAATCCTCTTTATTTTGCCCGTATCCGGTTTTATCTTGTGGTAGCTGGCTACTCTTATCTCCTGATTCTTTCTGGCCAGAAGAGCCAGTATTACGATGGCGGAAAAGAGCCTTGAGAGTAATGTAGCAAGTGCCGCTCCAAATACTCCCATCCTGAATGCGAAGATAAAGAGTGCGTTGCCGGCAACGTTAAGGAGATTGGATATAATGGCAACGTTCATGGGAAGCTTGGTCTTGGACTGCGCCCTGAAAACTGCTGCTCCGGCTGCCGAAAGAGCTATGCCGGGATATGAAAGGATGCTCAGGAGGAAATAAATCCTGGCAGCCTTCATAACGTCTGCTTCTATCTCACCGAATATAAGTGTGAGAAGGATGTCCCTGAAGATAAGGCAGAATAGCATAACAAGAGCTGATAGAAGCGCGGATACAAAGATGATCTGTGATGCTGCTTCATTAGCTCTTTTCATGTCCTTCTGGCCTACGTAAGTGGCGCAGATGATAACTCCTCCGGTGGCCATGGCGGCGAAGGCCTGGACGACCAGGTTGTTGATGGAGTCGACGAGGGAGACGCCAGAGAGGGCGGCTGCGCCTACGTTGCTGACCATCATGGAGTCGGCCATGCCCATGAGGGAGTTTAAGAATTGTTCAGCTATAATAGGAATCAGCAACAGGAAAAGTCTCCTGTTGCTGAATAAATGATTATCATTCATTTTTACATTTTTTCAGGGGAACTGAATCCCAACATATCTATTCCTGTATCAAGAATCTTAAGCGTTACTGCAAGAAGTGCGATATAGCTCTCCTTCTTGTTTGCATCAGGCTCAGAAAGGATCTTGGTGCCGTGGTAGAAGCTGTTGAAGCAGTTGCTGAGCTCATAGATGAATGCACAGATCCTGTTAGGTGCAAGGTCACGTGCTGCACTCTCTACGGCGTCGGCAAATCTGGTGATTGCAAGCATAAGGTCCTTCATTGCAGGGCTGTCAGGGTTATCCAGCTTGGCATCCTTGACACTGCCACCCTCAGCCTCGTACTTCTTGAGAATAGACTTAATACGGACAATAGTGTAAAGGATATATGGACCTGTATCTCCCTCAAAGGAAGTAAACTTCTCAATATCAAAGATATAATCCTTGGAAGGCTGGTTAGACAGATCTCCATACTTAAGAGCTGAAAGCGCAACCTTCTGAGCTGTGCTTCTTGCCTCAGTCTCATCCATATCAGGATTGCTCTCCTTGATCCTGTTATACATCTTCTCATTGATCTCCTGAACCAGGCTCTCAAGATGCATAACACCGCCCTCTCTTGTCTTGAAGGGCTTGCCGTCAGGACCGTTCATGGTTCCGTTACCTACAAAGCGAAGATCTGTCTCGGGAAGAGCCAGCTTAGTCTTCTTGGATGCACGGAATACCTGCTCGAAATGAAGTGCCTGTCTCTTGTCTGTGAAATAGTAAATAGCGTCAGGACGATACTCCTTCATACGCTCCATAATGGTTGCAAGATCAGTTGTTGCATAAAGAGCTGCTCCATCTGACTTAAGTACCATACAAGGAGGCATCTCTTTTGTATCAGACTCCTGAGCAACATCGATAACCAGCGCACCCTGGCTCTCATGAGCATAGTCATGTGCCTTGAAGTACTCAACCATCTCAGGAATAATATCGTGTACGTCTGACTCACCCTTCCAGAGGTCAAAGTGAACGTTCAGACTGTCATAGTTCTTTTTAAGATCAGGAATAGAAACATTCATGATGTGGTGCCAGATAGCTCTGTAAGCCTTGTCACCATCCTGCATGCGCTTTGTAGCTTCAAGTGCAGCTTCCTTGTACTCTTTTGCTGCCTGCTTCTCTTCCTCGGAGGCATCATCAGCAGCCTTGCTCTTACCACTTGCACAAGGATAGATCTCAGCCAGCTCCTGGATTGTGAAAGGAGGCTCCTTAGGGAAAGGTCCCTTGAAATCAGAATCAAAGTATGGAAGCTCAGGGTGACGGCACTTAAGCTCAGTGATGATAAGTCCCATCTGAAGACCCCAGTCGCCCATGTGGATATCGCCTATAACGTTGTTTCCGGCATACTTAAGGATTCTCTTAACTGCCTCGCCGATAATAGCGGGACGAAGATGTCCAACATGAAGAGGCTTAGCAACATTTGCTCCGCCGTAGTCCAGGATGATTGTAGGCGCATGGCCGGGCATCTTAACACCCATGTGCTTCTCATGAAGCATCTTAACCACATATCCTCTTACGAAATCACCACTGACAGTGATGTTAAGGAATCCGGGCTTAACGGACTCCACCTTCTCAAACATCTCATTGCCCTGAAGCGCAGCAGCAACCTCATCAGCGATAATGAAAGGCGCCTTGCCATACTTCTTGGCACCTGCCATAGCTCCGTTGCACTGATATTCGCACAGATCAGGTCTGTTGGAAATTGTTACCTTTCCCAGCTCCCTGTCGTATCCGGCTGCCTCAAAAGCATTTCCTACTTCCTTTGAAATTAGCTCAAGTACTTTTTCCAAAATCTTTCCTTCTTTCTCAATTAATCTGTTTACTGTATTTCAAAATAATAATCTATCACATTGATCCATAGAGTCATGGTCTGCTCTGAGAACATTCCATTCTCTCCTACAGGGTTGTATATAGTTTCTCCGTTGTTGAGCGTGATCTTGAAATTATCGTAGTCGATAGTCCACATGCTGGCCTTGTCACCAACAACCACATTGTAGTCATATGTGTTGGGCACGTTCTTGTTAAAGGATGCACTCTCCATTCTGGCTCCCAGACTGCTAAACTCATTAGTCACAGTCAGGCAATACTTCATCAGAATCTCAAAAGTATGGTCATCGGGAACAATTGACGGATCAACTACCTGGATAGAAATCATATCATAAAGCAGATTTCTGTCAATTTTCCTGCCTTCCTGGAGCACATTTTCATCAATAAAGTCGCACAGACCGCCAACTGTCTTGCCATTCCAGAGCACCGTATTGTCACGTACCAGTCCGTTAGGTCTTATCAGAACAGTACCGTCCATATCGTACACATTGGCAAAGGCATAGCTGGTATGGGTTAAACCAACCTGATCATAAAACTCGTCTATCATCTCATCCACGTTTTCAAAATTCTCGAAGTTATAAACAGCTCCATATTCTTCCTCGAACTGTTCAAAAAGATCATCCAGCTCATCTTCCACGTCATGGCCGGTAGCATCGCCATACTCATAGGAATATTCATAATGTTCTACATAAGGACCATCCGCCAGGTCATATTCATTTATTGTATCTCTGACCTTGTTCACCAATGCCCTGACAGCAAAAGCACCCGCTATCGAAACCACCAGCAAAACGCCTACGATTGCAAGCACTATAGGCAGTACGTTTTTCTTCTTAGCCGGCGCAGGCATCGAAGTAGGCGCAACATTTATATCATTTACGCTTACCGGACATCCACACTGATTGCAAAACTTCTGCCCAGGCACAACCTGAGCCCCACAATTCGTACAGAACACTTCCCTACCTCAATTTTCCTCTTTTTATAGAATAAACAGCCACATTATATACTAGTTGCACTCACTTTTTCAAGCTCCCTCTGAGCCTTGGAAAAGCTGCAGCCGCAATAATCCTGCCTGTATAGTCCATACTCTTTAGACAGCTCAATGGACCTCTTATATCCATTCTTTTTCTTGAAGTCAGATGGCAAAAAAGCTATACCCGCCTCTTTACCTGCTGCCTCTCCAACTTCATTGAGCACCTCAGCATTCTTAAGTGGACTGATCGTCAGCGTCGTAGTAAAGAAATCAAATCCGCCTTCCTTAGCTACCCTTGCGCTCTCACGAAGTCTTAGCTCAAAGCACTTCCTGCATCGCTCTCCGCCTTCTTTGCAGTCCTCATACCCCTTAACAGCCGAAAAGAAATCCGAAGGCACATAATCGCCCTCAATTATCTCAATCCTGCGGCCACCCAGAGCATTGTACTCACTGATAAGTCTCTTTTCCTCAGCAACTCTCTTGCGATACTCGGCGTCCTCAGTAATATTGGGATTATAAAAGAACACCGTCACATCAAAGAACTGCCGAAGATATTCCATACAATAGGAAGAACAAGGCGCGCAGCAGGCATGAAGAAGTAGCCTCGGGTACTCACCCTTTTCCTGAAACTGCTCTATCATTCCATCAAGCTCTTTTGCGTAATTTCTCTTATTCATAAACCAAGCTCTCTGATTATCTCATCAACAATCTCGGATGGAGTCTTGTCATCAGTATCAATTGTTATGTCTGAAGCCGCCTCATATATCTCAATTCTGGAAGCCTGAAGCTCTTTTATCCTGGCCATGGGATCTTCGCTCTGAAGAAGCGGCCTTGTGGTGTCGCCCTTTATCCTCTCGTAAACGGTCTCAGGGCTCGCCTTCAGATAAACCACCTTGCCCGCTTCCTTAAGAAGTCGCCTGTTCTCTTCGCGAATAGGAAGTCCGCCTCCCAGTGAAATCACCATATTCCTCAGGTGATCATTAACTATCATCTTCAGAAGCTCCGTCTCCATATCCCTGAAGGTCTCTTCGCCCTCTTTTTCAAATATGGAACTGATGCTTCTCTTCTCGCTCTCCTCGATGGCCGCGTCGGTATCCATTAGTTCCAGATCCAGCCTCTCAGCCAAAGCTTCCGATACAGTGGTCTTGCCACTTCCCATAAAACCTTCCAGAATGATGTTTCTGGCACCGGCTACCTCAAGAGAAAGTGATCTGTACACCTCATCCGCCTGCTCTTTAGTGATCTTAACTCCTCTGTCCGCATTCCACAGCTCATAGGCATCAATACCCTGATACAGCAGCATTTTAAGCCCAGAGAAAGTCTTGGCTCCAGCCGCCCTGGCAAGTCTTAAGAACTTGGTATCAAGAGGCTTGTAAACCACATCCAGCGCCGCATGCACATGAGAATAGAACTCTTCATCCTCAATAACAGCACTGTTAACATCAGGGAAAAGACCTACTGAAGTACACTGGATCGCGAAAAAGCTCTTCTCTCTAAGAAGAATCTCATGATAGTTGTTGATGTCCATGGCTACCACTCTGTCATCTTCAAGCTCAGCGCAGATCGCCTCCGCCTTCTCCAGAGTCCTGTTTAAAATGTAGACCTTCCTTGCTCCCTTATTTATACACAAATGAGCAGTTGGCCTGGCGACGCCTCCTGCTCCTAAAATAACAACCGTTTCGTTTTCAAGCTCGATGCCCTCTTCCTGCATAGCGCGGTAAAGACCGGTCATATCCGTATTATATCCGCGATACCCCTTAAGGGCTTCATCCCTTACAAGAGTGTTCACTGCACCGATGCTCTCTGCCAGTGGATCAGTGTACTTGAGGTACTCAAGAACATCACTCTTATAAGGAACAGTCACGTTCATTCCCTTTATCCCCAGTTCATAGGCACCCCTTACCGCTGCCTTCAGCCCATCTGCCGGCACCTCAAAGGGCACATACACCAGGTTTATACCCAGCATTTCGGAAAAAGAGTTGTGGATGAGCGGAGACATTGTGTGCCTTACGGGGTTTCCGATTATTCCGCATACTATGGTGTTACCATCAGTAAAGTTTTGCATGTAAGCTCCTTAGTTTATGCTTGTTTCTTTAATCTGATCCTTACAATAACATCAGTTACCACTGCAAATATCACAAGGCAAATGGCCAGCATCTGTGACACGGGAAGTCCTGTGGTGTGCATGATCAGCTGATCTGTTCTAAGTCCCTCGATCCATGCTCTTCCAAGGCCGTAGCCGCCAAGATAAAGGAGAATGATCTCTCCATTGAACTTCTTGCGCTTGCAGTACAGCAGCAGGATTATGAACAGACACAGATTCCACAGACTCTCATATAAGAATGTGGGGCTTACCTGGATATAGTTCGTGGCATCGCTCATGTGAGCCCTCATCAGCTCAGTGATCTCGCCGCTTCTGACCATCTCTACAGGAAGTCTCATGGCAAGAAGTCCGTCCGTGTATTCTCCGAAAGCCTCTCTGTTGGTGAAGTTGCCCCATCTGCCCATTACCTGGCCAAAGACAAGGCCGAACATGATGGTATCTCCGAACAGCAGAAAGCTCTTTTTCTTGATCCTGGTGTATACGTAGATAGTGGTAAAGCCTGCAATTACTCCGCCGTAGATCGCAAGGCCGCCGTTTCTCAAATTAAAAACGCTTATCGGATTATTTTTGTAGTAATCCCATGCAAAGAATACGTAGTAAATTCTCGCACCGATGATTGAAAAAATGATTATATATACTGAAATATCCCAGTAGTCATCAGGGTTCTGGTCAGTCCACCTGGCAACTCGTGAAATTATCAAAAGAGCTACAAGAAAAGCCAGACCTATGATGACACCATATAAAGCTATGGTAAAACCAAAGATCGTAAAGTTCTTTGGTACATCCTTAAGATAGACACCAATGTTTGGAAAGGCGATGTCCATCTTCCCCATTATGTCAGGCATAAAATCCTCCCAAAATTATTAAACGTTAAATCTAAACAGGATAACATCCCCGTCCTGTACCACGTACTCTTTTCCTTCCATACGCACAAGACCTTTTTCCTTGGCTGCAGCGATGGAACCTTCGCGAAGAAGATCCTCATAGTTGATAACCTCAGCCTTGATGAAGCCTCTCTCAAAGTCAGTGTGGATCTTACCTGCTGCCTGAGGAGCCTTTGTACCGATCTTGATGGTCCATGCTCTTGTCTCATCCTCACCGGATGTAAGGAAGCTCATAAGTCCCAGTGTTCTGTAGCTTGCCTTGATGAGCTTATCAAGACCTGACTCTGTAAGTCCAAGGCTCTCAAGGAACTCGGCTTTCTCATCCTCGTCAAGCTCAGAGATCTCAGCCTCAATCTGAGCACTGATAACAAATACTTCACTGCCGGACTTGGATGCAAGCTCTCTTACTGCTGCAACATGAGGGTTTGATGCGCCGTCATCTGCAAGGTCCTCATCCTTAACATTTGCAGCGTAGATAACCGGCTTCCATGTAAGAAGGTCAAGGCTGTTTACAAAAGCTCTCTCCTCTTCGTCGCCGATTTCAAGCTCTCTTGCCATCTTGTTATCTTCAAGGGTAGCCTTTATCCTCTCGAGGATGTCAAGCTCTTTTGCCGCATTCTTGTCCATTCTGGCGAGCTTGGCAACCTTGGCGATCCTTCTCTCAAGAACCTCGAGATCAGCGAAAATAAGCTCAAGATTGATGGTCTCAATATCTCTTGCAGGATCAACGGATCCATCTACGTGTACAACGTTTGTATCCTCAAAGCATCTTACAACGTGAACGATTGCATCTGTCTCACGGATGTTAGCCAGGAACTGGTTTCCAAGGCCCTCACCCTTTGATGCGCCCTTTACAAGGCCTGCAATATCAACGAATTCAATGGTTGCAGGAGTAACCTTCTTTGAGTGATAGAGGTCTCCCAGTGCCTTAAGTCTTGCATCCGGTACTGCAACAACGCCCACGTTGGGATCTATGGTTGCGAAGGGGTAATTGGCTGCCAAAGCCCCTGCATTAGTCAGTGAATTAAAAAGTGTGCTCTTTCCTACGTTAGGAAGACCGCATATTCCGAGTTTCATAGATAATTTCCTTCTTTCTTCAATTAATGGAACTTTTTATGTACCTATATATATTATCGTAAATCGTTATAATTTCAAGTTAATAAAGCTAAACCTTTATTCATCTTCCACCAGGTACCAGTCATCATCGTCCTCATCATAATAGTAAAACTCATCTTCTTCCTCATCATAGTAGAAGAGCGTATCGCTCTCTTCATCGTAAAGATAAAGGTTATCATCTTCGTAAAGATACCAGATATCGTCCTCACTGTCATAAATCCAGTCATCTTCGTAATCTTCGTCATCGTAGTCGTAGCCATACTCACAGGAGCCGTTACTTAAGTTACATCCGTACTCGCTTTCATATTCGCCCCAGCCATTCCAGTTGTCTTCAAAGCCATTGTAATCATAGTAATCATCGTAGCCATTTGCTGACACGAACTGTTCAAGCCAGTCTATATACTCCTTATCAAAATCAATATCCTTATAAACACTCTTTAAACTCTGATAAAAATCCGGATCCCCATAGGGCAGAGAAACAGACATACCGGTCAGCTCGTTTTTATCAGATGTATGTCCATAATACGCAACAGCTGCCTTGAGCGCAGACATCAGTTTCTTTGCTTCATCGCTGCTGTTGTCGATACTTTCCACAAGGGCAAGAATGTCACTTATGTAATAATCAGACAAAGTAACATAGCTTTCATCTTCGCTCCAGAAATCCCAGAAATTCTTGCCGGCACGTCCTCTGGACATATGTATCTTACTGTAATTCTTATTTAAAAGAGCTTCCTCATTTTTGTAGGCATATGCCTTCCATGCAGCAAACAGATTCTTTGCTGTTGACTCGTTATAGAGGCCAATACAGGCAGAGTCTCCTCCGTCTTCATACTCATTATCCCTTATTATTGCATCAACTATAGTCTTTCCAAGAAGAGGCGTTGAGATTCCGGGGTTCTCTTCAAAATCCTTCATCCATCCCGAATAATTCCAGCCAAGTCCTGACTCAAAATCCTCCGACAAAACCGCATACCTGCAGAAAGGTGACAGCGCGTAGCAGGTTTCAAGATTCGCCATAATACAGCAGTCCATGCCGATAATGTCAAAGCGGATGTCCTTGTGCTCTGAAAAAGCCGATGCCATCTCAGCAATAGTCAGACTCGAATCTTCGCTCTGCCACTCATCATATCCAAATCCGTATACCGGACCACCGCCGTGATCCCAGAACAGGAAAAGATATCTCTCAGCAGGGTAATTTTTTTTGCAAAAGCCTATAAACTCTGAGAGCGTCTTCTTGGAGGTACAGTCCAATTGTCCCAGATTATCTCTTATAAGTGTAAGCTCCCCGTTCTCTACTTTATAGGTCTGGGCTGTTTTTGAAGAAATATCGTAATCCTGCCACTTTTTGGTACCCATGGTCTGGATTATGACATTTATATTTTCGCCGATGCCGGATTCAAGCATCTCAGAAATATCCGTTGTTGCTTCTCCTGCCTTAGTCTCAAGATCTGAGCCGTTCATGTATATCATGATAGTTGCGGATTTCGCATCAGTTCCAACCGATATTGAGCGCACAGAAGCACCAAGTGAAACGTTCCCTGCAATGCCAACGGGGATTACCTCTTCAGTTTGAGTCTCCATATTCTGATTAACAGCCACAAATTCTTCGCTGCTCTCCTCGCTGTCCTCCTCATCAAGAGGCACCATCATAATAATTATGAAGAGAACTCCCAGCACCACGAGAAGCCCGACCATTATCTTCAAAAAAAGGCCTATGTTTTTTTTCACTTAATTATTCTCCCGTCTGTTATTTCAGGTATCCTTCAAGCTTTGCCTTAGTCTCGGCAAAGTCAGCACCATCCATGATTTTCCCAACAATATGTCCCTCTTTGTCCACAAAAAATGATGAAGGAACATACTCGTATGAACCGGTAATATCATACAGATCATCACTGGTTCTCAGATTCAGGAATTTCGCACCTGCATCACTTAAAATATCCTTCGCATCAGATGCATTGGTTTCTATTCCGTCATAAACATCGCAGATAAGTCCGACAAGATTTATATTGTCAGGCAGCTCATTGTAAAACGAAGCATAATCTCCCATCTCAGCTATGCAGGGATCGCAATAAGTCCCCCATATACTAACTACTGTTATATCGTAGTCAGAAAAAATATCCTGGGTAACTACTTCCCCATCAAGGGATACTGTCTTAAATTTCAGCACCTTATCTGAAATCTCAGATTTAGGAATGTTAACTGTCGCAACAATGCCTGATGAGTGTGCCTGCTCAGTAGAATTCTCAGTTGCCGAAGCTTCTTCCGCTGCAGCGGATGCTTCCTCAGCGGATGCTCCCTCGGCAGATGCTTCCTCGACTGATGCTTCGGTTGCAGCATTACCCGAATTGATATTTTCAGCCTGGGCCACTTCCTGCTCTTCTACTATCTCCGTCTCATCCCATGTCTCTTCATCATCCGGCATCAGCATAAGCGCAATGAACAATACCCCCAACGCAGCAAATATAAATATCACCACATTTCTTATTACTTTTAGCATATCCCCTCCTGTAACGTAATCCTGTTACTGTTCTACTATCTACTATACCACAACACGCCCAAAACCTCAGTTCCCGGAATGGAAAGAAATTAAAGTATATGGTAAAATTAATGAATTAAATGTAATATATCAAAACGTTTTATCGACTCTTTCAAATGGAGGTACACAGAATGTTTGCTCAGTTGTTTGGTAAGTACCTGATTGGAAAATCAATCATTAAGGAAGACATCTTTAAAGAGATTGTTGAAAAACAAAAATCCGTAAGAGTAAAACTTGGAACCATCGCTGTAGCAGAAGGCTTGCTGACAGAGGAACAGACCGAAGAAATCAACGCCCTGCAGCGTCAGCAGGACAAGCGCTTCGGTGACATAGCCATAGAAAATGGTCTGCTTACCCCTGAGCAGATGGAATCTCTTTTGTCAAAACAGGGAAGTGCATATCTGCAGTTCATTCAGCTCCTCACAGAAAAAACCGGACTTACAACCTCTGATGCAGATCAGCTCGTAAAAGCTTTTCAGAAGGATTCCGGCTACACCGATGCTGAGATGGAAGCCCTTAAGGCAGATGATATCGATAATCTTATACCCCTGTTTGTGGTTTCCTCAAAGCCTCATATACGCGAACTGGCTGCACTGGTGACAAGGAATCTGGTGCGCTTTGTCTCATCGGATTTTTATCTTGAAAAGGCACAGCATGTCAAGGATTATGAATACGACCATCTGACCAGCCAGGAACTCTCCGGTGATGATAACGTATTCGTAGGAATCGCCTGCACAGATGATGATGATGCAAGTTTTGTAAAAGTAGCTTCAGCCTTTTCAGAGCAGGAAATATCTTCCGCCGGCGCATCAGCCTATGACGCTATCGGAGAGTTTATCAACGTTACCAACGGACTATATGTCACAGAGATCAGCAAGAAAGATATAGCTCTTGATATGGAGCCCCCGCTCAGCTTTAGCATGCAGACTGCGAAAGGTGATTTTTATGTTCTGCCCATTTACCTTGAAGGACACAAAATGGATGTTGTCCTGTCCATCAATGCAGAGTTTATTCCCGGAGAAAATCCAGAGAAAACAAGCGCTGTATTTTTCGAAGCTCCAATTGGCGGAGGCGAGTTAAGCCTTGGTAAGATCCTTATTGTAGATGATTCCCGCATGTCCAGAAATATTCTTCGAAATATTCTTGAGAAGGCCGGATATTCCATCTCCGGTGAAGCTTCCAACGGCGTTGAAGCAGTTGATGCCTTCCAGGAAACCTGTCCTGACCTCGTGACTCTGGATATCACCATGCCACAGATGGATGGTCTTGAAGCTTTGACCAAGATTCTGGAGATCGATCCGGATGCCAAAGCCATCATGATAACAGCCGCCGGTCAGCAGGACAAGCTGATAAAAGCCCTTAAGGTCGGTGCAAAGCGCTTTATCAACAAACCATTTAAAGAGGACGAGATTCTTAAAAATATCAGCGATGTTCTCAAGGAATCAGAGTAATAGAAAGCCATGGCATCACGCCATGGCTTCTTTCATGCTCTTTACATATTCACCAACGTACTTTGGTGACTCCTTGCCGTACTTCTCTATTATCTTGATGATAGCTGATCCGACGATGGCTCCATCTGAAATATCCGACATCTTTTTTGCCTGCTCGGGCTTGGAAATACCAAAGCCGATGGCACATGGAACCTTGGAATTCTCCCTTATAGCAGCAACGATGCTCTCAAGGTCCGTCTTGATCTCTGACCTTGTTCCGGTAACACCAAGGCTTGAAACAACATAGATGAAGCCTTCAGCGTCCCTGGCAATCTGAGCTATCCTGTTCTCTGAAGTAGGCGCAATAAGTGACACCAGATCAACCCCGTACTTAAGGCATACAGGATGGAACTCCTCCTTCTCCTCATATGGAAGATCCGGAAGGATCAGTCCGTCAATCCCAATCTCGCTGCAGGTCTTGATAAAGCGCTCTGCGCCATAGGAAAAGACAACGTTGGCGTAAGTCATAAATACCATAGGAATTGAAACGTCCTTCCTAAGCACCTTGACCATGTCAAAAATCTTATCTGTAGTAACGCCGCCGGTGAGTGCACGCAGGTTCGCGCCCTGGATAGTAGGTCCCTCAGCTGTAGGATCTGAGAATGGAATTCCAAGCTCAATAAGATCCGCGCCATTTGCCACTGCCTCTTTAACAACTTCTATCGTGGTCTCCAGATCAGGGTCACCACAGGTTATAAAAGCAATAAATGCCTTGCCGTTTTCAAATGCTTTTGAAATATTACTCATTGATATCCTCCCCTCTGTACCTTGCAATAGCAGCACAGTCCTTATCACCGCGGCCTGATATGGTAATTACGATGATCTTGTCCTTATCCATACCGGGAGCTATCTTCATGGCGTGAGCCAGCGCGTGGGATGACTCAATTGCAGGGATTATGCCCTCTGTCTTTGAAAGATACTCAAAGGCGTTAACAGCTTCCTCGTCGGTTATAGGAACATACTGAGCTCTTCCGATATCGTGAAGATGTGCATGCTCAGGTCCGATTCCAGGATAATCCAGCCCCGCAGATATTGAATAAACCGGTGCAATCTGTCCGTACTCATCCTGACAGAAATATGACTTCATACCATGGAAGATTCCAAGCTTACCTGTTGCGATCGTAGCCGCTGTCTCAAAGGTATCAACGCCTCTTCCTGCTGCCTCGCATCCAATAAGCTGCACGCCTTCATCCTCAATGAAATTGTAGAAGGTTCCGATGGCATTTGATCCGCCTCCGACACAGGCCATAACCACATCGGGAAGTCTGCCTTCCTTCTCAAGGATCTGCTCCTTGATCTCCTTGGAAATAACCGCCTGGAAATCACGGACAATCGTTGGGAAAGGATGAGGTCCCATAACAGATCCAAGGCAGTAGTGGGTATCACTGATCCTTGATGTCCACTCTCTCATAGCCTCAGAAACCGCGTCCTTAAGAGTAGCAGTTCCCGTTGTAACCGGAACAACCTCAGCTCCCAGAAGCCTCATCTTGTAAACATTAAGCGCCTGTCTCTTGGTGTCCTCTTCTCCCATGAACACCACGCACTCCATTCCCATAAGAGCTGCTGCCGTAGCAGTTGCCACGCCGTGCTGTCCTGCGCCGGTCTCAGCGATGAGCCTTGTCTTGCCCATCTTCTTGGCAAGCAGCGCCTGACCCAAAACATTGTTGATCTTGTGGGCTCCGGTGTGATTTAAATCCTCTCTCTTAAGATAAATCTTGGCTCCACCCAGATCCTTAGTCATCTTCTCAGCATAGTACAGCCTTGATGGTCTTCCGGCATACTCATTAAAAAGAGTCTCCAGCTCCTTGTTAAACTCCGGATCATTCTTGTAGTGATTGTATGCCTCTTCCAGCTCGATCACCGCATTCATCAATGTCTCCGGTATATACTGTCCGCCGTGAATTCCAAATCTTCCATTCTGATTACTCATAATATCTCTCCTCAAAACCTGAAGCATAAACTCCTTCATCTTCTCCGGATCCTTGCCGCCTTCCGTTTCTATCCCTGAACTTACATCAACTGCGTATGGCCTCACCGCCTTAATGGCATCTGCCACATTCTCCGGTCCAAGTCCTCCTGCTAAAAAGAACGGCCTGTCAAACTCTGCATCCTTTATCAGCTCCCAGTTAAATGTCCGTCCCGTGCCCTTTCCTGAATCCAAAAGCAGGTAATCTGCACTGCACCTCTGGGCCGCCTCAATATCGCTACTACCGTTTATCACAAACGCCTTAATAATCGGCTTATCTCCTGCCAGCTCCCGGAGTCTTACGATATACTCCTCATCCTCACTGCCATGGAGCTGCGCTATATCAATAACGCCATCAGTTAAAAGAGCTGCAACCTTCTCCGGAGCTTCATCCACAAACACGCCAACTGCCTTTATTTCTGGTAAAAGAGCTTTTCGCATCTCCAAAGCCTGCTGCCGTAAAACATTTCTCTTACTCTTTTCCCAAAACACAAAGCCCACATAATCAGGCCTAAGAGCGTTTGCAGCTTCAATGTCCTTAAGGCTGGTCATTCCGCAGAACTTAACGCATGTATTTAATTTTCCGCATCCGTTATCTGTCAAATCAAAACCTCCGGATCATCAGCTATTCTTAAGTTCATCAAGCTTAGCCTTTTTATCAGCCGCTCTCATAAGGGTCTCCCCGACAAGAACCGCATCGGCTCCCATCTCTCTGATGGCCTTTACATCTGAAGCATCTTTCACTCCGCTCTCTGATACAAACAGAATATCCTGCGGTATCAGAGCCCTGAGCCTTCCGCTGTTTCCTGTATCAACGCTAAAGTCCTTGAGGTTCCTGTTGTTGACACCGATGATCCTTGCTCCTGCATCCAGCGCCATCTTAACTTCCGCCTCATCATGGGCTTCAACAAGAGCGGATAATCCCAGCTCATCGCAAATGCCGATGTACTCCCGGATCTGCTCTGTACTGAGTATCGAGCAGATAAGAAGAACCGCCGATGCCCCAAGAAGCCTTGCCTCGTAGATCATATATTCATCTACTACAAAGTCCTTGCGGATACAGGGAATGCTGACCTCCTCAGCAATCTCCTGCAAGTACTCATCCTTTCCCAGAAACCACTTGGGCTCAGTCAGAACCGATATACAATCAGCACCGGCCTTCTCATATTCCTTTGCAATCTCCAGATAAGGAAAGTCCTTAGCAATCACACCCTTTGAAGGTGATGCCTTCTTACACTCGCATATAAAAGAGATCCCGGGCGCCGAAAGAGCTTTCTCAAAGGAGAAGTCTTTCTTAGGGAGGGCAAGCGCCCGCTGTTTTACTTCACTAAGGGGCTTGATCTCTTTTGCTCTGTTAACTCTAAGAACTGCGTACTGCGCAATCTCATCCAAAATTGTCATCTGTTGCTAACCTCAATGATCTTCTCAAGTGTCTGTGTTGCCTTACCGGAATCTATAAGCTCAGCTGCCAGCTTTACACCATCTGCAAAGCTCTCAGCCTTACCACCGATGTAAAGAGATGCACCAGCGTTCAACAGAACTGCCTCTCTCTTAGGTCCCTTTGCTCCTGCAAGAATATCCCTTGTGATCTTGGCGTTCTCTTCCGGTGTTCCGCCCACAAGCTCCTGCTTGCTGCAGCGTGTGAATCCGAAGTCCTCAGGCTTGATCACATATGTCTTGTACCATCCGTCCTTTATCTCGCAGATCTTGGTGTCGCAGCTCATGGAAATCTCATCCAGCTTGTCCATTCCGTAAACTACCATTCCGCGCTTAACTCCAAGGCTTACAAGAACCTGTGCCAGTGGCTCAACCAGGTACTCATCATAAACGCCAAGAAGCTGCATTGAAGGTGATCCCGGGTTTGTAAGAGGTCCAAGAATGTTGAACACTGTCCTGAAGCCCAGTTCCTTTCTGATAGCTCCAACATACTTCATTGATGAGTGGTACTTCTGAGCGAAGAAGAAGCACATTCCTGCCTCATTCAAAAGTTCTATGCACTTCTCAGGATCCTGCTGGATATTAACTCCAAGAGCCTCCAGACAGTCAGCTGTTCCGCACTTGCTGGATGCTGCCCTGTTACCGTGCTTTGCAACCTTCATTCCGCCTGCTGCTGCAACGATGGCAGATGTGGTTGAAATATTGAAGCTCTGGGCATTGTCTCCGCCGGTTCCAACTATCTCAAATATATCCATTCCAGTATCAACCTTGGTTGCATGGTCTCTCATAGCAGCCGCACAGCCTGCAATCTCATCTGTGGTCTCAGCTCTTGCGCTCTTGGTTGAAAGAGCAGCCAGGAAAGCGGCGTTCTGAGTCTGGCTTGTCTCACCGCTCATGATCTCATTCATTACCTGATAGGCCTCATCATAAGTAAGGTCTTCCTTGTTTACGATTTTTACGATAGCTTCTTTGATCATTTTCTCTTCCTCCTTTTTAGGCCTGTCAGAAGTTTCTTTGTAAAAGAAAACGCCCCTGACAGAAATTATCTTATTCTGTCAAGGACGAATATATACTATCCGCGGTGCCACCTTGATTTCCGGGTTAACCCGACTCTTTAAGGTACTAACATACCTCCGGCAACTGACGTATGCCTTCACGTCGCAATATACTCTGTCAAAAGACATTTACCCTGCGCCCTCTGTGGTCCATTTGATAAACTGTATCCTGCCCTGTTCTCAGCAACCAGAGCTCTCTGTGAGGTCATGAATTACCTTTATCTCCACTTCATCGGTTTGACGTATTAAATTATTGAAATGATACCACCGGGCAAAAGAGATGTCAACCACCTTTTTACATTCTCATGGCAACCTCGTAAGCTCTCCAGATAACTGAACGCAGGTTACCGATCTTCTGGCAGTCGCCCACGTAGTCCATGTTGCTGGTCCTGTCATTTTCCTTGGTTACAGGATCGGGGATGTAGCCCGCTGAGCTGATGACGCTGTCGCACTCAATCGAGATCTCTTTTCCCTCTTTATCAGTGCAGGTGATGTGGTCGTCAAAGACCTCCTTGAGTTTGGTCTCAAGATAAACAGGTACCTTGTGGAGTGCAAACCACTCACGAAGGTATGAGCTGTTGGCAAGGCATACGCCGGTCTGGGAAATTAGATCGTCCTTCATCTCGACGATTATTGGAGCTTTACCCATAAGTGCCAGCTCGTATGCGATCTCTGAGCCGGTAAGTCCGCCGCCGATAACTGCTACTCTCTGTCCCACTTCTTTGCCGCGAAGGAACTCGCAGGCCTCTATCATCTTCTCATGACCAGGGACGTTTTTAAGTATCCTTGGTCTTGAGCCTGTTGCGATAATGATGTCGCTCTTTCTGCCAAAGGTTCTGGGGTCCTCAATCTCAGTGTTAAGATGCACTTCAACTCCGAGGAGTTCCATCTGTCTCCTGTACCAGGTAAGAAGGTCGCGGAGCTTGCCCTTGTAGGACTCAGCGCTGGCTGCTATGAATGTTCCACCAAGCTCACTGCTCTTCTCATAAATGATCGGGTTGTGGCCCCTCAGCTTAAGGACTCTTGCAGTCTCCATTCCGCCGATTCCGCCGCCGATGATGTGGATGGTCTTGGCGTGCTTTGCAGGTTTTATATAATGTTTATCCGTCTGCATGGTCTCGGCGTTAACCGCACATCTTGCCAGATGCAGGGAATCAGAAAGTGCCTGATCATTGGGAACGCCCTTGTAATGGCACATGTTAAAGCATCCGTTGTGACAGAGTATGCATGGCCTGATATCTGCCTCCTGATCATTCATGAGTTTGGTAACCCACTCGGTATCAGCCAGGAACGGCCTTGCAAAGCCTGCTCCATCAAGTTCTCCCTTAGCTATCGCATCGGCAGCAACTCTTGGATCCATTCTGCCTGCGCATACTACAGGAATATCGATAAATTTGCGCAGGTTAACTACATCCTGAAGATTGCAGTTCTCCGGCATGTAAATCGGTGGATGAGCCCAGTACCAGGCATCATATGTGCCGTTGTCGCAGTTGAGCATATCGTAGCCTGCATCCTGCAGATACTTGGCAGCTTTCTTAGACTCCTCAAAGTCACGGCCAACCTCTGTATATTCCTCTCCGGGAAGAGCTCCCTGGCGCATTCCTTTTGTCTTACTTATTACACTGTAGCGCAGGGATACCGGGAAGTCTTTTCCGCACTGCTTCTTTATCTCCTGAACTATCTCAACTGCAAAGCGGTATCTGTTCTCAAAAGATCCGCCGTATTCATCATCTCTTTTGTTGACGTATCCAAGGGTAAACTGATCCAGCAGATATCCCTCATGGACTGCGTGAACCTCGACGCCGTCTACTCCGGCATCCTTAAGGAGCTTGGAGGTCTTTCCAAAGGCCACCACAAACTCTTTTATCTCCTCTTTGGTCATGGCTCTTGAAGGGAGCTTGTCCGACCATCTGTTGGGAGCAGGTGACGCGGAGGCTGTGATCTTATCAAGGTCCATAAAAGGCTTACTAAGGACTCTCAGAGCGCCGTTATTGTAGAGCTTCTCCATCATAGGGCTCACGGTAAAAGACCTGCCGAAGCCCGCAGTAAGCTGGACAAACAGCTTTGCTCCCGTCTTGTGGAACTCAGGCATCCAGTGAGCCAGCTCCTTGTACATCCCCTTGTTCTTGTGAAGCCACTGTCCAAACATGGGATTGTAGACAGGCTGGCATCCGGGAAGCACAAGGCCAACGTTGTTGCGGGCTACCTTCATGATGAATTTGGAGCCCTCTATATCAAAATGATTATTCTCCATCCAGCCGAAAAGATCTGTTCCGCCCATGGAGGTCATGACTATTCTGTTCTTGATCTCACAGTTACCAATCTTCCAGGGTGTAAACAGCGGGTTTAATCTCTCATCCATTATTTCATACCTCGAAGTATTTCTTTATTTCTGAAAGCTTTTCAAGTCCTGCCTCTCTTCCAAGGTTGTAAACTCGGTCAAGCTCTTTTTCGTCCTTTTCTATAGGACTGATGTTAAGAGGTTCCAAAGGTCTAATAACAAGGACTTCTCCGGATTTCTCCCGGTCTCTGATATAGCTCTTTTCCGCATTATACATAAGGTGGCGGGTCTCCATGGCGTGTACCATGTCAGGATACTTTCCGTACACTTTCTTTATGAGGCCCATGAATTTCTGGGGGCCCTTCATATAGTCTCCGGGCTGGGTCTCAATGACAAGGATCCTGTCATACCCTTTATCTTCCATGAACTTCAGCGGTATTGAATCTGAGGTGCCGCCATCTAAATAAATTCCACCATCAATTTGTACAGGTCTTGAAACCAGCGGCATTGAAGCTGAGGCCTGGATCCAGGTGATGTCATACTTCTCTCCGTCTGTACATTTGTGATAGACAGGAGCACCTGTGTTTACGTCGGTTGCCACGCAGTAGAACTCCATGGGATTCTTCTGGAAGGTCTCAATATCCCACTTATCAAGTTTATAGGGAAGTTCATCGTAGCAAAATGGAACGTTGTAGATATCTCCTGTCGTTATCAGCGACCAGAAGCTGTGATACCGCTTATCTTTGCAGTACTTTTTGTTATATCGAAGTGGTCTACCTATCTGCTTTGACTTTATATTGATGCCAAAAGTAGCGCCGGCAGAGACACCCACTGCGCCGTCAAAATCAATTCCATTCTCCATCAGGACGTCAATGACACCGCAGGTAAACATCCCGCGCATTGCGCCGCCCTCCATTACAAGTCCTTTTTTCATACGCCTTTTTTCCTCTCAAAACATCACCTTTAATTATATATCAAATAACCCCATCCCGCAAAAGTATGCTGGATGGGGCTCTTAAAATTCACACATTTTTCAAGTTTTGAGATTAAAGATCCTCTGTGATAGAGTGGTTGCTTACTGAAGTATAAGTAAGAATAATGTTGTCGTAGTCACCTGCTGTTACGCCGATCACCTGTGAATTGGTGCTTCCGCCGTGGAAGGTGATACCTGCGTCTGCGATGTTAACTGTATCAAATGCAACTGCTCTGCCATCCTTCATGAATACGCTGCGAACGCCTACGCTCTGAATATCGAACTCAGAATAATTGGTTGCACTTACTTCTACGTAATCGCCTTCATCCTTGGTTGCTACTTCTACTGATGAGTATGCGCATTTGTCTGTAGTATTTACTGTATATGTGTACTCAAAGCTCTTAGCATTAGCAATATCTTTATCATTAAACTGTCCGTAAAGGATGAACTGCTGATCCTTCTTGACTGCGTCTGAGTAGTCGTTAACCTTCTTGATAACATTTCCTGAAGAATCCTTTGCAACGAAATCAGCACTTATTGAAATATCACAACCGGTATTGTTTGTTGCAACCAGTACATAATATGTGCACCATCCGATGCTGTCAGGAATAACATACTCATCGTCAATTGTGATTCCATCAGCAAGTTCAGCTGCGTATACGGTTGTGGCGGGAGTTTTTGCAGAACAAAGACCAGATAAAAGAATTATCATCATCCCAACAGCTAAAACATTACCTAAAACTTTTTTCATCATGGCCTCACCCTCCGAATTACTAGTTTTTATACAGCATCTCTCTTGCTGTAAAAACATTATCGGTTAAAAAAGTTTCAAATGCTATAGCTCCAGGTGTTATTTAATTCTATTTTTAGAAAGGTCTTATTCTGTTTAGAAACTAGCGATACACTACGAAGTACCCGCCAAAATCATCCACGTTTAAGGCGCTTAAATCCCGGAAAAATTCCAGTTCGCTGCTGGCCACAACAAAGACGTCGCCGGCGTATTTTTCATCATTAACATCCTCAGGAAGTTCAAAGACAAAGTTGCCAAAGCTCTTTGCAATTCTAAATTCCGCTTTGTCGTCCTTGTACTCAACTGTGGTATAGAACTTGTAGGGATCATACTCGGTGTAATAGAGCGCCAGCATAAACGGCGATGACAGCCCCTCATAGGTGGAGTGGATCTGCCTCTCATCTCCTGCCACTTCGTACGCCCTGGCAATTGCTTCGCCGTATCCGGGCATGTATATCGAAATGGAATAGTTGTTGAAATCTGTCAGGTAATCCTTCTCGAAGCTAAGACCACCTATCAGCAAAAGAGCTGCTACCGCCACCGCAAACTTTCCAAGGTGATCAAGTATAAATCCCGCACCTACCACAAAGAAAAAGATGCAGGGAATATACAGCATGACAAATCTGTTGATGTCAGGAAGGATCATGATTGCAAGCACCAGTGTTCCAATAACTGCTGAAATAAACAGCATTGCCCCCATTCTGTATTCGAGGCTGAGTTCTCCGTTGCTGTCTTTTCCCAGGATCACGTGACGCAAACACAGGAAAAGACCTATGAAAGTAATGGGGAATGTGAACTCAAATAAAGATGCATACCCCGGATAGAAATGAGCCAGTGTGTGGGTTGAATCTCCCACGGATACTGCAAGAAACAGTGACCACAGATTATGCGCAGCTGTAGCAAAGAAGTTGCTGTCAAAAGAGATAAAGGCTTCCCCTGTCCTTGCTGCAGTAAACTTGTTAACACAGAAATAATCTGAAACCAGCTCAGGAAGTCCCAGGTAATTCACGCCGTAGAAAATCAGAAGCGGCATGAACACGATGAGGAATGTGATTACTGAAGCGTATATCTGTCCCCAGGTCAGGGCTTTGACCTTAAGGCCATAGGCGCAGATAACGATAAGCAGGATCGGCACAACGATAGTCGCAGCACCATAGCTGTACATACACACTGCAAAAGCTGCTGAGCTAAGTGCATATAGGACGCCACTCTTTTTCTTAACGCCAAGCATGAAGATCCAGAAGGCAAACATCATATTGAAGGGCATGATGTTGCAGTCGAGGCTCCATCTGGAGAGGATCACGTGCCAGGGGCAGATTGCGAGAAAGCCTGCGCCAAGAAGTGAGAGTTCATTCCTGTACTCTCTTCCCTCCATGATGATCCTTATGACTGCATAGAAAAGAGCTACCGTAAGGATTCCGCATACAGCAGGAATGAGCCTTAACTTAACTATTCCTGTTCCAAACAGTGAAATGGATATGACGTTTAAGTAGATCAGAAGCGGGCTTCCGCCACCGCACCCCCAGGTAATCGGGTAGATCGGCCAGTGGTATCCATTTCTGTCGATGCCAAAATTAGCCAGGGTGTATGCGTCATAGCCGATTGAAGCTTCGTCCTGCTGAAGTCCGTAGGGCACTGCTCCCAGCTTGTAGAGTCTGACGAAAGCCGCTACAGCCATGATCACAAGAAAGATGATGGTGGTCACCTTATCGCTTTTGGGCTTGTAGGAGCTCTTTTTCCCTCTGAAATAAAAAACTAAGGCTGCCACACCCATTAGGATGTAAGCAGCCGTTGCTATATAGTTGTAGTAATCAATAATACGCATTGGTAATTGTCCTTTATCTGGCGTGCATTGCTGCGTTCCAGTCAGCGATACCAAGTGTTGCTGCGGCCTTCTGAATATAAGCACCGGCGTTACCGCCATTCATCTGCTGGTAGTACTCAAATGCAACCTTGTGGGAACCATCCTGTCTGGTAAGTCCCAGTGCCAGTCCCTGTCTGACCTCGGCAGCTGCGTCGGTCTGTCTGCTGAAGGTGATGAGCTTGATGTGCTGGTTTGTAACGCATCTCTGGTAT
>JAEEGF011257998.1_pt1 | contig 37670 bp, 29 predicted proteins | sample 9134171 | NCBI WGS metagenome assembly JAEEGF01 (sample SAMN16246542, study PRJNA631951) | gut metagenome | biome: gut microbiome; feature: rumen; material: AP-attached | host: Bos | place: Iran: Karaj | collected 2018-10 | reverse complement strand
AAACGTAAACAAGCTTTGATATTAAAATAATATCGAAGACATCCCATCTATAGTACGGATGTTAGCTTTTAAGTAAGGTCCGCCTTAACATAAAGCAAAGATTTATTTTACTCCAACAATTAACCGGAGCAGCCAAGCTGCTCCGGTTTTGTATTATAAGAACTTATTCATCAAATAGCAAGAGTATGTTTTCTTGAACGTAAATTACAGAAACACGCATTTACTGCGTGTTTCGTGATTCAATGAATCGGTTGGTAAATAGGCCCAATGCCGAAGGCATTGGGCCTATTTACTGCATTTTTGAATCTTTGATTCAAAAATGTATGACTTCTTGAACGTAAATATGATTCACTGAACCGGTTTACAGCCGATCAGCCACAAGCATTTATTACATCTTCTAAGCTTAAGCTTCCGCCGAATATCTCAAGGGCTGATCCAACTGTGACATCAACTTTGGAATTACCGATTTCTTTTAGCCTGGTAATATCTTCGATGCTGTGAACACCTCCTGCATATGTTACAGGAATCTTGCCCCAGCTCCCCAAAAGCTTTGCGACATTTTCTTCAATTCCGCCCTGCTTACCTTCGACATCTGCTGCATGGATCAGGAATTCATCACAAAAGTCCGCCAGATCATCAAGAGTTTCTATAGATAGTCTTGTATCTGTCATCTTCTGCCATCTGTCAGTGACTATATAATAGTCATCGCCCTTTTTCTTACAGGAGAGGTCAAGAACAAGTCTTTTCTTACCCACAGTATTTTTCATTGCTTCAAGCCTGTCCCAGGCAATCAGACCATTCTTAAACACATAGGATGTTACTATTACGTGGGACGCTCCTGCGTTAAGGAAAACCTCTGCATTATCAGGATCTATCCCTCCACCTATCTGAAGTGTCCCGGGATGAGCTTTGAGAGCAGCTATTGCCTGATCTTTACTTTCCTCATAAAAAGGGCTGTCCTTAGCATTAAGTATTATGACATGGCCGCCTTTAAGCCCCATATCATAATACATATCAGAATAATATGCTCCGTCTTGTTCAGACACATAGTTATCCTGAGCCGCATCATGACTGTCACTTAGGCTGGCACCTACAATCTGCTTTACTTTGCCATTATGAACATCTATACAGGGTCTGAATATCATCTATGGCTCCTTTATATCAGTTAAGATAAAGAGCATCTGCCATGTCATACATTCCGGCAGCCTTGCCAGCAAGGAACTTAGCAGCTTCTACAGCACCCTTACCAAAGATAGCACGTGAATATGCTCTGTGTGAGAATGTTATAACTTCATCTGTTCCTGCAAAGATAACATCGTGATCTCCTACTATAGTTCCGCCCCTTACTGCAGAGATACCGATCTCTTTCTTGGGTCTTTTTTCTCTTCTTGAAGAACGGTCATAAACGAACTCATAGTCTCCACCGGCAGCTTCATTGATAACTTCTGCAAGTGACATGGCTGTTCCGCTGGGAGCATCGAGCTTTTGATTGTGATGCTTCTCAACTATCTCCATGTCAAAGCCTGATCCTGCCAGAGTCTTAGCAGCCTCTTTGAGAACTTTCATAAGTACGTTGACGCCAACGGACATATTGGCAGATTTAAGAATAGCAATCTTAGAAGATGCTTCCTTGACATGAGCTATCTGCTGCTCAGAAAGGCCTGTAGTACACAGTACAACAGGAAGATTCTTGGAAACACAGGTATCAAGGAGCTCATCTACTCCTGATGCATTAGAGAAATCTATGACTACATCGCACTCTACATCTACCTCAGCAAGGCTCTTAAATGTAGGAAAAGAATAATTGTTCTCGCCAAACTTATCTACGCCTGCAACAATCTCAATATCATTGTCAGTACCTGCTATATCTACAATAACATGTCCCATACGGCCATTGCAGCCGTTCATTATAGCTTTTATCATATTTAACCTCATGTCGCGAGTGAAACGAGTGACTAATGGTTCAAATTGGTGGAGCTCGCGACACCAATTTGGGTTTGAAAGTGGAACACTTTCAAACTTTTATTCCTCATTATTCTCAATCATTATATTAACTATCAGATAAGACCAAATTCCTGCATAGCCTGTTTAAGCTGTGCTGCATGCTCCTGCCCAATCTCAGTAAGAGGAAGGCGAAGAGGGCCTGCTTCAAAGCCGATATACTCAAGAGCCTTCTTTACAGGAATAGGGTTTACTTCTGAAAAAAGAGCCTTGATAAGCGGGATGGCACTAAGCTGAATAGCTGCTGCACCTGCAAAATCGCCTTTAAGAGCAAGTTCACACATTTCGTGAGTCTTCTTTGGTGCTACATTAGAAAGAACTGAAATAACACCGATTCCGCCAAGCGACATAACAGGAACAACCTGATCATCATTGCCGGAATAAAGATCTATATTGCCTTGTGTAAGATGCATCATCTCAGCTGTCTGGGAGATATTGCCTGTTGCATCCTTGATACCAACGATATTGGCCTTGTCTTTAACAAGTTTTGCCACTGTGGAAGGAAGCAGATTGCAGCCTGTACGACTTGGTACATTGTACATGATAACAGGGATCTTGATAGCGTCTGCAACTGCAGAAAAATGAGCTACAAGTCCGTCCTGAGTTGCCTTGTTATAATATGGTGTTACAGAAAGAACTGCATCAGCGCCATACTCTTCAGCTTCCTTAGAAAGCTGAACAGCTGTATGTGTACAATTAGAACCTGTACCAGCGATAACAGGAATGCGATGAGCAACTTTGTCGATACAGAATTTAACGACTTCCATATGCTCCTGCTCGCTCATGGTTGCAGCTTCTCCTGTTGTACCGCATACGATGATAGCATCTGTTCCGTTTGAGATCTGGAACTCGATGAGTCGTCCGAACTCATCATAGTTAACTGATCCATCCTGATAAAATGGTGTTGCTATAGCAACTCCTGCTCCCTTAAATACTGCCATAGTGGCCTCCTTAATAATAAAACTACCGGGCCTTGCTCTAATTCCCGGCCAATCTACACAAAAGGGTGAGCGCCCTTTGTGCGCTCACCCTACAATCGTCCAAATACGGATTATCGGATAGCGCCCCATCATTACTGATGACAGTCATACACCTATTAAATGTATGCCCAAGAATCCGGAATGCAGCTGCTTCCGAACCTTTCGGCGCGCTTTCCTTTCCATTCTCTTCTTTTACTGCTGCAGCATCCAAGAATGTACTTATAAAACACGCAACCTCTATCTCTAAACAGCAACATCATAACACTGCCACTTTACAGTGTCAACACGAGCGCATGATTTGCCAAGTATAACGCAATAGGTGGATTGGCTATCGCTTTTATGGAGGTTTTGCCTTCGGAGATTTGATAATGATATCATAAGTCTCATGTGAAAATAACCTTGATTTTTCTAAGGGGCTTCTCAGCTTTCGTGGACATGCTATACTGCAGCTTCGAAGCCCCTAAGTAAAATCAAGAACATTTTCAAAATCGGCTTATAATATCATTATCAAATCTCCGAACTGGAAGTTATCGCTTAGAAAGAGATATTATCTAAGAGACCAGCTGTCAGGTAGCATTAATTAGGATTTTGATAAAATGGTTGTCTGCTCTATGCTATAATATGACGTAAAGGTCAAAAGTTACATTATGACAATTACATCAATAGATACAATATGAGATTTTTTCAAAAACAAGAAAGGAACGGCCGGAATATTCTGGGCATTTACTTATGAATAATAAAGTTACTTTATATATGCATTCAGGAAGTGGTAATCATGGATGCGAGGCTATAGTAAGGTCTCTTACAGGGCTTATCAATAGTCAGGATCCTTCGATTAAACCGGATGTCATGACCAATGACAGAGCTGAGGATCTTAGGTATGTTCCTGAAGATATATGCCATTTTGTCGAAGAAAAACATATGGACAGGAATGTCATAAACCACACCCTATATTACGTATATCGCATGATAACAGGGGATAAGGAGTCATTCCTTAGATACAGATTCAAGGATATGTACAAAAATCCCCCGAAGGTAGGTGTGTCAATAGGCGGAGATACTTATTGCTACGACTATATGGTTGAAGAGATAATGCTTACCAACAGTATGCTTCATAAGCTCGGTACAAAGACTATACTCCTTGGATGCAGCGTTGAACCTGAGCTTGTCAAAAGGAGTGATGTTGCAGCTGACATGAAGCTTTATGACAAGATTCTTGCAAGAGAAAGCATCACTTATAATGCTCTGTTAGACGCCGGAGTTTCAAAAGAAAGGCTTGAGCTTGCTCCAGATCCTGCTTTTACTCTAGATACGCAGTACCTTCCTCTTCCTGATGGGTGGAAAGAGGGAAAAATGATAGGTCTAAACTTAAGTCCTCTTATAGGTATGTATGCTGAGGATAAAGATATTGCACTAAAATGCTACGAAGGTCTTATACAGCATATCATCGATACCACAGACAATAATATAGCTCTTATCCCTCATGTTGTCTGGGATAGGAGCAACGACTTCATACCACTTACAAGCCTTTATGAGAAGTTCAAGGATACAGGACGGGTTATTCTGTTACAGGACCATGATGCAACACAGCTCAAAGGCTTTATTGCCAGATGCAGACTCTTTATAGGAGCCAGAACTCATGCGACTATCGCTGCATACTCATCATGTGTTCCTACTCTTGTAATAGGATATTCAGTAAAAGCAAGGGGCATAGCAAGAGATCTGTTCGGAACTGAGGATAAATACGTACTTCCTGTTCAGGATCTAAAAACTACAAAGCAGCTTATCGAAGGCTATGAATGGCTAAATGACCATGCTGATGACATTACACAAAAGCTTAAAAAATCAGTTCCTGAATATATTATCAAAGCAAGAAGAAATGGAAGCGCTGTAATGGATCTGCTCAATCAATAATACATTCTGACTTCGCATTTACCAAACATACGCCACCCATTGAGGCAGTGCCGATGCCTTAATGGGTGGCGTATATTTGGTAAATATGAAATATTGGTATAGTTATAACTGTGACTACACGTTATTTTGTATAATATATTCTTGTATTTTGATTATAGTTAGTGTATATTTTACATCGATTTATGAATGTTTTTTTGATATCATTGTTGCATCGCTCTGTTATGAGTGCTAAAATATGTTGGTTTTGAATTAACAGATCAAGAGTTAAAGTTACTGTTTTAGGTATCAGAAAGCGCCAGAGCGCAGACTGCATACTAGATGAATACGGTCCTTGTAAGTGTGATGACTGTTTTTTATAAGTAAGTTACACGCGCCATCAAGGGCTCATGGATATTTTAAGGAGTACCAGTATGATACAGACAAGAGATGACATTAGAAACGTTGCCATTATAGCTCACGTTGACCACGGTAAGACAACACTTGTTGACGCTCTCTTACATCAGAGCGGAATCTTCCGTGAGAACCAGGAAGTTGCAGAAAGAGTCATGGACTCTAATGATATCGAGCGAGAGCGTGGTATCACTATCATGTCCAAGAATACAGCCATTTCATATAACGGTGTTAAGATCAACATCATCGACACTCCCGGCCATGCTGATTTTGGCGGCGAGGTTGAGCGTGTACTTAAGATGGTTAATGGTGTAGTACTTGTTGTAGATGCTTTCGAAGGTCCTATGCCTCAGACCAAGTTCGTTCTTCGTAAGGCCATGGAGCTGGGTCTTCCTGTTGTAGTATGTATCAACAAGATTGACCGTCCTGAAGCTCGTCCTAATGATGTTATAGATGAAGTTCTTGAACTTCTTATGGATCTTGGTGCCAACGACGAACAGCTTGACTGCCCGTTCGTATTCGCATCAGCTAAGGCAGGCGTTGCTTCCAAGTCACTTGATGACAAGGGAACAGATATGAAACCTCTTCTTGATACAATAGTAGATTATATTCCTGCACCGCAGGGTGATCCTGAAGCTAATACTCAGGTTCTTATCTCTACAATCGACTACAGCGAATATGTAGGTCGTATCGGTGTTGGTAAGGTTGATAACGGTAAGGTTAAGGTTAATGATGAGGTTGTTATCGTCAACCACCATGAGCCTGACAGACTTGTAAAAACCAAGATCAGCAAACTCTACGAGTTCGATGGTCTTAACAAAGTTGAAGTAACAGAAGCCGGTATCGGTTCTATCGTTGCTATTTCAGGTATAGGCGATATGAAGATCGGTGATACACTCTGTGCTCCTGAGAATCCTGTAGCTATTCCTTTCCAGAAAATCTCAGAGCCTACTATCAGCATGAACTTCATCGTCAACGACTCTCCTCTTGCAGGTCAGGAAGGTAAGTTCGTAACTTCCCGCCAGATCAGAGATCGTCTTTACAAAGAGCTTAATACTGATGTATCTCTCAGAGTTGAAGATACAGAAGCAACTGATACTCTCAAGGTTTCAGGACGTGGTGAGCTTCATCTTTCAGTTCTTATCGAGAACATGCGTCGTGAAGGCTATGAGTTCGCAGTATCTAAGGCTGAGGTTATCTATAAGACAGACGAGAACGGCAAGAAGCTTGAGCCTATGGAAAAATGTTATGTAGATGTTCCTGAAGAATTCTCAGGTACAGTAATCTCAAGACTTTCAGAGCGTAAAGGTGAGCTTGTAAACATGGGAACAGCTAATGGCGGATACAGCCGTCTTGAGTTCAACATCCCTTCACGTGGTCTTATCGGTTACAGAAATGACTTCATGACAGATACCAAGGGTAACGGTATCATGAATACAGAGTTCTCAGGATATGCTCCATTCAAGGGAGAGATCTCTTATCGTAAGCAGGGTTCACTTATCGCTTTCGAGACTGGTGAAGCTGTAACATATGGTCTTTTCAATGCTCAGGAGCGTGGTACTCTGTTCGTAAAGCCAGGTGATAAGGTTTACTCAGGAATGGTAATCGGTTCAAGCGGTAAGAGCGAAGATATCGAAGTTAACGTATGTAAGACCAAGCACCTTTCTAACACACGTACATCATCTTCAGATGAAGCACTTCGTCTTGTACCACCTAAGGTTATGTCTCTTGAAGAAGCTATCGAATTCATCGATACAGATGAGCTTCTTGAGGTAACTCCTACAACACTTCGTGTTCGTAAGAGAATCCTTGATCCTACAATGCGTAAGAGAGCAGGAATCGCTGCCAAGAACAAGGCTCAGAATAAATAATCACAGTAATTTCCTGATCAGTATTTTTAGTCAGTAAATATCAATATAAAAGCCATCGAATGTATTTAAAGATAACTTTGAATACATCGATGGCTTTTTTACTACCCAGTCTAAAACTTAGCACTTGGACAGACCGATATCCCCAAGTGCAAAGCATGAATAACCAAACTTATATAATTCTATTTAGTACAAGCAATAGGATAATATCCCTTCTCACACTCTTTTATCACCGCTCTTGCACTTGTTATCTGTGTGATCTTATCTATTACCATGTCAATATTGCCGGCGCTGACCACTATATCATAACTTACATCAGCTCCGTATACAGGATTTTCAAGAGCGATACCCATCTGTGTAAAGGCATGCTGGATCTTGTCTACCATGTCATAGCCGATATTAAATGTAATCTTCTGTCCGTAAGTCATAACCGCACTCTTTGATGCAGCAATAGCAGCCTGAGAAGCCTGGGTATATGCTCTTACAAGACCTCCTGTTCCCAGAAGAGTTCCACCAAAATATCTTGTCACTATAATGAGTGTATTGGTAAGCCCGGCTCCTTGAAGGACTTCAAGTATGGGTTTACCGGCAGTTCCTGATGGTTCTCCGTTATCAGAAAAACGCTGAACTTCGCTTCCTTCGCCAAGTATATAAGCATAACAGTTGTGACGGGCATCCCAGTACTTTTTTTCTACGGTTTTGATGATCTCTTCTGCATCACTTGCGCTTTCTATAGGATAAGCCTGTCCTATAAAGCGGGATTTTTTGATCTCAATCTCTTCCTCGCCGCCTTCAACTATTATTTTGTATGATTTTTCAATTTCATTATTCTTGTCCATAAGGATATAGTAAACGAACATAAACACTTTAAACAAGGCTTATATTAAAAAAAATCGAAAACTGATGATTTGTGCCAAATTATTAAGTTTGCGCTTACCTTCTTTATTCATGCGCCCATATTTGCTATAATAGACTGATAAATTGGAGGAATTTTATTATGAATTATGGTAAAGAAGGCGTCAGAAAGCAAGAATCTGCGCTTCGTAACGGAACCGGACGATGGGGCAAAAAGTTCGGAACTATTTTGTTCAAAGTGTTCCTGCTTGCTATACTTTCTGTAGTTATATTACTTATAAGTGCCGGCCTTGGCGCATTTCAGGGTATCATTGATTCATCCCCTGATATAAGCAATATTGATGTAACTCCTTCGGGATTCAGTACATTCGTATATGATTCTGAAGGCAATCAGATAGCTAAGCTCGTATCTACAGATTCAAACCGTATTCCTGTAACTCTGGATATGGTACCAAAGGATCTTCAGAATGCTTTTGTAGCTATCGAGGATGCTCGTTTTTATGATCACAACGGAATTGATATCCAAGGTATCATCCGTGCCGGATATGTTGCAGTAACTACAGGATCTTTTTCCGAAGGTGCTTCGACTATCACACAGCAGCTTATCAAGAACAATGTCTTCACCGGTTGGACCGAAGAGGACACCCTTGTAGCCAAGTTCAAGCGTAAGATACAAGAACAATACCTTGCTATCCAGCTTGAAAAAACAATGTCCAAGGAAGATATACTTCTAAACTATATGAACACCATCAACCTTGGTCAGAACACGCTTGGCGTTCAGGCAGCCTCACTTCGATATTTTAATAAATCTGTCAGTGAGCTGACTCTCTCAGAATGTGCTGTTATCGCCGGTATCACTCAGAACCCGAGTAAATTCAACCCGATAACTCACCCTGACAAGAATGCAGAAAGACGTGAAAAGGTTCTTGGAAATATGCTGGACTTCGGATTCATAACTCAAACTCAGTATGACGAAGCCATGGCTGATGATCCATACTCCAGAATTCAGGTTGTAGATTCTGAAACTGAAGACAATACAGTTAATTCATACTTTGTAGATGCTCTTACAGATGTCGTACTTGATGATCTTGTAGAAGCCGGATATACAGAAACACAGGCTTATTCACTTCTCTACAGCGGTGGTCTTAAGATCTATTCAACTATGGATCCAAAGATTCAGGGAATATGTGATGAAGTCTTCCAGGACGAATCCAACTTCCCTTCAAACACAAGTTATCTTCTTGATTATGCTCTTACCACCAAGAACGCTGCAGGAGAATATATAAACTACAGCGATGAGATGATGGAGACCTACTTCAAGCAGTCTAACAAGTCTTTTGACCTGACTTTCTCTTCTACAGAAGCTGCAGAAGAAGCTATCGAGCAGTACAAAGCAGAAGTTGTAGGCGAAGATGAAACTATCATTGATGAAAAGTATACTCTGACTCCTCAGCCTCAGGTATCTCTGACTATCGAAGACCAGGCCACCGGTTATATCGTAGCTATGGAAGGTGGTAGAGGAACTAAGACAGCCAGCCGAACCCTTAACAGAGCTACAGATGTCAAGAGACAGCCCGGATCGGCCTTCAAGGTTCTTGCAGCATACGCTCCGGCTCTTGATAGTGCAGGATATACACTTGCAACAGTTATCAATGATGCTCCGTTCAATTATTCCAACGGAACACCTGTAAGGAACTGGTACAACAGTTATCGCGGACTCTCTACATTAAGATCCGGTATCCGTGATTCCATGAATGTTGTAACAGTAAAACTTATGACACTTATAACTCCTCAGCTTGGTTATGACTATCTTGTCAACAAATTCCATATTTCTACTCTGGTAGAACGTGAGGAACGCAACGGTAAGGTATACTCAGACATACAGCAGACACTGTGTCTAGGCGGTATCACATATGGTGTCAAGAATATCGAGATCAATTCTGCCTACGCTACTATCGCCAACGGCGGATATTACATTAAGCCTAAGCTTTATACCAAGATCGTGGATCACGATGGCAATGTTATCATCGATAATACATCTATAGAAGGTGAACAGGTATTAAAAGAAACAACTGCATTCCTTCTGACAAGTGCCATGCAGGATGTTGTAACATCCGGTACAGGTACTGCAGTAAACTTCGGTGGAACAGCTATAGCAGCCAAAACAGGTACTACATCTGATGAGAATGATGTATGGCTCTGCGGATTCACTAACTACTACACAGCTACTTGCTGGGCAGGCTATGATAACAACGAAGACCTCTCTACTTCTGAAGAGACACACCTTGCCAAGACTCTCTGGCGTAAGGTTATGTCGCAGATACATGAAGAGCTTCCATCAGCTTCATTCTCAGTGCCAAGCGGTATAACTACAGCTACTGTATGTAAGGACTCCGGACTTCTACCTACATCAGGCCTGTGCGATGGTTCTCTTGGAACTGAGTATTTTGAAAATGGTACAGTTCCTACAGAAAGCTGTAACGTACATATATATCAGACAATATGTAACTATTCAGGTCTTGCTGCAACAGATCTGTGTCCTTTCAAGGTACAGCAGGTTGTAACTGTAATTCCTGAAGAACCGGACATATTGAAGCAATCAGCAGGAAGTGGTGCAGGCTCCTCTACCTTGGTAGATCCTAATGTACTATGTCCTCATAACGAGAGCTTCTTCGCACAGCCCAATGCACAGGAGATCCTGGTACAGCAGAATCAGGAGATCATAAACAGAAATGCCGCTGCTGCCGGTGTAGACCCGAATGCCACGGTAGATCCAAATGCAGCAGCAGATCCTAATGCAGCTGCTACAGATCCAAATGCAACAGGAACAACTCCGGAACCAGCCACAACAGAGGCTACGCCTCCTACTGATGATCAACAAAACGGCGGTTGATCGTCTTTATGATCACACAAAAAGGACTGTCACAGACAGTCCTTTTTATTATGCAAAATGATAATACTTAAAAACAAAAAGCTCAGTATTCATACGACTTATAAAAAGTCTTATGAATACTGAGCTTATAGAGCAAAAAAATAAAGCTGCTGACGGGAATCGAACCCGTGACCTCCGCACTACCAATGCGACGCACTACCGACTGTGCTACAACAGCTTGGCACATATGCAAATCTAGGATAAATCCTCTCTTTGCAAGCCACGAATGTTATTATACTAGTAGATTAGAGCAATGTCAAACTGAAAGTTTGAAAAACTCTAAATTCATCTCATATTGTTAGTATCTCAAAATTCACGCCCAGGCCAATTGGCAGAACCTCTGCTACTATCATTAGATCCCTTAGTCAGAGTCATTAAGGAGCTGATCAGCAATATATGAGTATATGCCTGAGCTCTTGTCATGCCATCTTGCGCATACACGATCTGCCATGCTCTCAGTAGGAACTGTAAGCTCTATATTGATAAGATCTTCTCCCATCTCCTTGACTACGAGTCTTGCAACGTACTGTCCATCTGCACGCTTGTTATAATCCGCGATTATAGACGACTCATTACGAAGCTTTATCTTGTTTTCCTTAAGATAAGCATCTATCTGGAGACGAATCTCAGGATTCATCTGACCTATAAAGAAGTGCAATGCCTCTTCTCCAGCCTCTGTAAGCTCTAAGAAGGTTCTGTTACGCTTCTTGTGTTCATTTATAAGTTTCTGATCGCTAAGCTCTCCAAAAGCCTCCTGGAGGGTCATGAACGTGGTATATTCATTTCCAAGTATAAAGTCATATATCTGAGACTTGGAAAGCTCTACGTCTGATCTTTTAAGCATATACAGAACTATTATTTTGTATAACGTTAAATACTGCGATGCCAAATGTATATCTCCTGAATATTTTAAACTCTATAACCACTAACTTACTTTAATAAAAGTATTTATAGATTACTTTATATGATTACTTTTCCTACGACTATTCTGACGACTTTTCTGATTCTTTTTCAGTTTCCTTAAGACGCTTTTCTTCTGCTGCCTTCAAAGCCCTCATATGGTCCCTTATCTTGAGTTCATAACCATTACCTGTGGGTGAATAGAACTCCTTGCCATTAAGCTCATACGGAAGGTACTGCTGTTTTACATAATGATTGGGATAGTCATGCGAATACTTATATCCTATTCCATGTCCAAGCTTGGATGCAGACTTATAATGAGCATCCTGAAGATGGGACGGGATCTGCAGATTACCGGTATCCGATACTTCTTTCATTGCATCATCTATTGCTACAATAGAAGCATTGCTCTTAGGTGCTGTTGCAAGATAGCTGGCAGCCTGAGACAGAGTTATCCTTCCTTCAGGCATTCCAAGCCTCTCTACAGCAAGTGAAGCTGCAACTGCGACCTGCAGAGCCTGAGGATCTGCGTTGCCTATATCTTCAGAAGCAAGGACCATCATACGTCTTGCGATAAACTTAGGATCCTCTCCTGCGCTTATCATCCTTGCAAGATAGTATACAGCAGCATCCGGATCTGATCCTCGTACGCTCTTGATAAAAGCTGATATCGTATCATAATGATTGTCACCGTCCTTATCATAACGGGCAACCTTTTTCTGAATACATTCTCTTGCCACATCGAGTGTGATATGAATCTTGCCATCTTCACTTCTGTCTGTAGTCATGATACCAAGCTCTACCGCATTAAGGGCATGTCTTGCATCCCCATCTGCCATATCTGACAGAAATTCTATAGCATCATCATCTATCACAGCATTAAAAGAACCCATGCCTTTAGTATTGTCATATACAGCACGTTTTATAAGTACCGCAATATCCTCTCTGGACAGAGGCTTTAGCTCGAAGATGACTGATCTTGACAGCAAAGCTCCATTAACTTCAAAGTAAGGATTCTCTGTTGTAGCTCCTATAAGGATAACTGTCCCGTCCTCTACAAAAGGAAGGAGATAATCCTGCTGCCCCTTATTAAAGCGGTGTATCTCGTCTATAAAAAGAATTGTCTTTTTCTGATACATGCCAAAATTATCTTTGGCCTTGGCTACAACATCTTCCATGTCCTTCTTGCCGGCAATGGTAGCATTGATCTGCATAAACTCAGCCTTAGTAGTATTTGCTATAACCTTGGCAAGTGTAGTTTTGCCGGTTCCGGGAGGGCCGTACAGAATGATAGACCTTATCTTATCAGCCTTGATCGCGCGATATAAAAGCTTATCATGTCCTATTATATGCTGTTGTCCCACTACTTCTTCCAAAGTTGTAGGGCGCATACGTGCAGCAAGAGGCGATTCTGACTCAGCAGTCTTAGCCCTTGCATACTCAAATAAATCCATATTATTCCTTCATGACGAGCACTTGTGTAAGTCGTGCAATCCGAATATCAGATTCGGATTTGCCACCATGCTATTTGGGCTCGTCTCAAATAGCCGTGTGAAAAAATTGTCATACCGATACAATTTTTCACACCAACCTCATGTTAAGGCCATTAGACATAATCTAATGGCCCGAAATAAGTAAATCTGACAGATATAATATACCCGTTTTATTTTGCAGCGTATCCTTTATCCTTGATAACTCGGATTACGGATTCTACATAATTCCTACAAGTCTCTTTGTCCTCAGCTTCAACCATGACACGTACTACAGGCTCTGTACCTGATTCACGTACAAGGATTCTGCCGCTGTCACCAAGATCCTTGGCTACAGCATCAACCTTAGCTACAACATCAGGATCGTTCTGAGCTGCTGTCTTATCAGTAACTCTGATATTCTCAAGTACCTGAGGATAGATAGTAAGAGGAGAGCAAAGCTCTGACATCTTCTTCTTCCTTGCAAGCATGACTTCCATCATCTTAATAGATGTCATGATACCATCACCTGTTGTAGCATACTTGCTGAAGATGATGTGCCCTGACTGCTCACCGCCTATTACACAATTATTCTCAGTCATATATTCATATACATACTTATCACCAACTGCTGTCTTGGCATAATCTATACCAGCTTCATCAAAAGCCTTGTACAAACCGAAGTTGGACATTACTGTTGTAACAACTGTGTTATTTACAAGCTCGCCCTTATCCTTCATATACTTACCGTATACATAAAGAATATGATCACCGTTTACAACATTGCCCTTTTCATCAACACACAGACATCTGTCTGCATCGCCGTCATATGCAAATCCGACATCAAGTCCCTTCTCAACAACGAATTTCTGAAGGCCTTCAATGTGAGTAGAGCCGGCATTGTTGTTGATATTGGTTCCGTTAGGTTCATCATTTATAACATAAGTTGTAGCACCAAGTGCATCAAATACGCTCTTAGCAATATTCCAGGAAGCACCATTAGCACAGTCAAGGCCTACCTTCATGCCCTTAAATGAATAAAGACCAAGAGAGATAAGGTATCCTACATAACGATTCCTTCCAGATACATAGTCAACTGTACATCCAATGGAATCCTTGGTAGCAAAAGGAATAGTATCCCACTTCTTGCCAAATGCTGTCAGATTACCATCAATATAATCTTCTACGAGTCCGATGGTCTTCTCATCCATCTTCTCTCCGTTGCCATTTAAAAGCTTTATTCCATTATCATAAAATGGATTGTGGCTGGCAGTGATCATTACTCCGCAGTCAAATTCATCAACTCTAGTAACATAGGCTACTGAAGGAGTAGTTGTTACGTGAAGCAGGTATGCGTCTGCGCCTGAAGCAACAAGTCCGCCTACAAGGCTGTACTCAAACATATAGCTTGAACGTCTTGTATCCTTGCCAATGACAACTCTGGGAGCTGAAGTATCTCCCTTCTGGCGCTTTAGCTCGCCGTAATACCAACCCAGAAAACGTCCTACTGTATATGCATGATCAGCAGTAAGTCCTACGTTAGCTTCTCCTCTGAAACCATCTGTACCAAAATATCTGCCCATTTTTATGAACATCCTTTCTCGTTTAGAAAACAATTTGCGAGAACATCATCTCACTAAGCGATTATACCACACACTATTCTTTTTGGAAAAAAATGCCGATAAAATATCTGATCCATCTATTATTTTATAATTGGAGCGAGCATGTCTAATAGAAGACTACTGATTTTTGACATAATAGGTAAGATCGATAAGCAAAAAATACTGAAGCACTTTATCAGTTTTATTTGCTATATTTGTGCTACGATCATCTCTATCTGCTTAGTTGATTCCGGGATACCGGTAGATCTTGGCAATGTAACCTTCGAGATCACATTCAAAGATATCCCTCTTATACTCCTTACTGGTCTTCACGGTTATTTCTGGGGAATACTTCTTGTATATACTATTTTCATCTATAAAGCGATTTCAGATACAAGATACCTTTACATGATGTTTATTTTTACTGCGACAGTTTTTGCAATAGGATATATGTCATCCCACAGATGGTTTTTAAAAAGAACTGTTGCTCTTATCGGTGCTCTTATCACTGCATTCAACCTCGGTCCTTTATGGTGGTTTCTGGTATGCAGGATCAGAAATATACAGCTTCTAAGGCCCATGTCCGAAACATATGCTCTTTATATGATCGGAGCACTGCCTGAAGCTCTTATTTCTTTTGCCTTATTACATCAGATCTTCAAGTATCTTCCTGACTTTCTTAAATCCAAGATTCCTTATGGAGTCTACTATACCAACAAAGATTATCAGACTATCCAGAAGTCTACTATAAGTACGCATCTTACAACCCTTATAGCTCTTGACTGTATTATATTCAGTTTTGGCGCTGCTTTTGCTTCTGCATTTTTGATCCCTTCGATCGAACCGGATGTTATAGTTCCTTCCGAGAAAGCAGGGGCTGTAAGCGGAATCCTTGATGTTCTTGACATAAGCTCTGACAGAGCCGGTTATAATGATGATGATATAAATAACGCAGAATTATACGACAACGGAGCTACTTTTAATCTGTCCAATGTTCTTGAACCCACTTCTTACAACACTTTTGTATATAACCGAAATGGTATTGCCTATAATATAAGACTCATCATGTTCATCATGAACATAGCAATACCTACCGGTATATTTACAAATTATTTTTCTCAGAAAAGGATAGCCGCTCCTATTGTACGACTGACTAAAGCTACATCCGATTTCGTGGATGACTCCTATGACAACGAGGTTACAGGCTCTGAAATAAGATCTGATATAAAAGGTGAATATGACCATAACATAGTCGAAAAAGTCAACGCTATACATGAACTGAATATTGATACAGGAAACGAAGTAGAAGGTCTGTATCACAGCATTGAAAAGACCACAGAATATCTTGTGAACTATGTCAATTCAATGCGTCAGGAGCAAAAGCTAAAAGAAGACCTTAGAGTTGCTACTCAGGCCAATGTTGCCAAAAACTCTTTTCTATCAAACATGTCTCATGAGCTTAGAACGCCTATCAATGTCATCCTTGGAATGGATGAGATGATACTCAGAGAATATGACAACGATGAAAATCTGACTCTCTATGCCCTTAGCATACAGTCGTCCGGGCGAACCTTGTTGTCGCTGGTCAATGATATACTTGACTTCTCCAAGATAGAAGCCGGTAAGATGGAGATCATACCGGTCGAATATGATATTGGTTCCATGATCGTAGACCTTTATAATATGATCTCCATAAGAGCTCAGGAGAAGCACCTTGACTTTATAATACATGTGGATCCTAATATCCCCAACACTCTCTACGGTGATGATATAAGGATCAAGCAGTGTATAGTGAATATCCTAACCAACGCTGTCAAGTATACCAATGAAGGATCCGTTACCCTGTATATTGATTATGAAGAAGCTGACACTGAGAACATCACACTTAAGATCAGGATCAAAGATACAGGCATCGGCATGAAAGAAGAAGAAATGAGCCGCCTGTACACTCCTTTTGAGCGCATGGATGAGATCAAAAACCGTACAGTAGAAGGCACCGGTCTTGGGATAAGTATCGTTCAGAATCTTCTAAGGATGATGGATTCACATATTGAAGTCAGCAGCCAGTACGGTGTAGGAAGTGAATTCTATTTTGCCATAAAGCAAAGAGTCATATCAAATGAACCTGTAGGTGATATAGCACAGTCCTTTAAAAAGAATGTATCATCCCACAAGAAATACCACACCGCTTTCCATGCACCTGATGCAAAAATCCTTGTTGTTGACGATACTGCTATGAACCTGACTGTGATAGTAGGTCTGTTAAAAGATACTCAGATCACCGTTGATACAGCATCTTCGGGTGCACAGTGCCTTGAGATGGCTCAAAAGAGTCCTTATGACATAATATTTATCGACCATAGAATGCCGGAGATGGACGGCGTCGAGACGCTTCACAGGCTTAGGAATATGGGAGAGCGCAACTTGTCTATTAATGCACCTTGTATAGCCCTTACCGCCAACGCCATAGCTGGAGCAAGAGAAGAATACCTTGAAGCCGGATTCTCAGATTATCTGTCAAAACCGGTTGATACTCTAAAGCTGGAAAAAATGCTTATCGACTATCTACCTGCCAAATACGTTCATATGTTCGGAACTCCTGAATATGCAGCTGATATTCAAGACATGAAAAAAGACCCTGTCAAAGCATCAGATACAGATGAAACTGAATATATCATAATAAACGGACGAAAATATCCACTTAAAGATTTAAAGAGTCTTGGAGCTTCTGCAGGGATCGACATTGAGGTTGCTATTCAAAACTGCGGGAGCCCTGATATATTACTAAAAGTTATAAAAGATTTCTATTCATCAATTAAAGACAAAGGTAAGCTCATTGAAGAATATGCCAAGGCCAAAGACTATGAGAACTACACTATTCAGGTTCATTCTCTTAAGAGCTCATCCAGGCTTATAGGAGCTTTGAAACTTTCGAAGGATGCAGAATATCTGGAAAAATGTGGTGATGAAAAGAACGAAAGCGAGATAGTTGCAAAGACCCCCCAACTTCTGGCTCTATTCTATGGATACAAAGACAAACTATCTCCTATACTAAACGAAGAAAACAGTGACAATCCTGATAATAATGAGCTTCCTTTGATATCAGATAAAGAACTAAAAGAATATAAAGACGGAATAAGAGAACTTGTAGAGGCATTCGATTTTGACAGCGCAGATGCTGCTATAAACGAACTATACGAAAACTATCAAATTCCTGAAGAATCTAAAGAATTACTTGAAAAAATAAGGATAATGCTTCAGGCAGTCAACCGCGACGGGATTCTTAAGATTTTGCAAAAATAACAAAATCACGTCATCAAGCTGTCAAAATATGGTATCATAGATTATAGTACAACACTTTATGAAAATATAGCTATTGTGCCTTTTCTGAAAGGAAACACTCCATGGAAAAGAAGGCTATTCTAATAGGCGATTCCAAAAAGTTCATGGTCAAAGCTGTTGTCAAAGGGCTTGAGGCCGAAGGGTATGAAGTTATAGGCGTTAATCCTGAGCCTGACCTTATCAAAGCAACGACGGGACGTACTCCGCTTTATATAATGTATCTGGAAGATCCTGTCCCTGGCGATGTTATGGAAGTGCTTCGTGAACTCATAGACACTGATCATATCATGCTGTTCCTTATTGGCAGCAATAACGAATTCGATTCAGCCTTTGAGGTGATTCCTGAAGCTAAGATCACCCGTAAATTCGAGCGCCCTCTTAATGTCAAAATGCTTGCAAGTGCGATGAATGACCTGGTAGTTCATTCACTTCTGGATACCACTTCAGAAAAAAAGAAAATCCTGGTCGTAGATGATGACGGCGTAATGCTTAGGACCATCAAAGAATGGCTTTCAATAAAATACGAAGTATATATCGCCAATTCCGGAATGAATGCCATTACTTTCCTTGCAAATAATAAAGTGGATCTTATACTTCTTGATTATATGATGCCTGTAGTATCAGGGCCTCAGGTCTTTGCAATGCTTCGAAATGACCCTATGACCAAGAGCATACCTGTTATGTTCCTCACAGCCAAGAGTGATAAAACATCCGTACTAAAAGTAGCGGCACTTAAGCCCGAAAAATACCTGCTTAAATCAATGCCGCCACCGGAGCTCGTACAACAGATCAATGAATTCTTTGAAGGAAGGTCTTAAGACCTTCCTTTTTGGTTGGAGCGATTGTGAGGATACTGCACTGATAAAGCATAGTCAGACAAACTGGTTTCTAGCGCTGTCGTATGTGAATCCGGCGGTTTGTAGTTTGTCTGTTATGGTCTTTAGCTCTTGTTCATTAATGTCCATATCATCTGCAAGGGCTTCCAGAGATGAATAGTGGTCTCTTAGCTTCATGTTCAAAAAAGACATGAGCATTACAGGATCTTTTGGGATATTTTCAAGTGACATATGTTCTCCTTATAAATACTGCCAGAATCTATAGCCGGCAGTATTATACTTAAAATTGTATTATCAGATGATGCAGTGTTCATAAGTTCCTTTTGACATCTTATGACTTCCGGATTGTTCCTTTTCTTAAAAACTCTCACAATTCTCAATCATTTGCGAATCCGCATTATTTGCTGCTTTACTCATGTTCTGCCCAGGCTGTAAGCTGGCCATCTGATACATCAAACGTTATCACATCTTTAGGCTTTACTTTATCTTCAAGTATAAGCTTTGCAGACATTGTTTCAACATTTTTTTGTATATATCTCTTAAGAGGTCTAGCTCCGTAGCTTGGATCATACGCCTGATCTGTTATATACTTCTTGGCAGCATCTGTAATCCTGATACTTATCTCTCTTTCCTCAAGTCTTCTGTTTAGATCATCCACAATAAGATCAACTATACCAAAAATATTGTCTCTGGTAAGAGGTCTGAACATAATGATCTCATCTAGTCTGTTAAGAAATTCCGGTCTAAAGTGCATACGAAGTTCATTCATAACCTCGTTTTGAGCACTCTCTTCTATCGTGCCATCGTCTCTAATACCCTCCAGAAGGCTCTGCGCACCAAGGTTAGATGTCATGATAAGGATCGTATTCTTAAAGTCAACAGTACGTCCCTGCGAGTCTGTAACGCGGCCATCATCAAGTATCTGAAGCATTACGTTAAATACATCAGGATGTGCTTTCTCGATCTCATCAAAAAGAACTACTGAGAAAGGCTTCCTTCGAACTGCCTCTGTAAGCTGACCTCCTTCTTCGTATCCAACATATCCGGGAGGTGCTCCTATAAGTCTTGACACTGAGTATTTCTCCATATACTCACTCATGTCGATCCTTACTATATTGTTTTCATCATCAAAAAGTGATGCAGCAAGGGACTTGGCAAGTTCTGTCTTACCAACGCCTGTTGGTCCAAGGAAAAGGAATGAACCGATAGGCTTGGATGGATCCTTGATACCGGCCTTGGATCTCATGATAGCTTCTGAAACCTTAGTTACCGCTTCATCCTGACCTATAACTTTCTTATGAAGTTCATCTGCAAGATGAAGAGTCTTGCTTCTCTCGCTTTCAGAAAGTTTGGCTACAGGAATTCCTGTCCACTTGGATACTATGCGGGCTATCTCGTCTTCGGAGACACCGCTGCTTACGATGGAGTCTTCCTTTTCCTGCTCTTTCTGTTCTGCTTCTTCAAGCTCTTTTTCTAAAGAAGGAAGCGTGCCGTATTGGAGTTCTGCTGCTTTGGCAAGATCTCCATTTCTTTTAGCAAGTTCTATGTCAGACTTTACACTGTTGATCTGTTCACGAAGTTTGGACAGACGATCTGCATTGTCCCTTTCATTTTCCCATTTGGATTTCATGGCAGTATACTTATCATTAAGTTCTGCAAGTTCTTTTTGAAGATTATTGAGACGCTCTTTGGAAAGAGAATCATCTTCTTTCTTAAGAGCTGTCTCTTCTATCTGCATCTGCATGATCTTGCGGTTCATCTCATCCATTTCGGCAGGCATGGATTCACGCTCGGTCTTAACAAGAGCGCAGGCCTCATCAACAAGGTCTATTGCCTTATCTGGAAGAAATCTGTCCGATATATACCGATTCGATAGTGTAGCAGCACTAACAAGGGCATTGTCCATTATCTTGACGCCGTGAAAATCCTCATAACGTTCCTTGATACCTCTTAGTATACTAATTGTATCTTCTACAGTGGGCTCGTCAACCATTACAGGCTGGAAACGTCTTTCAAGCGCAGCATCTTTCTCTATATACTGACGATATTCATTGAGCGTAGTTGCACCTATGCAGTGAAGCTCTCCTCTTGCAAGCATCGGCTTAAGCATATTGCCTGCATCAAGGGCTCCGTCCGTTTTACCTGCACCAACAATAGTGTGAAGCTCATCTATAAAGAGGATTATCTCGCCATCAGACTTAGCTACATCTTCAAGAACAGCTTTAAGCCTTTCTTCGAATTCTCCTCTATACTTGGCACCTGCAACAAGCGCTCCCATATCCAGTGAAAAGATCTTCTTGTTCTTAAGTGACCCCGGAACATCCTCATCTGCAATACGTCTTGCAAGTGCTTCTACAACTGCAGTCTTACCAACACCAGGTTCGCCGATAAGTACTGGATTGTTTTTAGTCTTACGTGACAGTATCTGGATTACAGTTCTGATCTCTGAATCTCTGCCTATTACAGGATCAAGTTTTTGATTTCTTGCTTTCTCTACTAACTCTTCGCCATATTTTGAAAGAGTATCATATGTAGCTTCCGGATTATCAGAATCTACTGTTCTATTGCCTCTAACCTCAGATAAAGCTTTAAGAAATGATTCTCTTGTAATTCCAAATTCTTTGAAAAGTTCTTTTATCTCTTTATTGGAATACTTGATCATAGCAAGAAAAAGATGTTCTACAGAAACATAGGAATCTTTCATAGACCTAGCTACATCTTCGGCATTAATCAAAACCTTATTGAGATTGTCTCCTACATAACTTCGGCCACCCTGAACCTTAGGTCTTTTTTGAATAAGTCTCTCAACTCTTCCAACGAAAGTCTGCAGATCTATCCCCATCTTCTCTATGAGATTTGCAATAAGGCTATCATCAATTGTAAGAAGCGAATACAGCAGGTGTTCCTGCTCTATCTCTTGATTGCCATATTCATTTACGATTTTCTCACAATTGTTAACAGCTTCCAGAGACTTCTGTGTGAATTTCTGAATATTCATAATATCTCCCTCATGCTACAAGCCTATGCTAAATAGAAGAGTTTATCATAATTCTGAATAGCTCTTATGTTTACCATGATCTTGAGCAACTCTTCTATGGATACTGGTTGCCGGCTCGCAGTACAAACCATGTCCGTTCCATTTGTTCTATATCAACTATAACACTATAACATCTGTAGTCAATAAAATAAATATAAAAAAAGCGGAAACACTTTCGTGCTCCCGCGTAAATAACTGCTTTTTTGAAATTATACATCCTACGAGGTAGGTGTCAAAAGTTCCTTTTGACACCATATGACTACCGGATTGTTCCGTTTCTTCGAAACTCTCACATCTACGTTCTACTCCGGTCGGCGCAAAGCAGACATCCCCCGGATGTCTTGCGCCTTCAAACATTCGCAAATCCGCACTACGTGCTACTTTGCTCATGCCTATGCATAATACAGACTACTCTTCAATGATCTCATACCTATCAAAGATCTTATCATGACCACATAGATGTTTGGTACCGTCATCATCGACTATTACATAATCATTCTCACAGACAAAAGTACGACCTCTCCTGTGATTGATGTATGGACATACTATAAGACCGTTATCACGCGTTACTTTAACAAGATTATCTGTCACGAACCAGCCTTTGGTCACAACTTCAGAATATGGTTCAAAACCATCCTCAAAGCCTTTGCCAAGCTCATACTTATAGACTGTTGATTTAATAGGAGTTCTGATACATCTCATAAATGCTTCCTTTCTCCCTGGAATCAATCCGGATTCTATAAAATAATACTCTTCTTAAAATAATTATAACGCTTTAACAAATTATTTTCTACATTCTATCATTTATGATATCGTAGATTTCTTCTCTCCCCTTTTTGGTAACAGCTGAATACGGGATGAGAAGTTCATCTTCAGGCATATTAAGTGTCTGACGTATGAGCTTGATAGCCTTGGGAAGCTGCGACTTATTGAGCTTATCAGCTTTAGTAGCAATTATGATAGGCTCAAATCCCTGATGAACTATCCATTCATACATCTGGATGTCATTGGCAGAAGGCTCATGTCTTATATCTATCAAAAGAAATACATTCTTAAGAACTCTGGATGTATGGAGATAGTTCTCTATCATCCTACCCCACTTTTCAACCTCACCTTTGGCTCTCTTGGCATATCCATATCCAGGAAGATCCACAAGATAAAATTCATTATTAACATGATAAAAATTGATAGTCTGCGTCTTGCCGGGTTCTGCACTCGTACGAGCAAGATTCTTACGATTCATAAGTCCGTTGATAAGCGAAGACTTGCCAACATTACTCTTACCTGCAAAAGCAAATTCAGGCTGAGAGTTATTAGGAAGCTTACTGGTTATACCACATACTATCTCAAGTTCAGCATTCTTAATCTTAAATTCCATTATATTTCTCCAAAAACAAGGCAGGAGCTTGCACCCCTGCCTGTATTATCAGTCACCTACACTGTCTGCATTGCCAATATTCGCAATCAGGCTGTGCTATTATTTAGCAGTCTTAAGTCTCTTCTGATCCTTGTAGACGAGAAGCGGCTGGCTCTCACCTTCAACTGCTGCTTTCGTAACGATACACTCTTCTACATTCTCATCAGATGGAATCTTGTACATAACATCCATCATAGCCTTCTCCATAATAGAACGAAGGCCACGAGCACCAGTAGCTCTCTCATGAGCCATAGAAGCTATCTTCATGATCGCATCATCTTCAAATGTAAGCTGTACATCATCAAGTCCGAAAAGCTTCTGATACTGCTTAACAAGAGCATTTCTAGGCTCTTTAAGAATACGCACAAGAGATTCCTCTGTAAGTCCTTCAAGAGTTACTGTGATCGGAACACGACCTACAAACTCAGGGATAAGACCGAACTTAACAAGATCCTGAGGTGTTACATGCTCAAGCACCTGTCCTATCTCACGTTCTGACTTATCAAGGATTTCAGCATTAAATCCAATTGACTTATGATCAATTCTGGCTTCAATGATCTTCTCAAGACCATCAAAAGCTCCACCGCATATGAAAAGGATATTGCTGGTATCGATCTGAATCACTTCCTGATGAGGATGCTTACGTCCGCCCTGAGGAGGAACACTTGCAACCGTACCTTCTATAATCTTAAGAAGAGCCTGCTGAACACCTTCACCTGATACATCTCTGGTGATAGATACGTTCTCACCCTTCTTACTGATCTTGTCTATCTCATCGATGTAGATAATTCCATACTGAGCACGCTCAATATCATAATCTGCAGCCTGGATCAGCTTCAGAAGAATGTTCTCAACATCTTCTCCGACATAACCAGCCTCAGTAAGAGTAGTTGCATCTGCAATTGCAAAAGGAACATTAATGATCTTTGCAAGTGTCTGAGCAAGATAAGTCTTACCGGAACCGGTAGGTCCTATCATGCAGATATTACTCTTTTGAAGTTCTACATCATCGACAGAATTTCTGGGGCTTGTGACCCTCTTGTAGTGGTTGTATACAGACACAGCAAGAACCTTTTTAGCTTCTTCCTGTCCGATAACATACTCATCAAGGAACTCTTTGATCTCAACCGGCTTTAAGAGATTGATATTGTGATCAATGCTCTCTTCCGGCTCTTCTTCAAATTCCTCTTCAATTATATCTGAGCATATCTCAACGCACTCATCACAAATATATACACCTGCAGGTCCAGCTATAAGCTTCTTGACCTGATCCTGAGTCTTATTGCAAAAAGAGCATCTGATTTCTCCGGAAATTTTACCTGCCATTCTTACTCCTTATAAGTGATAGTAATTATTTCTTATCTTTCTTGTCCTTATCTTCACCGGACTGTGTTCTTGCAGTTACAACAGAATCGATAAGACCGAACTTAAGCGCTTCCTCAGCTGACATCCAGTTATCACGCTCAGTTGCTGCTGCAACCTCTTCGTATGTTCTGCCTGTATTCTCAGCCATGATAGTATTCATCTTCTCACGTGTCTTGATGATATGCTTAGCAGCAATTTCGATCTCTGTAGCCTGACCCTGAGTTCCGCCAAGTGGCTGGTGGATCATGATCTCTGCATTAGGAAGTGCAAGACGCTTACCTTTGGCGCCGCCTGCAAGAAGGAATGCACCCATACTTGCTGCCATACCTATACAGATAGTAGACACATCACACTTGATGTACTGCATTGTATCATAGATAGCCATACCGGATGTAATCTCTCCACCGGGGCTGTTGATGTAAAGGTGGATATCCTTAGAAGGATCTTCTGCCTCAAGAAATAACAGCTGTGCTACTATTACACTTGCTGATGTAGCATTAACTTCCTCACCAAGAAAGATAATACGGTCTTCAAGCAAACGTGAATATATATCATATGAACGTTCTCCACGGCTTGTCTGTTCAATGACATAAGGGATCAAACTCATTTTAATTGTCCTCCAATCTTTTTATGTCAACTAGAAAAAATAAAAATAATGGTGCACTATAGCATCACAATATCAGTTTACGCTTTCTAAGGGGTTAAATCAATGAAATAACTATAAAATCGTAATAATCGAAACCTATAACTGACAATTATGCTAGTGTGCCGGCTCATTCATATTTGATCAAATATGAATGAGTTAGTACACAAGCAGCATAAAACCAATTATTATATCGTCATTACAAGTCATTGACTTTACCTTTTATATAGTCAAATATACAAAATCACCTCCACAAGCAGCTATAAATAAAGAAGTCTACTTATGGAGGATCATCTTATGTTTTATATTACTTTTTCAAGTTCAAGAAATCAAAGAATTATTCTTCTGTCTTCTTTGTTGTCTTTCTTGTTCTCTTTGGCTTTTCTTCTGTAGTCTCTTCAGCATCAGCCTTCTTAGCTGCAGTCTTTCTTGTTCTCTTTGGCTTTTCTTCTGTAGCCTCTTCAGCATCAGCCTTCTCAGCAGCCTTCTTAGTTGTCTTTCTAGCAGCAGACTCCTTAGCGTTCTCTACGATGAACTCAGCAGCCTTCTGTACAGCAAGGTCCTCACGAAGAGTCTTGATCTGATTCTCACCAAGGATCTCCTTAACCTTCTCAACTTCCATCTGATACTGATCAGCCATCTTCTGAAGCTCAGCATTAACTTCGTCATCAGAAACTTCGATGTTCTCAGCCTTAGCAACTTCTTCAAGAACAAGACGGCTCTTGATTCTCTCTTCAGCCTGAGGTCTTACCTGCTCGAGCATCTTCTCAGCTGTTGTACCTGTGTACTGGAGATACTGCTCCATTGTAAGTCCCTGATACTGCATTCTCTGAGCGAAATCATTAACGATCTGTCTCTGCTGTGTCTCAACCATAGCTTCAGGAAGCTCGATCTCTGAATCATCGATAAGAGCCTTAACAGCCTCGTCTTCCTTCTTAGCCTTAGCCTCTGCATTCTTTCTATCTTCAAGCTTCTTCTTAACACTCTCTTTGTACTCAGCAAGTGTCTCGAACTCAGAAACGTTTGAAGCGAATTCATCATTTAATTCAGGAAGCTGCTTCTCTTTGATGCCCTTTACAGTGCACTTGAATGTTGCAGCCTTGCCTGCAAGTGACTTCTCCTGATACTCTTCAGGGAAAGTAACATTAACATCAACTTCCTTGCCGATCTCAGCACCGATAAGCTGATCTTCGAAACCAGGAATGAATGAACCTGAACCGATTGTAAGAGGATAATCTGTTCCCTTACCACCTTCGAAAGCCTTATCATCAACAAATCCTTCGAAGTCAAGTGTGATCTGGTCATCAGCCTTAACAGCACGATCTGTAACTTCTACAACTCTTGCATTCTTGTTAAGCTCAGCCTTGATCTCAGCATCGATATCAGCATCTGTTACTTCTGTATCCTGCTTAGAAACCTTGATTCCCTTATACTTTCCAAGACCAACCGGTGGCTTAAGAGCAACTTCTGCTGTGAAAATGAAAGGCTTGCCAGACTCGATCTGAACAACTTCGATCTTAGGATTAGATACGATGGCCTCACCGCTCTCTTCTGCAGCCTTAGGATATTCGTTGTTGATAAGCTCGTTAGCAGCATCTTCATAGAAAACGCCTACACCGTACATACGCTCGATCATCTTACGAGGAGCCTTACCCTTACGGAATCCAGGAAGCTGGATCTTGTTTTTATCCTTATTATAAGCATTCTGAATAGCCTTCTCGAGTTCTTCTGCAGGAACTTCGATAGTAAGCTTCGCCATGCTCTTTTCTAATTTTTCTACCTGTACGCTCATTTTATGAATAAATCCTCCTTAAAAATATGTGCATAATAAACATAAACACAGCCATTTATGAATTGTACCACATGTGTCAAGCTTTTTCCACAACAAATTTATCAAGCTTTGTAAGCTGAGCATTACTGTATTCTTTACGCCCTGTTACATCTTCTTTAAACCAGTGAGGCGGATTATAATTTTCTGAAGCTTCAATAGAAGGAAATTCCACTTCTGCAATCACAAGCCCTTCAAAAAAGCCTTCAAATATATCAAGCTCTATCTTGATCCCGCCCTCATAAAAAGCCTTGGCATCATCTGCATGTGTATCAAGATATTCTTTAGAAAATGCATCTTCATTGATTGGGATCAGATATCTTTTCTTAGTAATAATATTACCATCAGCCTTCTTCAGGAGATGATCATATGAAGATTCATCAAGCTCCATATTGTACTCTTTTTTTGCAACAACACCGGCAGCTCCTTTATATGTCATATAGAAGTGATCATCTTCTTTCCTGACCCTTATAGCAGGATGTACATTAAGATACCCCTGCTCTATGTAATGATAATCGTATTTCTCAATATCATCCGGAAGCTTCCTCACTGTAAACTTTCTCTCAATTTCCATACCCATAAATATACCTCTTTATAAAAATCAGTTAATTTTTTTTATTTTGCTTGCAAACATTTCGTCAGCCGTATTTGATTTTATAATGTCTTTACGCAAAGGTCAAAGTTTGAAAGTATTCCACTTTCAAACCCAAATTGATGTCGCGAGCTCCATCAATTTGAACCATTAGTCACTCGCTTTGCTCGCGACATTAGGTAAAAAGCGGCGTGGTATCCTCGATGGTTGTACAGGTGGATGCGAGTCCCGGGCGGGCAGAATATAAATTATTGCCACGCTTTTTAAGTATTTTATAAAATTCATGAGCGTGATAGCTGAAGATTTTTATTCTGCACGGGGTCCGCATGCTCCCGCGTAAGCGAGTTTCGGACCCCAGAATAAAAAGCTCCAGATATCATGCCATGAATTTATAAAATAGTTAAAGCGTGGCAATAATTTATATTCTGCCCGCCCGGGACCCGCATCCACCTGTACAACCATCGAGGATACCACGCCGCCAAGGCAAGCATTCTATATATTTATTTCAAGATCAGATTCTTCCATATGTTTTGGTCATATCATACATGCGCTGTGCAAGTTCGTCTGTGCATGCTTCCTTACTAAGGCGCCACTGCCAGTTGCCACCAAGCACTGAAGGAGTATTGATCCTGGCGCTATCATCAAGATTCAGATAATCCTGCATAGGAATAACACAGGTATCTGCAACGGATGCCATCGCACTTCTTATGAAGATCCATGCGATATCCTTACGTGTATGAATATCAAGATACTTCTTGGCAAAAGCTCTGTCCTTGGAATTGCAGGTCTCATACCAGCCCCTTGTAGTCTCATTGTCATGAGTTCCTGTATATACGATACAGTTGTGAGGATAGTTGTGAGGAAGGTAGTCACTCTCCTCTCTTGAGTCAAATGCAAACTGTAACACTTTCATGCCTGGAAAACCTGTTTTCTGGACCAGCTTTAGTACAGAAGGTGTAAGGAATCCCAGATCTTCTGCAATAACACGAAGGCTATCGCCAAACTTATCTTTCATGGTCTTGAAAAGATCATATCCGGGTCCCTTCTCCCAATGGCCAAACTCTGCTGTAGGATCACCATAAGGAATAGAATAATACTCATCAAATCCTCTGAAATGATCGATCCTGACTACATCATAAAGTTCGAAGCAGTGGCTGATTCTCCTCATCCACCATTCGTAGCCTGTCTTCTTGTGATATGGCCAGTCATAAAGAGGATTGCCCCAGAGCTGTCCTGTAGCACTAAAGGAATCCGGAGGGCATCCTGCAACTCCCAGAGGAACATTATCCTTATCAAACTGGAACAACTTGGGATTGGCCCAGGTATCTGCGCTGTCATAAGCTACATAGATTGGGATATCTCCGATTATCTCAACACCTTTTTGATGAGCATAATTTTTGATTTCTGCCCACTGAATAGCAAATTCAAATTGCAGGAAGCGATAGAAGTTAACTTCATCATCGTATTTGTCCATGCACTTTTCTATAGTAGCTTTATCTCTTAATCTTTCATTATCAGGCCACTTATTAAAGCCCTGACCATCATGAACATTTTTTAGCGCCATGAAAAGAGCATAATCATCAAGCCACCATGCATTTGTTTTAATAAAAGATGCAAATCTCTTTACATACGCAGGGTCAGCACTATTAGAACTTTTGGAAGAAAGTCCGCTGTTTCTGAAAGCTATCTCCAAAAGCTTAAAGCGACCTTTGTAGAGCTTTTCATAATCAACACATGAAGGATCCTTGCCAAAGTCAAAGCCCTTAAGATCTTCTACTTTTAAAAAGCCTCTTTCTATAAGAATATCAATATCAATAAAATAAGGATTACCTGCAAATGTAGAAAAAGACTGGTACGGAGAATCCCCGTAGCTTGTAGGTCCAAGCGGCAGGATCTGCCAGTAGCTCTGACCGGCCTTACTTAAAAAATCAATAAAATTAAAAGCTTCCTTTCCAAAGGTACCTATACCATATGGTGAAGGAATGCTTGAAACAGGAAGCAGCACCCCGCTCCTTCTTGTTTTTAATGTTTTTTCAGTCTTTTTAGACATTATATGACCCCCTGCATTCAGATTTTTAGGAAAACGTTTTCTTGTATAATATCACATATCATTACATTTGCAAATATTATTTTCCAAATCAGTTCTCAGGAACCTCAACGCCATACATATCTGTTACGGACTGAGTCTTCCATATAAGCTCGCGCCACTGATCAACCTGTTCAGGAGTAAGGAAGCCTTCGCAGGTTCTCATAAATCCTGTCTTATAGGAAGCATATAATAGTCCATTCTTGATGGCATTGACGCTGTCTTTAGTTTCCAGATAATAGTGAATAAAGCCGGAAATAAGAGCATTGCCGGCTCCCAGCGAATTGACAACTTCATTGGTCTTGACTGAATTGTAGTGGAATTTGACATGCCTATCTCTATCATAGAGGATAAGACCGGTTTTGCCCTGACCCAGGATTATGATCTCAGGATCATAGCGCCTTGCAAAGTCATCTATAAATTCATATGGATCGCCTTCAACAGTATCATCGCTTATATAGATGATGTCTGCATTCTCCAAAAAGTCAGCGTTATACTTTTCTTTTTCTTTGGAATATGAGCGCATATTAAGGGCAATCTTCTTGCCGGCTGAAAGAGCATAGTGAATGAAAGGTCTGCAGAAATTTGCATTAGAAACAAGTAAAAGATCAGCTTCAGCCATGATAGGCCTTACCATTGACATGTCATACTTGGCTTGCCTTATATCCTTAAGATCCTGGAATATAAGCTGGTGCTGATCATTATCAAAAAAGATAATCTCTGAAGGAGTTGATTTCATAACAGGAAGTATATAATCCGTATTAATATGAACTTTAAAATCAGGCGGATTGAATACTTCAACATTCTGATCCTGTCCGACAACAGACATAAAATATACCTGATCCCCAAGAGTGGTCAGGGCAAATGCTTCATTCATAGCATCTCCTCCGCCTCCGACATAAATAGGCGAATCGTGTATCATCCTATTCATATCAAACGGAATGCTGTCAACCTTGATTACAGTTTCGAACTGGGTTATACCTGCTATGACAATTTTACTCATGGCCACTCCTTTCACCATTAGCGGTTTTCGGATCATATTCTCATAGTATGTTTTTCGGTATCATACGTATGTAAGTTTAGCCATCATGTCAAAATAGTGAGATACCTGCTGTACATATATTCCCGCATCCATCATATCTTTAAACATGAGTTTTCTTTGAACATTGTTCCTTGTAAAGTGGAGCATTTCTTCAATAGCCTTGATATCAACTTCAGGATTTATGTGAACAAAATCCGCATTTTGCAAAGCCTTGGAATACACATCACGACTCCTCTTTTTTTCATCTTCAGGTTCAAAAGTATCAGGGTCAGTCTCGGTTTCTGCAGATTCCAAAAAAGCGATCATATACGGATACTGATCCATGATAGACTCTTCTGAAGCAATGATCTGACGCCAGATAGTAAAATAGTCTGTCTCAGATGCAGATACATTGCTCCTTATCTCCAACTGAAGAAAACGTATACTATAATCACGAAGGAAGCGGTAAAGTTCCTGCTTAGTTCCAAAGTAATGAAAAAGAAGGCCCTTACTGATCCCAGCTTCCTTAACTATCACATCCGTACTTCCATTCTTATATCCATTCAAGGCAAATATCTTAAGTGCCCCATTTAGTATTCTGTCCTGTTTCTCTTTTTTCAGGTCAAAAAACTTATCGTCCATGCCTAATATCTCCCAAATCTATAATTATATTACCATTATGCCACAAATCTGTTAATTTGGTAGGATTTTTCCTCTTTTCCATTTGCTCAAAATGTATTAAAATAAAATCACGTGTAGAAATTAGTTAATGTGCCCGGTGGCACAGGAAGGTGGCTTACAATGTCTAAATCACACGGTTTCGGTAAATTTGTAATGTTTTGTGCTGCTACAGCTGCAGCCGCTGCAGGTATTTACTATTACCTCAACAAGAAGAACAGTGAATTCGACGATGATCTCGAAGATGATGATTTCGATGATTTCGATGATTTTGATGATGCTGATATAGAAGAAGGCTCATCAAATGAACGCGGATATGTTAACCTTGATCGTGCTTCCAATGAAGACGATAAAAAAGAGGAAAAAGCCGCTGAATCTGAAACAGAAGAATTCTTCGATGATGAGAAATAATATTATTACCTGCATGAAAAGTCTCAAAAAGGCATCCGCATAAAGCGGATGCCTTTTATATTATTTGAAATCATTATCTACTAATAGCATTAATGTGCATTGACTTTTACAACGCCATGATACTTACCATGTTTTAACTTTTGCTGTGTCATAATACTTACAATGACTTAGCACTTACTTTGCTCTCATCTTATCTTCTATCATATCCTTGAGATCACGTGCCTTCTCCTTGGTATGATTGCTGGCAGATCTGGATACAAGAATCTCTCCTATAAGTTTAAGTGAAGGAGTATAATCTTCATTCTCCATATACAGAGCTGCAAGAAGATAATCAAGAGTTATGGTATTCATTCCCGCTATCGGGAAGGATTCGCTCTGCTTAGCAGTAACAAAGCCTTCAAGAGCATTCTTTAAAAGCTCTTTCTCTTCGTCCTTAAGTTCCTTCTGGCGCTGCTCATCATAATGAGGAAGCGACATAGTAACAGGATCACGAAGCATCTGCCTTACAAGCCATGCATATCTAAGGCACAGATATGCTTTCTCAGAAGCCTTGGCATCCTTGACTATAGCATTGGCAAGTGCCAGCTGATAACGTTCAAGAGCATCATCATATGTATATATTTCATACTTATGCTTTATAGGCCTAAAGTTAAGGCTTATCCTTTCACGGACAGCATCCTTCTGCCTCTTGGTTATCGTTTCAAAATATCTGGCCAGAGTAGCATATCCGCAAGCAGGACACGCAACTATGTCATACTTGATCTCATCCAGAAAATCATAGATAGGATGAAGATCCATCTCCAGTTCCTTGACATGTACCTTACCGGTTCTGACTGTCAGCGATGTAAAGCTCGTCTCGCACACAGGGCACACGTACTTCTTTTCAAAAACCAGCGTCTTTTCTTCAGGAAGCTCATTAGCAACAGAAACTTTCTTGGGCTCCTCTTTGGGCTTTTCTTCGACCTTCTTTTCAGAATTATCGAATATCTTCTCACCTTTAAGACTACCTAATCCGAATTTCTCAAGTCCTGAAAATAATGACATAGCAGCACACTCCTTTAACTGAGTTTGAATGAACTCTTGAGCGAAACGATACGGTTGAATACCGGTTCGCCGTCTTTGGAATCCTTACTGTCAACGCAGAAATATCCGTTTCTTACAAACTGGAATCTGTCATATTTCTGTGCACTTACAAGCTCTTCTTCTATTTTAGCATTTTTGATCACAGTTATCGAATTAGGATTTAAGTTAAGAGATCCATCTTCTTCGTTGTATACGCCTTTTTCCTCATCTGTAAGATTCTCGTAAAGACGAACTTCGCAGTCTCTGCTTCCTGCTGCAGATACCCAGTGGATAGTACCTTTGACCTTACGACCATCAGCACTGTCACCACCTCTTGTAGTAGGATCATACTCAGCATGAACAACTGTCACATTGCCATCTGCATCCTTTTCGCATCCTGTGCATTTAACATAATAAGCGTTCATGAGACGGACTTCATTGCCAGGGAACATACGGAAGTATTTCTTAGGAGGCTCTTCCATAAAGTCTTCTGCTTCAATATAAAGTTCTCTTCCGAATGTAACTTCACGGCTTCCCATCTCAGGGTTCTCTTTGTTATATTCGATAGTAACTTTCTCTGTCTGTCCTTCAGGATAGTTGTCGATTATAAGCTTTACAGGATGAAGGATAGCCATCATACGCTTAGCAGTAGGTTTAAGATCTTCACGGATACAATACTCGAGCATTGCCATCTCAGCTGAAGAGTTAGCCTTGGATACCCCAAGAAGTTCTACGAACTTCCTGATAGACTCAGGTGTATAACCTCTTCTTCTAAGAGCTGCAATAGTAACAAGACGAGGATCATCCCATCCGTCTACTACCTTATCTTCTACAAGCTTTTTGATATATCTCTTACCTGTAACAACATTGGTAAGATACATCTTGGCAAACTCTATCTGACGAGGAGGATTAGCAAATCCGCATTCTCTGACAACCCAGTCATAAAGCGGTCTGTGATCTTCAAACTCAAGTGTGCACAGCGAATGTGTTATACCTTCAATAGCATCTTCTATAGGATGAGCATAGTCATACATAGGATAGATGCACCACTTATCACCTGTACGTGCATGTGTCATATGAGCTACACGATATATGATCGGGTCACGCATGTTAATGTTAGGTGATGACATATCAATCTTAGCTCGAAGTGTCATAGCACCATCTTCTACGCTGCCGCTCTTCATCTCTTCGAACATACGAAGGTTATCTTCTATACTTCTGTCTCTGTTTGGATCATCCTTGCCGGGTTCTGTAAGAGTTCCCCTGTATTCACGCATCTGCTCAGCTGTAAGCTCAGATACATAAGCCTTACCATTTTTGATAAGCTTAACTGCATATTCATACATCTGATCGAAATAATCCGATGCATGGAAAAGACGATCTTCATAGTCTGCACCAAGCCACTTGACGTCAGCTATGATAGAATCCATGAACTCAGATCTTTCTTTTGTTGGATTTGTATCATCAAATCTCATATTGAACTTGCCGCCATATTCCTTAGCAATACCGGAATTAATGATGATACTCTTGGCATGTCCTATATGCAGGAATCCATTAGGTTCAGGAGGAAATCTCGTCTGAACGTGATCATAGACTCCTTCCTTCAAATCCTTGTCAATCTCTGCTTCAATAAAGTTCCTGGAAGGAGCATTTTCTTTTGACTCTTCGGAACTGTTCACTACTTCTGCCATTTCCTATTATCCAATCCTTATCTATAAATATATTTCGCCATACATGACCATATTCTTAACAGTTATGCATAGCTTATTTTATCATAACACGTTTGTCACTTTTAGAAAACAACTTGCAATACACATTTTAAAACAAATATCTTTAGATCCTGCTATTAGTTAGAAAAAACGGACAGATGCTTTATAAACATCCGTCCGCTTTAATCATGCTACTATTAACTACAGTAAATCGCCTTTTCAGCAATGCTGATCAATTATCATCTACAGAATAGTTAGGAGCTTCCTTGGTGATATGGATATCATGAGGATGGCTCTCACGAAGAGCTGCAGATGTGATCTTAACGAACTGTGCATTCTCCTGAAGCTCTTTGATAGTATTACATCCGCAATATCCCATACCGGAACGAAGCCCGCCGATAAGCTGGAATACTGTATCTTCAAGCATTCCCTTATAAGCAACACGACCTTCAACACCTTCAGGAACAAGCTTCTTGGCACCTTCCTGGAAATAACGGTCCTTGGAGCCATTCTCCATAGCAGCGATAGAACCCATTCCTCTGTAAACTTTATATTTACGACCCTGGAAAAGTTCTGTTGCACCGGGAGCTTCATCGCATCCTGCAAACATTGAACCCATCATTACTACGCTTCCGCCTGCTGCGATAGCTTTAGTGATATCACCTGAGAACTTGATACCACCATCAGCAATGATCGGAACGCCGAATTCCTTGGCAACTGAATAGCATTCCATAACTGCTGTAACCTGAGGAACACCGATACCTGCAACTACACGTGTAGTACAGATAGATCCAGGTCCGATACCAACTTTGACTGCATCAGCTCCAGCCTCAATAAGATCTCTTGTGGCCTTGGCTGTAGCCACGTTACCAGCTATAACATCAAGATCAGGGAACTTCTCTTTGATCATACGAAGGCAGTTAAGGACATTTTGTGAGTGACCATGGGCAGAGTCAAGAACTACAACGTCAACCTTGGCATCAACAAGAGCCTGTACTCTGTCAAGCACATTGGCTGTAATACCAACACCGGCGCCGCATACAAGTCTTCCCTGGCTGTCTTTGGCAGCAAGAGGATACTTAACTGCTTTTTCAATATCCTTGATAGTGATAAGACCTACAAGGTTGAAATTCTCATCTACAAGAGGAAGCTTCTCTTTCTTGGACTGACCGAGAATCTTCTTTGCTTCTTCAAGTGTTGTTCCTGCAGGAGCTGTGATAAGATTCTCAGAAGTCATAACTTCCTTGATCTTACGGCTGTAATCTGTTTCGAACTTAAGATCGCGGTTTGTAATGATACCTACAAGCTTCTTGCCTTCTGTGATCGGAACACCTGAAATCTTGAACTTAGCCATAAGTGAATCTGCATCAGCAAGTGTATGTTCAGGAGATAATGAGAACGGATCAGTAATTACACCGTTTTCAGATCTTTTAACCTTATCAACTTCTTCAGCCTGCTGTTCAATTGACATGTTCTTGTGGATGATACCGATACCACCCTGTCTGGCCATGGCAATTGCCATATCATGTTCTGTAACTGTATCCATTCCGGCACTCATCATTGGAATGTTGAGATGGATTCTCTTAGTAAGCTGTGTTCCAAGCTGAACCTGATTTGGGATGACCTGTGAATACTGAGGTACCAGTAATACGTCATCAAATGTAATTCCTTCACCGATAATTTTGCCCATTTTATTCTCCTAATTCTTATATATAAACTTAAATTGTTACCTTTATTTAAGAATGATGCAGGTGCCAATAGTACTGTGCGCCTGCATCTTAGAGTGATCAGTCTTTAAATGTCTTACGAGGTGCTACCTGATATACAGCAGCAACCAGTCTTTCGTCAGGATTCATGATAAGCTTCTGACGTCCGTCATAATATAAAGCATATCTTGTATCAGGCTGGTGAACTTCACCATCTGAAAAATCAAGAACCTGATAGTTCTTGTTCTTAAATTCGTCAAGATGATAAGAGTTAATGGGGCCAAAAGCTTCCATACGCTCTGTTTCAAACTTACCAACACGCTTACGGCTGTTCTTGTTAAGAATCTTATCTACAGTTACTTCCTTCTCACAATACTGGTACTCGTACTCAATATTGGAATTAAGGTTGCAAAGAAAAGCCATAAAGCCAAAAAATACAGTTAATGCAAGTGTAACGATCATACCAAGAATCGCACCTATTCCGGTCATAAAACCAAGTGCACTGATAACAGCAAGAATAATACATACAAATTTAAGAAAAACAAAAAGTGGTGATGTTTTTCTCTTTACCATACATTCAACATAATCCAGTTCGTTCATCGTCGCATCTCCGTGTAATAATATTTTATTGTCAAATATTTTTAGAATATTTGTTCAAAAAAATATTTGACAGTAATGATATATTACTTTAACCAAACTTGCAAGCATTTTCAACTCGATATAGCCGTACTTTGATTAATTTTATATAAAAATTGTAAATAAATGGTCTTAAAACGATTTTTATTATGTAATTTGTCTGTATTAGAAACACCAACTTCCCACTTGACTCAGGCTATGTCCAGGAAAAACTCATCAAGCAAGATAGAATATAAATCTTCGCCACGTCGTTAATTGTTTTATAATTCAAACTTCGCACTTGCCAAACATACGCCACCCTTTGAGGCAGCGCCGATGCGGATAGTTTATAATGCATTTTCATATCTTGATGGTGTTATAATTCAGGGCATGATATCTGGATTTTTATATT